>JAEEGL016919192.1_pt1 | contig 10819 bp, 8 predicted proteins | sample 9134231 | NCBI WGS metagenome assembly JAEEGL01 (sample SAMN16246548, study PRJNA631951) | gut metagenome | biome: gut microbiome; feature: rumen; material: fiber-attached | host: Bos | place: Iran: Karaj | collected 2018-10
ATTAATATTCTCATCCATAAGACACTGCCTTATGGTAAAAGTTTTCCCAACTTGCCTTGCTCCACTAACTAAAAGTGCCTTCCGGGAAGTGTGTATCCAATCTTTTATCTGTTTTTCAACTTTTCTTACAATCATTTTAAGTGCCCCCTAAAATGATTGTACCGTACTTCGCCACTTTTTCAATGCATTTTCGTGATATTTCGCCACTTTTTCAACTGGTATCAGCCACAAATTGCCGTTTTTGATCCCAGAACATTCCGAAGGCTTATACTGGGTCTGGATTCTGGATATATGCTAAGCTTTAATTTTAATGCAACCAAGGAAGTAGGGGCAAAAGAGATTTCTGTTCAGAATAAGATGATTGTTGAGGCCACTGTGTAAGTGGTGCTTTGCCTCAACATAAAAAGAACGCAGAAAGTATTCTTATCTTGACAGGCCATGTTAGGCTCAAAAGTAATCATTTTCAATGATTGCTTTTGAGCGGTGACTGGTACCAGAATTGCTGCATTCACACTATTCTTGTGATCACACTCCAGATATAATCATATCTTTTATCCCAAGTATCATATTTTTTTGCAGTTTTGTATCCATTATCTGCTATCTTTGACGCTTCTCTGGGATGATCCAAGAGCCACTTGACATCTGCTGCCATCTGTGACGGATTATTAAGATCAAAATACACAATATTATTCCCATCGACATAGTGATTATCCAGATATTCACTCCTATCAGTTACGCATAGAGTTCCATTAAGCATGCTATCAAAGTTCTTTTCACTACATCCTTTTTTAAACCACGGAATAAAGCATAATGATATTTTGGCATTCCCTAGTATCTCCATCAATTCATGCCTGCCAATTCTATCATGCAACACAATATTGTCAGAAAAAGAGTACTCTTCGTCCAGCCATGTATCAGCTCCCCAAATATCCACATGAATGCCCATATTATCAAGTGCCTTCATTCCTTCAAGCTTATAATACCTTCTGACTGTAGCCTCGATAAGCCCAGAATACTCATTCTTTAATTTGAATAGAATTTCTTCAGATACATCGATCTTCTTATCAGCAAAATATCGATCGATAACATATTCTGTTGACCACATAGTATGAGCAACTAAACTTCCTATACATTGAGCAAAGAAATCTGCACCACAGTCACCGAAATAATCAATTCTAGGATATTCATATATTTTTTTCTGGCAATCCCCCATGTAAATGACATCTATTTTCCGTTCTTCATATGGGATAGATGAGTTTACTTCAGTTCCTCCATTAGGTGAAAAGAATACTCCCTTAAGCTTCTTATAATATCTATGAATATAGTCTTCATGATCTCTATCAAGCGTAACTGCATACAAATCACATGGAGGCTCCAACAATGTATCATCAAAATTCCTCGGATGATCCTGAATACAATCAAAAACCGGAATACACTTGTACTTCCAATAATTACTACCATTTTCAGCCATCAAATGTACACCTATATTATTGAATGTTAACATTATGGTATTTTCCTGGGATGCGTATTTTTCAAATGCAACGCAGTTATAGCTCTTTTCCTCGTTTACATCAACAACGTAATAATCGATATGATGCTTTTCGGCATAATCTATAAACCGCTCAATATAATAGGTTGGACCGATAAGCCTTCCCAGAAAAAGAATAACATGATAATCCCTCATAGCCACGCCTCGTATAATGACTCATAATCATATTAAATCTAACTGCTCACCACAATAAAACATCCTATTTAGTTTAATTTTGATTGCTTTAGTTTTGATATCATTTACAGTACGCGTACCAAAATCAGATACCAGGCACCGCGAACTAGTTATCTCTTTTCTTGTTAAATGAACACGATAAATTCCGTCAAGATATCAGATTATTGCAGCAACCCCAGTACACCCTGATTGGACTGATTCGCCTGAGCCAGTATTGTCTGACCAGCCTGCGCAATAATATCTGCATTAGAATACTGCTGCATCTCAGAAGCCATATCAGTATCACGAATCCTGGATTCAGCAGCCGTTGTGTTTTCAACAACATTGTCCAGATTGCGAATAATGTGATCAAGCCTGTTTTGAATAGCTCCGAGATTTGCACGATCCTCAGAATTCTTTTCAATGGCTTTTTTAACCATGTCAATACCGGCCCTGGCCCCAGTTCCATCTGTGCCTTTAACATTAATTTCCAAAATTCCAAGACTGGATGCGTTAACAGGATCGATCTCAAAAGTATATGTGTGATCTGATTCTGCCCCCACCTGCAGTGTGACATTAAGCGGACCATAGTAATGCAGATTGAACCTAGTTGAATTCTGACCTTCACCATACCTGACACTTATACTGTCAGCGACATCCAGGTTTGCTCCCAGATTATTTCTGGCCAAATCTAAAGCTATCTCATGAAGCACATCTACTTTTTCAACGAGCTTTGCCTTGTCTTCCGAAGATCCATCTCTTTTAAGCGGTTCCTGAGGCATTTCAGGTTCCTCTGCCCCCGGTGCAGTTGGATTCTGATCATAGATTTGTTTCTTTCTCTCATAGATAGCAAGTGCCTCATCATACTCGCGCCACTCACGCTTATACGCCTCAATTTCATCGACTGTTGATGCTTTGAGATATGTATCCGGCTCTTCACCATGTGCCGGGACGAAAGCAATGTCTCCCAACTGAACATTATTCGTGGTGTAATATGCGTCTCTCTTGTTGGTTCCCTGTGTTATTGTACCCTGTGAACCATTGATAGTGCCGCCAGGAACTACTGACGTTGGAACCCCTTGTTGCAAACCGTTAAAAAGCTCAATCTCATTAAATGTCGTTGAAGTTCCAACACGGTCAATCTCATCGGTAATATCCCATATCTCCTGCTGTATATAACTCCTGTCATCATATGTTAAAGTATCATTTGCCGCCTTCACACATAGTTCGTTCATCCTCTGGAGCATATCATGCACTTCATTAAGCGCGCCTTCAGCTGTCTGAACCATTGAAACTCCATCCTGTGAATTGACTGAAGCTTGTGTCAATCCGCGGATCTGCCGCCTCATTTTCTCAGACACGGCAAGGCCGGCTGCATCATCTGCTGCACGATTAATCTTATAGCCGGATGATAGCTTTTCTGAAGATTTAGCCTTTCTTCGTGCCGTTATTCCAAATTGCCTATTAGCATTCATTGCAGATAGATTGTGTTGAATCACCATACTGTATTACGCTCCTATGATTCTAGTTTCCCAACCCCCTTAATATTCAACTGATTTTGTCCCCTATTTATTAACTTCTCCTTTAATTATAAAATTTAGAAATCCGTATCGCAACAGGATTGTTTCAGCTGTCCCATCCGGGACAATTTCAGATTTATGACCAAGATTAACCTAACGTCCATTGAATATATTGATTATTTGTATTACAACATTATGCATACTATAATTAGGTTAACAACATGTCATTGTTTTAGAGTTTTTAAACATACGGAAAACCTTAAGGGGATATGACAAATGGCAAATAGCGCAACCAGAGATATTCTAATAAAAATCAGACAACTGATAGAGTGCGGTAAATTGCAGGCTTCCGACTTCCCCTTGGATGATGTAAAAGACAGCGTAAGACTTGAGATCAAAGCATACGAGAGCACATTCCTGCCATCACAGTTTAAAGAGGTCATGAATAACCATGAACACATATGCAGCCTGATTGATTCTGGAGAAAAAGACCTGGATAAAATCCGCCTGTTTCTTGATGGCATGATCATGACACTCTCCACTGTTTCGGATGCAGTAAGAAGTCTGGCTAATAAGGATTTCTTTCTTCGAATGCATCCTGAAGCATCTAATGATCCGGAATTAATGGAAGCCATAGAAGCAATTGATCACCGTGGTGACATAAGGCTTATTAGTTATCCCTTTATGGATGAATATGATTCTCTCCCCATCGAAACAGGATTTGACGAATCCAAAGGAATGATCTATGTAATTCACAGAGGCCGTAGAATGTACTTTCCCAGAAGCTGGGGGCAACTTAGGGTGGAAGACTATTACAAAGCACTAATCGGAGAACAGGATGAGCGTTCTCCTCATTGCTATATAAAAGATGGATATGAAGTAAAACCGGGTGATGTGATCCTGGATGTGGGAGCAGCAGAAGGCTTCTTTGCTTTGAACCATTTAGAAGATGCGGAAAAGATATATCTTTTTGAGGCAGAGGATGATTGGATCGAGGCTTTATGTAACACTTTTGAAAATGATGGGGATAAGATTGAAATAGTAAGAGGATATGTAGGAAATACAAATGGTGACGGCAACATCACGATAGATAGCGTTCTTGGAGGACAAAGAGTCAATTATATAAAAATGGATATAGAAGGATATGAAAGAGCCGCCCTTACTGGTGCAAGAGCGGTTCTGGAAAGTAATCCCGAAATAGCCTGCGCAATATGTGCTTACCACTGTCATGGCGATTCTGAATGGATCAGTTCTTATCTGGGAGAGCTCGGATTCGAAACCACCATGTCACATGGTTACATGAGCCCGGATTGGAGCTATGAATCCAGACTCTATGCTGAGCTGCGTAGGGGTGTTGTGTTTGGAAAAAAATGCTAAATTTGCGCCCGATCAAATGACTTAACACATAACTGTGACATCAAATCCTTACATAATCCTTTTTGTCAAATTGTTCCATGACCTTCGCTATCGCACGTGATATCTTTTCTTCAATATACACATTACCTCTTCCGCTCTCTATAGCTTTTGAAAATGCCACTATTTCATAGCGTATTCCTTCACCATCCAGCTGATAAAAATATCGTTTATTATCTACAGCATCCTCAAAACGCACCTCGAAGTAGTCAGTCTTCCACCATGGTGCAGGCACATAAATGTATCCCTTGGTTCCAGTTATGATCAGTTCTCCTTCAGCTTTGGCAGCCTTAGCCATCCTTGCTGAGGCTACAGCTTTATCAAAAACAAAATCTATCTTTGTATACCCATCATAATTTAATTTTTCATCAATTATCTTGGTCATGATAGTTGTCGATTTAGGTTTTACTCCCAAAAGCTGAAATATAGGAAGCATCGCTGTAGGTCCCCAAGCGCATATACTATTCTGTCTGATTTCTAAGTCCGAACTATCTTCTCCCAACCTGCCAGCCAAACTGGTACATGTTGCATCAACTGAAATAATATCTCCGATACGCCCGCTCTTAGCAACCACCAAAAGGCGCGAATACGCATTAGCATATGCTGTTTTTATAGCCTCTTCAAAGACAAGTCCTTTTTGGTTTGCCAGATTCTTGAGTGTTTCAAACTGTTCCAAAGAAAGTGCTATCGGTGATTCACAGATAACGTGTTTCCCTTTGCTTAGAGCCCTGTATACATCGTCATATCTTTTTGAAGGATGAGTGGCGATATATACGGCATCTACTCCTTCAAGATCATGACCACACTCAACATGCTGCACTCCATTAACATAATTCATCTCTCGAATGAACTTATCACAGATTATTCCCGCTCCAATAGTACCAAGAGCTAGCTTCCTCTTTTCCGCCCTTATGTCTGAACTGGAAATGCCTTCTGTCCTAGGAAGATATACCACCTTGCAATAATCATTAAGATAATCAAACTTACCTTCCCAATCTGATCCCACAGTAAAAATGTCAGCACCATATCGACGTATATCGTCAATTTTTTGCCCCTCATACTCTTCGACTATGATCTCATCTGCTAATCCTGTAGCCTTCACCCCTGCAATCCGCTCCATAAGTGACTGCTGATTATTAATCTTTCCTCGGGACTTATCATAATCTTCACTGGTTATCCCTACTATCAAATAATCGCCAAGAACCTTTGCACGTTCAAGCAGTCTTATATGTCCATAATGTAGCAGATCAAACGTTCCATATGTGATAACCTTAACCATACAATTTCCTCATATATGAATTACAAGATCACAACAGTCCTCTGTTTTCCATATCCTTAAGCGCGTTAACAAGTGTCGTATTATCATCATGAGAAAGGCAACCAATATGCCCCACTCTAAAAACCTTATCCCTCATATCTCCACCATTAGGACAAATCCAGATTCCATAGTGGTCCTTTAGCTCGGTAAAAATATCATATGCGTTGGCATTTAATGGATGAATCGATGTCACACCATTTGCAGGTGATTCTGAAACCAATTCGAAAGGAAGATCTTTAATCTTTTGTCTGAAATCAATCGCTTGAGATTGCACTCGTGCAATCTCAGCATCTGCACCTCCTGAGGCTTCTATTTCTTTTAATCTGGTATTAATTTGTAATAAAATTCCAACAGCAGGTGTAAAAGGGGTTTGTCCCCTTTCCATATTCTTTAAAAGATCTTTTAAATCGAAATACATTGATCTAACTTCGTTTTTGCTAACCCTATCTATTGCTTTTGGTGTCAAAACAATTATTGATATTCCTGGAGGACAGGCAAGAGCCTTTTGAGAACCTGCTATCATCACGTCCGCGCCACATTGGACCATGTCAAATTTATCTGCAAGAAAAGAAGATACACAGTCACAAGCAAAAAACATTCTATTTCTGCGGCAGAACTCTCCCAACATATCGGTATCGTACAGAACGCCAGTAGAGGTCTCATCCACATTTACTAACAATCCCGTAAAACCTTTTCCATCATGTTCATACAGCTTCTCTTTGGTAAGCTTCTTTCCATAGTCTAAGTGAAGCGTTTCGTGGGGCACTTCATGAATGTTACATAATTGAACAAATCTATGTCCAAAGCTGCCACCATCGATAATCAGTACTTTGTCGTCCGATGTGAAACAGTTCATCACCACAGCTTCCATAGCACCGGTAGAGGAATTTGTGAGAAATACTGCTTTTGAACCTTTAGGTGCTTTGGAAAACTCAAGAATGAGCCTCTCATTTTCAAACATCGTTTCAGAAAACTCAGGTGTTCTGAAGTATGGAACTTGTTCTCCTCCAGTTTTTAGGACGTCCTCACCGCACATCACTGGGCCTATAGTAAAATTCAGCATAACTAAACTCCTCTATTTATCACTTTTCTTATCACATATAGTCACAGGATCGTCATATTTTCTTCAAATCTCAGCAGGTCTACCATCATCTCAGCAATCCCCATCACAAATACAAATATGGTTATCTGCGAACCTTTATTGGTATAAATAGTTGTTAATTTGTTTATTCTTTCTTTGATACCAATAGCGCATTAGCGGGATTGCATATCCCTCGTCATTCAAAAGAGCTGCCACTGGAATGATGATGTTTCCGCGTTGCGATGAGAACACTTAGCCTTATTAAATCATTAATCTCATAATCCAATATGCTATTCTAATACTCATTTGCCCTAATTTGACCGATGATATCTCTATATGAAATGTCTGGTCTACAAAAATTTCTAATATGCCAAGTTCCTCTCATATCTAACGGAGGCAATTCTAAATAATTCCCATATGTTGTCTTTAACACATCCTCATATCCCTCTGGCACTGGAACTTTAGTGCTCTCAAATTCTATATATATGATATTGTCAAACCATTTTTTATTATATGTATTCTTCTTATAGTCATACATAGTACAGACATTGACTCCACAATACAACGTACCATTTTTACATTGCGCCAATTCTTGTATTTTTTTATAATCATCGTCAGCGTTTCCATTATACTTTGTCACTCTATGATTATTTATTTCATTTAAATATGGATTATTTCTCATCATCCATGATGAATTATCAATATTCAATTTCTTTATTTCATTAAAAATACCAATTCCATCACGAGGATCAGTATCATCTAATGGAAAAATATCGATACTCATGCCCCAATTTATATTCAGGAACCTATAGTTCAAATTAATACAACAAGTATTCCCATTTCTTAATTTCATATGGGACCAATAGGACTCACTCTCTGACTCATGACACTGCAAAAAATATGGTTTTCTAAATTCATTCCCTTTAAGTTTTAATTGTTCATAATCATCTCTTGGCATAAATATGTCTATATCATCATCCCATGGTATAAATCCTCCATGCCTCACTGCTCCTAATAGAGAACCATATCCTAAACAATATGTCAGCCTATTATTATTGCAAACCTTATCAAATTCAAATAATAAATCCAGTTCGACAGCCCATACTTTTTTTCTTTCCTCGTCACAGTAAAAATCATACCTAATATCAGGCTTAAGATATTCCTTATTTACTATTCCCTTGTCAATAATTCTGTTTATTTCGTCCATATAAATCCTTAACAATTATCTAATCCAAAAATTCAACCAAATCCATTTGTGGTTTTCTATTTGATATATCAGGCAGTCTCCAGTAATCACCATAAATTGATTTAAGAATAGCATCTGCATCCGACGGCCCCCAAAAAGCTTTTTCTCTCAAAAAATACTGCCGCAAGGGGAACACATGATTAGGGCACAGTGTTCGTTGCTTATAAGCTCCATCTACAACATACAGCTCTTTTGAACCGTGTTCATCACCTAAAAAGTAATTTTCAAATGTCTTTTTTTCCCTCCTCTTGTAATCATCATCACTGATTAGTCCAAATTTTTTCCTTCTATCTATATATGCTATATTTTCACTTCTTAGATATGAGGGAATCTCTGATGCTAACATCTTTTCGATTCTATATAGATCCACATGTAAACCTTTGTGTACATAGAATCCATCAGCAGGATACCTCGAATTCACACATTTACTATTTAAATCCTTAACATGTGCCCAAGCATGAAAATAAACCGGCTCAGAACTACTATCTTCAAGAAACATCGTATCTGGCAATTCTTCCCGAAGCCAAACGCAGGCTCTGTAATAATCTTCCTTGAAAAGAAATAAGTCAAAATCATCGTCCCAGGGAATAAGATCATTGTGACGTACAGCTCCTAGCAAAGTACCATATGCAATCATATACTTAATATCATGCTTTTCAAATATATCTGCAACTGTTGCTCCCATGTTGAAAAGGCGTTGTTGTATCCTTTTCATATCAAGTCCATTTGCTGACCATTCCATAAAGTCATCCTTCCTATTCAGTTCGCATATTCCAATAATGCCTCAACCATATCAAGGTCAAATACATTAAGCTTCAGTCTATCCCTAACTTTCTTTCTTTCCGCATAAGAGTCATCAATAAAGATAGCATTGCTATGATCTATGTAATCTGCCTTCTCTTCTTCATTTCCAATTGTTATTATTTTGTCAAAAAGAGCTCTTGAAATCTTATGTTTGTCCATATCTCCAAGTAAATCTCCAATGTGTTTTGAAAGAAGAATAATTCGTTTTTTATTATTCACACATTGGTACAAGAAGCGCATTAATTCAGTGTTCACTTCGTCACGAACTATCAATGTATCATCATAATCCAAATATACATATTCATATTGAATCTGTAGTTTATATACACTTTTCAATGACCTATCAAGCATAATATCATAAGAATTATCTGCCAATGTAACATCGTATCCCCAAAAAGAAAACAGAGTGAGCATCTCATAATTGATCCCTTGATTTCTAGAAAGTCCTATTGTTCCAGGTATACGAGGCGATACTTCCATTAGTTTAATTTTCCCCTCAGCATCCTCTTTAGCTTGAAAAAACCATGCTCCAAGAAAACTCAACTCTTTATTCAACACATCAGCGATTTCTAGTACTCTCTGTGTAGAATGCACACTTGTAGATCTCGCGCTTATCCCCTTTATTGTTCTTTCACGTGTTCGAATTTTTGAAGATAGAAGCTTTCCATATTTATCCGTAAAACAGTCAACTGTAAATTCTCTACCTGGCAGATATTCAGAGATGACTATTGGGTAATTAGCAGATTTTGCAATAAGTAATTCATCCTTATTGTATATAACCTTTGCTCCAACAGAGCCTTGACCAATATCAGGCTTAATAAATACTGGATATTTTGAAATCTCATCTTCCATAAGAAATGTTTTTGGGATGAAATCATATTGTTTTAAATATCTATAAGTCTTATCTTTGGATCTACAAATCTTGACAGTATTCGTTTCGGATGCAATAAGCAATGCATTGATGTCTTCTCTATGGCTTGCCAAAAATAATAAAACCTCATCGTGAGCAGGATATATACAATCAATTTCATATTTCCGTATTATATTGTTCAAGTAATTAAGAAACCCTGGTTCATTGACATATGGAAATCCAGTTATCAATCTACTGTACACCAATTCAGAATGGTCTGCTGCACTTGTTCCACCATATAGCTCCACGAATTTAGAAAGTTGTAAAGCTTGTCTGATTTCTAATCCAATTTCAGTTCCAGCCGGAAATATCAGAACTTTTCTCTTTTTTATGTTCATCACATACTGCCCCTATGTATACATTTTAATGATACGAACAATTTCATCTATATATTTTAATTCAAGAGTGTCATAAAATGGTAAAACCAGTACTTGTTTAGCCAGCATTCTAGCCACACTCAATTCATTCTTTTTATATTTATTCTTAAAACACGCTTGATCTGCAGTAATAGGATAAAAATACTTCCTTGCATGAAATCCATTATTCTTAAGAGCATTATATATCTCATCACGACTTGCTTTAGAATGCTCATTAATCAAGATTGGAAAATAAGCATAATTCCGATTAATATCATCGCCGCGATAAAATACATCTACTCCTTTAATATCGATAAATTTATCTAAATATTCAATATACCTTTTTTTTCTATCCAAAATTATTTTGTCAATATACTTCAGATTCAGCAGTCCCATAATTGCACTAAACTCATTCATCTTTGCATTAGCACCAACTGATGCAACTAACTCTTCGCTTCTAATCCCAAAA
>JAEEGL016938591.1_pt1 | contig 10819 bp, 10 predicted proteins | sample 9134231 | NCBI WGS metagenome assembly JAEEGL01 (sample SAMN16246548, study PRJNA631951) | gut metagenome | biome: gut microbiome; feature: rumen; material: fiber-attached | host: Bos | place: Iran: Karaj | collected 2018-10
ACGGTTTGGCAAACATGGGGAACTGGGGGTGGTGAATGTCACGTTGTTCAGGCACTTCAATATGTTTTAGGGGGAAGAACGCTGATGTCATACGCTTGTCAAGACACGTCATCACGAAATCATAATCCGAAACCAATATCTGTATTCCCTGTTTTGCAAAGATATCCTTATTTGCTGATAATATTGCCAATTCCGTATCTATCGTTGGAATAACAATACTGATTCTATTTTCTATGCATAGTGTCAATAGTGTTTCTATATAATCTTCAGATGAACATCTCGGAACCTTGAAACATCCGTCAGAAACCACACATGCGGAAGCCATCTCGGGATTCATATCACAGGTCATCACCTTCCCATCACAAAAGACTCCTTTCAACTCTTTCATGAAATTCCTTACCAACGAAACTCGCTTCCCAGCAGATGTTATCAAAATGTTCATTTCAGTTTAGTTTAAAAGTGATGATCCCTAATGTCACGCCCCTTTCTGGCATCCTCCAAATAAGATACAAAAAATAGAGAATCGGCAACCGTCTATTAATGACTTTTACTTACGAGAGATGACGGTTGCTTCTTCCCTATAATCATGAACCAGTCTTGACATAAGACGTCTTAAAGTATGGCTCAATTATTTCCGTTAAAAGCCTCCATAGTTGCAGCTGTAGCGGAGTTGATATCTTTCCGCATCAGCACGTTTTTAATTGTGATAGAAACAACTTTTATATCCGTCAAGAGAGAGACGTGGTCAACATACCATACATCCAATTTGAATTTCTCTGTCCAGCTGATGGCGTTTCTACCATGACACTGTGCCCAACCGCTGATACCAGGACGTACCTCGTGACGTCGTGCTTGTTCTGGTGAATACAATGGCATATATTGAACTAATAGTGGTCTTGGGCCAATCAAAGCCATATCACCTTTTAGGACATTGATTAGCTGAGGTAATTCGTCTATTGAAGTGCTTCTCACGAACTTACCCACTTTAGTTAAACGCTCAGCGTCAGGCAGAAGATTCCCTTCTGCATCTCGCTCATCCGTCATTGTTTTGAACTTTATCACCTTGAATATCTTCCCATCCTTCCCTGGCCTCTCCTGAGTAAAAAACGCCCCTGCCCCTTTGTTGGCAAAGTGCAACCAAATCGTCACCACCAATAATAGCGGACTGATGATTATCAGCGCTATCAGTGAAATCCAGAAATCAAAGAATCGTTTAAAAAAATGTGCGTACATATTATAATCTTGATTTTACTACACCCCAAGCCCAATTACGCATAAAAGAGGGCGCAAGAGGATAGAATTTGATGAAATGGGATAATTTGATACATGTCGACTCAAGTTTGTGTTTCCAGCCATAGAATCCACCTCGTTTATTATAATGTCCCATGTTGCCACGGTAGAACACAACATCTAAGATTTTGTCGGCATACCGCATGTCATAATCTGTTAATTCGTATGTAAACTCATTAGCAGGCAATCCTAAATCTCTTACTAATATAGCACCACAGGCTCGATATGCTTTCTCCATATCGAATACTTTGAGATGTTGCCTAATAGCCTCATGGTCTATTTTGTCTTTACAAGCATGAAGAATCATCGCCCAGTCACAGAACTGACGTAGTCCGACACCTAATTCTAATAGATGGTGATAGAGATGTAAAAAGATATAAAGTGAATGAATGGTAGGATGAAGCGTATTAACGTTACAACCATTAATGTTCACACTATAACAAGAAGCCTCAGAAAGAATAGTCTTCCAATAGTTATCTTTATTATTATTATAGAAGTGAGAAAGCGTATGATGCATCTCGTAACTCACTCCTTGAAAGTCAAAGGCATCGTGATAATCTCCGTTACCACTTTCTATGTTAACACCCCATTCCTTTTGAAGTACTTCAATTGCTTTTGGATAGTTTATTTCGTCACAGAAAAAATCAACATCCCCACTCTGACGAAGTTTTGGTTCTGGATAATATGATGCAGCAACTTGCCCCTTAACTATGGCATAATCAACTTCATTTTTTTGAAACATTTGCATCAGAAATACCAACTGTTCATCCAATAAAGTATTACGTTGAACAACCTGTTGTTGAATGCCCACTTGTTGAAAAACCACCTTTGAAGGGAGTTTCACATTGGTCTCAGCAAGTGCATGAAAAACCATCGGAGCCACCGCTTGCTTTTCTGCCTCAGAGAGGGCGTCAATTACATTGCCGTCACACTGGACCTCTGCCAGTTGTCCAAAAAGCGAAGTCCGTAAAATATCAAGAAGTGGGTAGTATTTCGTCATAGAAATCATATAGGCACTTACGAACGAAACTCTGCTCAAATCTGTCAGCAATCATCTTTCTCGCATTCCTGGCCATTCTCTCTCGGTCAGTTCTTGACTGCGTCATAACTTTCATTGCATGATACAAAGCTTCCGCATTCTGTGGAGGAACTATCATTCCGTTCATCCCTTCTGCCACTATCTCTCTTGATCCATTTATATCCGTTACTATTGAAGGTAATTCCATTGCACCGGCTTCCAAAACGGTATTGGGGAATCCCTCACGGTAGCTTGGCATCACGAAACAATCTGCTGACGCATAATAAGCCAACAGCTCATCTCCACTTTTAGCACCGACAGCCTCTATAGCTCCATTCTCACATATAATTTTCCTTGACGCCTCACTAATAGGATCTAGGGCATCTTCATACGGTCCCACTAAAATCAATCTCGTATTTGAAATTTCTTTATGTAGTTTCTCAAAAGCTGAGCATAATTCATTAATGCCTTTATCACGCACGATACGTCCCACATACAAGAAAGTAAATCGACCCTCTTTGCGGAGCTTCTCTGCAATCTCCATCACTTCGGGTCTACGCGAACATTTGTCCATATCAACGCCCTTCACATTGCCGTAACCCAATACCTTCAGCGGTTTCCTAGTAATTCGACTAGATATAAGGTCACTCTTTACACCTTCTCCTTCGGGGATTATATGGGTAGCACATGCACATGTCAACTTGTCGGTAAACATCAAAATTTTTCTCTTCAGACCAGCTGATGTTGGCCATACAAGTCCTGTAAATGTATGTACACGCACCGGTACGCCTGTCAAACGTCCTGCTATCATACATAATAAACCGGCTTTGGGTGTCATACTATGTACCATCATCGGTTTCTCCTTGCGAAATACCTTGATTAGTAACACCAATGCCTTACAATCTTTCATCAAGGAGATATGCCTCTCCATAGGAATAGCAATTGTCTTTATTCCTTCGCGCTTAGCAACTCTATCTAAAGCCTCACCTGGCGAAGATAATCCTACGACTTCATATTTCTCCGACAACTCCCGTAACATCCCTTTGCAGAAAGCATCCAGAGATTCTGGCACTGTCGTTGCTCTTACTATCTTTATCTTATTCATCGTTTAAATCTACATTGCAAAACAATAGCACATACTAACAACAATTTTACTATGCGTCCACCTAATACCCGAATCATAGGAAGGTATCTCTATCATTGGCTTTATACACAAATCCTTAGCTTTTATATCAAATCCCAAATACATTCGTTCATATGCGATACGATAGTCTGGCTTACGACCATACTCCGCAAATAATGAGATTTGTTTATACAATTTTGTTTGCACTCCAACAGCCCACCCATGCTGAAATTTCAGATCCCTATCATAATAAGGAATATACTCAGCACCAATTTTCACAAAATTATCTTTCCATAGGTTTCTCAGTTTTAGAGATAAGCCTACATTATAAAAGGTAGTTTTCCAATCAGAAGAAATAAAAGGCGTGGCCACAGCCTGCACTATCTTTAAGTCTACTCCATATAATGCTGAGATCCTCCAACTCTGCCGAGATAATTCGTCTGCAATAGCTGTATGCTTTGCTATTACATGTATACCATTTTTAAACCCATAACCCGCCCAAATGGAATTGTTCTTCTCCAATCCTATGGTCAGCCCATTTACATTAACTAAATCTATATCTGAGAATTGACCATGGCTTTGAATTGATACAAATATCAAAAGAAATATAATTATTATCCTATTCATAGTTTGCTCTAAAGTGTAGTGCCTCCAAAGGATTGTCAGTTATAAGATAATCAATACCATGGGCTGCACACCAGATTATATCCGACTCTGATTTCACTATCCACGCTGCCACTTCTAATCCCTGACTCTTTGCTACATCAATTATTTCAGTATTTTTTTTCCATTCATCTATTTCACGATCTACACAACTGTATCCTTTATTCTTCAATTCAGAAATAGATATGTCATTGTAAGAAGATACTATTGATATTCTTGGATATTTTCTCAATATAGCCTCACATATACGTGGAGTTCCGCATACTTTAACCTTGTGCTGACACCCGTATTGATATAGAATCTGAAGTAAGCCAGATTCTTCATTAACATTTTTTAGGTCAAGAAAGAATATAATATTATAATTTTTTGCTTCTCTCATATATTCCCGAAACGTTGATATTTCTTCTCCATTACTCAACTTGACATTCTTCAGATCCTTATATTCCGTTTCTGGTATATAATAATCACCATGATACATACCATGAATAACCACTAAACTGTCATCCTTGGTTTTACATATGTCCAATTCGACTCCATCTACTCCTAACCGCACAGCCTCCTTTATACTCTGAATGGAGTTTTCTGCGCCATTAGCCATTTTCCAATACCCGCGATGAGCAATTACCTTATAATGATTATTTATTGTATAGTGTTCGCATGAGCAGAGAGCAAATACTATGGCAAAAAGACCGAGATACTTTCTCATGTTATCAATAATAATTTGTGTTTAGTTGCATCTCCTCTGTATAGATTCCTGCCAAGTCATAGTCCCCAATCTTCTCCTTCTTAAAAATTATACCAATTATACATTGTCTATGACAGAATCTTGTTGAAGTAATTATTAAGGATTATAAGTAGCACTAGCACATGTTATACGGTCAATGAATATAAGTATTCACCTCTTCTCGTGAAAACAAACCCTGTAAATGTATTGGCATACCATTATAAAAAGTATAGTAATATTACGAGTCTATACTCTCATTCTCATTTGCTAATTCCGTTAAATATTAAGTCAAGAGATTGTCTTGTAGCAGAACCATAACTCTTTATAAATTTATCACGAAAATTACATGCGATGGACTTTCTGTAATCTACATTCATCGACAAAATTTCTTCAATAAGTTTTTCTTCCGTATCCATATCCACACAGTTTAGTTCTTTTCGGATATCAAAATACAATCCTCGTTTTGTTTGATATTCATCATAATCGTATGCAAAACATAACATTGGTTTACACATCAAAGAGAAATCAAAGAAAATGCTTGAATAATCACTAATCAGAATATCTGATACTATCATCAACTCATTTAGATCAGGATATGATGACACGTCTTTAACGAAATCATCACTAATGATATTCATAACTTTTACAACCTCATAATGAGCACGAAACAGCAGTACATAATCATCACCGAATTTTTCTCTCCATAGTTCAATCTGAATTGGAGGAGCAATAATACAATTATTATTTCTATCCTTTGAATATTCTCGAAAGGTAGGTGCATAAAGTAAGATTTTTCTTTTATTTTCAATTCCGAGTTTTGCTTTGATACAATTTTTACGTTCTTCTCCAATATCACTTACCAATTCGTCATTTCGAGGCAAACCTATGATTTTCATAGAACTATCCGGGACACAAAAACTCCTTTCAAATATTTCAGCGTCATACTGCCCCTGAGCACAAAACACATCGTATGGACAACCACTTCCTTTAGCTCCAAATGATTTATTATTCTTACTAATATCACTACCCATAAATTTGATAGGTGTTCCATGCCAAGTATTAAAATAAAAAATATTTTTCCTCTTAAAACTAAGTCCCCGCTCCATAGTGCTATTTGTTATCCAACATCGAGCCTTCAGCAATATTATATAATATGAGAAAGTATCCGTCTTCACCTTCTTTCCCCTTGGTATTTCATGTTCATTAGGATGCATAAAAGACCAAACCAAACTATAATCATCAAAGCGAGGATCTTGCAACATTCTTTCATAGATACACTTAGGACTATCGTCATACTTTCTTCCCCCAAAACAAGAAAAGACAATAAGTTTGCTATTGTTCTTAACAAATAGACCAAGAACTTTTACTGCGAAACTACCTACACAATAATAAATACTATATAACCAAGGTGAGTATTTAACCTTATTAATTAGTTCTAATGATGCCATATACTACTAATAGAAAAAATTATTGAGTGATTTTGGGTCATCAGTAGTTATCATATCTACTCCCATCTCCACTAATTGTTCTGCATATATAAATCTATTCACTGTCCAAGAGTTCACGAACATACCTAATGAATGTGCTTGACAAACACAATCAGGATTATCTAATATAGTAGAGTAATTATAATCAATACCACTTATACTCTTTTTGAATAAATCTTCAATTGTGTAATCATTTCCCAAGTATTCTATAACGATTTCCGAATCTTTCTCTCTCATAAGCATACATGCATCCATGCTAAATGAAATAAAATCCACTCTGTTCTTTACTTCATATTTACAGATTGCATCATACACTAACTCAACACCTTTAATGTTATACTCATGCCAATTTGACGATTTGAACTCAATCACCAGATGCATGTCTGGATATTTTTTAGCGGTAATTAAATAATCGTCCAACGATGGAAGAGTCTCACCATTCGGCAAGGTATAAATTGGCTTTCTCAACTCATCATAGTCTGTGTTGTAAATTGTCATTCCACAAAAATTATCATCATGACAAACTACTAATTTTCCATCTTTTGTCATCCAAACATCAAATTCGGTTCCATAAACTCCTAACTTTCCCGCATTTTCCAATGACGAAATGGAATTTTTTGCTGAACCTGATGTATTCCAATAGCCACAATGTGCTATTATTTTTACATTAGGAGAAGGGATATTACTATGTCGTTCTATCTCATCACATCCGCTCTCAAATAAAGGTAATAGCAAAATGAAAAGAAGTTTGCAGAATGAAATTTTATTACCCATTAATACATGCCTACTTATAACAATAACCACCGTTTACTTCTATTAAACTGCCGTTGACAAATGGATTATCAATACAAAATCTATATGCACCCACAACCTCGTCAATAGAGGCAAAACGGTGAATAGCAGTTTTCTTATATATATTCTGCTTTATTTCTTCTGGCTTTTCCTTCTGCCACGGAGTTTCTACGAATCCAGGAATAACAGCATTAACCGTGGTTCCCGTCCCCTCGAACTCCTTCACCAAGTTTTTTGCCAATGCACATACAGCAGATTTAGTAACACCATAGCTTAACACTGTTGCGTGAGGATGTACTGCCATTTGGGATCCTGTAAATAAGATTCGGGAACCATTGGGAATCATTCCATACAACTCACGAATCATGATATAATGGGAACTAACAGCAACTTCCATCTGCTTGTCCCAATCTTCATCCGTTGTCTCTGTGAAAGATTTACGGATACTCATACCTGCATTACAGACAATACAGTCAATAGTATCACACTTCTCTTTAACTTCGTTGACAAACTGATATACTTCAGTCCGTTTTGTCTGGTCTATTTTAACTGGGATGAAATTCTCGATAATTTCCGTAAAATCCGGCCCCACATAAGTAGCAAATACACGATAACCTTTTCCTATGAGCATCTTGGCAACTCCAAAACCTATACCAGATGTTCCACCTGTCACTATTGCATTCTTCATTTTATATCTCCATAAAATTAATACGTTCGCCAAACTGCTGCATTACCTCTGCCATGCAAATACTCTCACGTCTACGAAGACGGGCTGTACTCTGGCGGTTGTTCACAATGCATGAAATAAACTCCTGTATTTCATATCGCAAGCCAGCCCCATCCCATTTATAGAAGAACTTTTTGTTCTGATTCTGATCTTCATAGCGAAATTCAAAATAGTCTGTCTTCCACCAAGGAGCAGGAACGTATGCATATCCCTTAGTGCCCGAAATAATAAGGTTACCCTCTGTCTTTACTCCAAGGCCTACTTTGAATGAACAAACGGCATTCGAGAAACGGAACACACCTTTCGTGTACATATCTACTCCGTCTTTCATCCGTGAATACAAATTTAGATTTTCGTAGTGAATACCACATAGTTTCAATATTGGAAGTAAAGGATAACTGCCAAGTTCATACATGGAGCCACCAGCCTGTTGAGGATCAAACTCACGAAGAGTCTTGTCATCGTCCCATAGCTTGGAAAGAGAAGCCTCAACATCCACCACTTCACCAATTACTCCAGACTTAATCATCACCATCAAATGATTAAATGCTGGGCAATGAGCTGTTTTATTAGCCTCCATCAATAACACACGTTTTTCTTTCGCTAATGCATAAACCTCCTTGGCTTCCGCACCATTAAGCACCAGTGGTGTTTCACAAAGGACATGTTTGCCTGCCGCAATGCTTTGCTTGATATAATCATAATGTGTAAGATGAGGGGTAGCTAAATAAACAGCATCTACAACATGATAGAAGTCGTCCAGATTATCATAAGCTGTTATCGTCTTATCCTGTTCACAGAGAGAACGACTGGCATCATTATTGATATCGTAGGCTGCCACAACCTCAACACCAGAGACTACAGCTGCCTCTGAAGGAAACCGATGCGCTACACGTCCACATCCTATGATGCCTATCTTGACTTCTGTCGTTGTCTCTTCACGGAGCATTGTAGATGAGATGCCCTCCGTACGAGGGAGATATACCACTTCGCAGAATTCTTTCAGATAGTCGAATTTTCCTTCCCAATCAGAGCCGATTGCAAAGATATCCACATCATACTTTTGGATGTCATCAATCTTCTGACCAACATAGTCCTCTATGATAATCTTGTCAGCAAGGCCAGTTGCTTTAACTGCCTCCACACGCTCCAAAACATTGTTGCGTACGTTCAGTTTTCCTCGTTCACGGTCAAAACTGTCATTTGTCACCCCCACTATCAGGTAGTCGCCCAAAGCTTTTGCCCGTTTTAAGAGATTTATATGCCCTTGATGCAGTAAATCGTATGTTCCGTATGTAATTACCTTTTTCATAAATAGACATTTTGAATCCATAGAATGGACTCGATAAAAAGCAGTCAACAATAATTTCTATTTATATACGTACTTATAAAATTCTTTATATATTGATCTTCCTAGCGAAACTCCAAAAAACTTTGTAAACAGCACCAAACATCCTTTAGCTAAGGGATAACGATATTTAACAAATCCATAAAGAGGTAAATGTTTCATCACTTGCTGTCTAAAATATTGGGAATCCATTCCGTCTCTAACCCTCAGTCCTGTAAATGCAAGGCTCAGCCACAGTCTAAAAACACCGTTAGCATACTTCTTTGAATCAACATTCGACATAACCCACTTCCTAATATACAAAGATTGATTAAAGGTATTCATAGTGACGTTATTAGTATAAGAAATCCCACCTAACTCTCTACGATAATGATATAGTGCTTTAGGTGTGAATGATATTGTCACCGGATATTGAAACAGTTTAAGCATTAATAGAAAATCCTCCCCAAGATTAATACCAGCTTTCCATGAAATACTATATTTCTCAAAAATCTCCCGTTTGAACATTTTATTCCAAACCTGACACGGAAAACGACCATTCAGAGCTTCATCCATGTAATCTTCAACCTTAGCAGTATCAAAAAGATAAAGGCTTTCTTTCCGTTCCCCTTCTCCATACTCGCTCCAATAATTGCACATCACAATGTCTGCCCTAGACTCTTTCGCCTGCTGATACAAAACTTCATACATTGTAGGCTCTACCCAATCATCCGCATCACAGGCACAGAAATACAGTCCTGTCGATGCTTCTAAGGCAGCCTGTCTTGCAGAAGCCAGCCCTCCATTCTCCTTGTTAATTAACCTAATACGAGTATCCTTTTGCTCGTACTCTTTACATATCTCTCCGCTTGAGTCGGTACTCCCATCATTTACGATAATTATCTCGATATCTCTAAGTGTTTGATTTATCAGACTGTCAAGACATTTTTGGAGATATTTTTCAACATTATATACAGGTACACCAATAGATAACAATGGATAACTCATAACTCTCTTTTAAAAGGGCTGAAATCTTTTCTAAAACCGGCCTTGAAGGCTCGTGATACAATGGAGTTCATACTCCTAGGACCTTTAAACGTGTAATGATATATATACGCGAACATAACATAAAGAAGTTGAGGTACTTTAATTAACTTGTTTCGCGCGTCGACATACAATGTGTTGTATGTCATATTTCTTACATAATAATATAATTTCCAATCAACGTCAGAAATTGCTATAACCTTCTTTACCAAAGGTGCTTTAATCTTAATTTGCCTATCTTTGGGATGAAGATGAACAGCACTAATTACAGTTACTGGTATAAAACCGCTATTCGTCGCTCTTAAACGGTAATTTGTTTCATCCCCCCAGATAAACATTTCTTTTTTGGGAAAACCGACTTTTTTCACCAATGATATAGAAAATAGAACCCCATTAAATGGGTTCGAAGCTCCTTTCACTAAACCACCCTCCGCCAAATTTACAAATTCTTCCAAACTTTTCTCATAGAAGGATAACACATTGGGATTATCAAGAGAAACCACAAGTGGCGATATAAAATCCCACTTATCTAAATATAGACTAAGTTCTCGCAAACAATTTTTATCAGGAATACCATCATCATCCATAACCCACAAAGCATCATAAACTCCTGCATCATAGGCT
>JAEEGL017214714.1_pt1 | contig 10819 bp, 8 predicted proteins | sample 9134231 | NCBI WGS metagenome assembly JAEEGL01 (sample SAMN16246548, study PRJNA631951) | gut metagenome | biome: gut microbiome; feature: rumen; material: fiber-attached | host: Bos | place: Iran: Karaj | collected 2018-10
CATCTTCCCGGCCTCGATCTTGGAGAAGTCGAGGATGTCGTTGATGATGGCGAGCAGATTGTGTCCCGCGCTCTCCACGTCGCTGGCATAAACGCCGATGTTCTGCAGCGCGATATGCATCAGCTCCCCGTCGGCATCCGGCTGATCCCGGATCTGACGGCTCTCCCGCAGAATCATTTCGTTCATGCCCAGCACGGCGTTGATCGGCGTGCGGATCTCGTGGGACATGTTCGCCAGGAAATCGCTCTTAGCCCGGTTGGCGCTCTCCGCGTTCCGGCGCTCCTCGTCCAGCTTCTCGACCAGCAGCGCGTCAGGGCTCTCCACCGTGTAGAACAGCGCCACGCAGATGATGGTCACGCCGAAGCCCGAAATGAGCAGCTGCTGGACGATACCCTGCAGCAGCGTCACGAACAGCATGATGCACATGGCGACGAAGATCGCCTGGCGGAATTTCTTCTGCATGGACTGTCTGCGCCGGATCAGGACGTACATGATCAGGAAAAAGTAGATGTAGCCGCACACGAACGCGACCGTCGCGTAGGGGCCGGAGGAATGGTTCGTATACTCCCCGACCGTGTATTCAAACGGCAGAAGCGTGACCGCCGCAAGCGACAGGATCAGCGGGATCAGCCAGTAAACCTTGAAATGCTGCTCGCCGTAGGCGAGGGACCGCACATACATATAGATAATGAACAGCACGGTCACGATGCTCGACACGAAGATGATGTGAAAGAAATGGTTCAGCCCCATCGGGATCTCGTCCACGTGGTTGATCGTATAGACCGTCGTCATGTCGAAGATCAGATTGACGAGGGAAACGATAATCAGCGCGGAAAAGAGCCGGTGCGCGGTCGTTTTCCGGTGCGAAACGGAAAAATATGTCCACGCGATAAAGCTCAGAACGCAAAGGCACAAAAGCTGTCCCTTTACGGATAGGATATATGCAAGCATTCCGGTGATCTCCTCCTTCCCGCCCGGTGTGTGCGGCAGTTTCCGTCATTGCGCTGTGGTCAGTCCTCCGGCAGGAACTCCATAACGTCGTCCCCGTCTTCGGCGCGGATCGCCGCGCCGTCCATCCCCGGCATCCGCCGGTCCGTCTACATCACGTCGCAGGCCTTCTCCCGCGCCTGCTCGATCGCGTCCGGTCCGCTGTCCGCCGTATCGATCGTCACCTGCGTATTTTCAGCAGGCCGACCGCGACGGTCAGATTCATTTTCGTGTCGTCCACGATCAGAATGCGGGCGTCCGGCGCACGGAACGACTCCCTGTACGCTTTCGACCCGAGCATGTTCGTCCGGAAGCGCTTCATCAGAAACTTCCTCCCGCAAACAGCTCCTTTTTCCGGAACAGGAGACCGAAGGCGCTCGGTCCGCAGTTCACGGCGATGGCTGCCGAGGCCTTTTGGAAACAGATTTTCTGGAACTGGACCTCGCTTTTCTCCACCTGCTTCAGGATCCACTCCCGCTCCTGCCTCGAAACGCCGGAATAGGTGATGAACAGGATCCGGGGATCGATGTTGGTCGGAGTGCAGAGCGCGGCCTCGATGTACTTTTTCCACGCCCGTCTCCGGGATCCCAGATAGACCTTCCCGACGCTCATTTTTCCGTTTTTCAAGACCAGAACAGGGTGCAGCGACAGCGATTTCACAAGCTGGGCGATCCTGCTTCCGACCTGGCCGGCGCGGCAGAGATAATCCAGATTGTCCACGATGAAGCTGGTGTACACGAGCTCCTTTGTGATTTCCAGCTGCTTTGCGATCTCGGCGGGCGTCTTCCCCTCCTCCGCCATGCGGCATGCCTCCAGGGCCAGCAGTCCCTGCCCGCTGGAGAGATGACCGGAATCGATCACGGTCACGTTGTTGAAGGAGGCGGCCGCCTCTATGGCGTTGGGATAGCCGCTGTTTCGGATCTGCGAGGAGATGGCGATGAAAATCAGATGATGCGCGCGCTTCAGCTGCTCGGCGAAAAACGCTTCGTGCTCGGCCACGCTCTGCGGCACGCCGGCGGCGGTGCGGGTGGAATCCGCCGACATATAGGCAAGCAGCGCGTCGGATTCCAGATCCATCGCATCCCGGAAGACGCCATATTTCGTCTCGACGCGATGGGGGATCGTGGCGATCTCATACTGCTTCAGGAGCTCCCGCGGGAGATCCGCGATGCTCTCCGTGGCCACGGCCACCAGACGCTTGCTCTGGCGTGTCTGGATCCACGCCATGCTTTCCTCAAGGACGTTATCGTCCTCCATCGCAAATACGTGCACGAGCTCGGCGGGCAGCTGACGCTGCAGCTCTTTCTCCAGCGCGCTGCCGTCGATGGGCTTGGTCAGGCAGCCGTCGAAGCCCTCGCGTTCATAGAGCGCGCGGCTCTCGGCGTCGGCGTTGGCGGTCAGCGCCACGACCTTCGTCTCCCGGCAGAGACCGCCGGTCTGCGCGCGGATGCGCCGGTGGCACTCCACGCCGTCCATCTCCGGCATCATGTGGTCCATGAAAATGACGTCGTACGCTTTCTCCAGCGTCATGCGCAGCGCTTCCTCGCCGGAGGACGCGGTCTCCACCTGCACCTGTGTGCCGCGCAGGAGCTTGCCGACCACCAGCAGATTGGAAGCGTTGTCGTCCACCACGAGGACGACCGCTTCCGGCGCCTCAAAGCGGGAGCGGTACGCCGCGCGGCCGGTCTTGTGCCGCGCTTCCAGGTCCAGCACGCCGACCGTGTCGTCGCTCGCGATCTGCTGCGGGATCTCGATGGTAAAGGTGGTGCCCTGGGTGTAGACGCTGTTGACGGTGACGGTGCCGCCCATGATGTCGACCAGCTGCTTCACGATGGACAGACCGAGGCCCGTGCCTTCGATGTGGCGGTTCGTATCCTCGTCCACGCGTTTGAACGCGTTGAACAGGAAGGGCATGCTCTCTTTCTTGATGCCGATGCCCGTATCGGCAACGGTGTAGAGGATGCTGACGGTCTCATTCGTGCGGCTGCCGCACTGAATGGACAGCGTGACCGAGCCCTAGCGGGTATATTTCACGGCGTTGTTCAGCACGTTGATGAGGATCTGCTTGATGCGCACGTCGTCTCCGATCAGCTCTGCGGGCACGTCCGGCGCCACGTTGATCCGAAACTCAAGTCCCTTTTCCCGCGCCCGGCTCCAGAACATGTTCACCAGCTCGGAGAGCATATCGCCGGTGGGGTAGGCGACGGGCATCAGCTCCATGTTGCCGGATTCCAGCTTGCTCATATCGAGGATGTCATTGATCAGGTGCAGCAGCATATTACTGGCCGCCTGGATGTTGAGCGCGTCCTCTGCCACCTCTTCGGACACGTCCTCGCGCAGGATCATCTCATTGAGACCGATGATCGTGTTGATGGGTGTGCGGATCTCATGGCTCATGCTGGAGAAGAAGCGGTTCTGCGATTCATTGAGCGCCTCGATCTCCTTCTTCTGCCGCTCGGTGCGCTCGCTCTGCTGCTGATAAAGCCGGACCGCAAAGCTCACAAGCGCGCCGACGGCCATGCTGATGAAGGCCAGGGCGATAAAGGAATCGACGAAAGCCATCTGCGTCGTGTTCTGATGGACAAGGGACGGAAAGCTGTAAGCCAGGGCATAGCAGACACTTGCCGACGCCAGATTCAGGCACAGGAAAAAGATCTTGATCTTTCCGGTGTGCGTCAGCCCGATGAAGAGCGCGGTAAGGATGAACCAGATGGGCGGGCCGCCATAGATGCCGCCCTCGGAAAAGAAGGCGTAGGGAAGCAGGATCACCGTCATCAGCGCGGCGATCACGCAGGCCCCGGTCCGAATGCGCTGCTTCCGGATCGAAACGGAGGCGGCGATGATGATCAGCAGCAGGATCGCGATCAGGACCAGAACGTCGCGGAGGTCGGCGCCCGTCAGGATGTTGCTGATGACGATAATGGCGAAGCTCACCGACATGATGGCGACAAAGAGGACGAACAGCCGTTCTTGTACGGGCCGTTCCTCGTCGTATATCAGCTCCATCAATTTCGTTTTCCGCATCAGTCCTTCACCCCCTCGTCCGGATCGAATTCCAGCACGTCCCCGTCCTCCGGGGCGAATTCAAGCGCCTCCGTTTCCTCCTGTTCCGGCGCGGCGGGCGCGCCGCCGAAGGCCGCTGCGATCGCGTCCGTGAGCGCATCGTAATCGGCCATGGCCCGCGCGTGCCCGGCCTGCACGTCTTCCGCGCGGCCGTCCTTGGCGGCAAATTCAAGCGCCTTTGCCTGCTCCGACAGCGCGTTTGCGCCGATCATTTTCGCGGTGCTCTTCAACGCGTGGATATAGATGGCGTAGTTGGGCAGGTCCTCCGCCGCGAAAAAGCGCTCCAGATCGGCGCGTTTCCAGACTGCCTCGCCGGCAAACTGTTTCAGCAGCGTCTCATAGAACTCGTCGTCGTTCTGGCAGTAGCCGAGGCCCTGTCGGATATCGACGCCCACGGCGCGCAGGGGCGCGTATGCATCCTGCGGCGGCGCCGGCGCATCCGGCTTCGGCGGTGCGGCGGCCGGCTTCGCTTTCGTCGGGCGTGCGAACGGCGCGTCCTCCATGCTCACCTTGTTCTTCGGCAGCACGGCACGGAGCACGCGCTCCAGCTCCATCCGGTCGATGGGCTTCGCCACAAAGCCGTCAAAGCCCGCGGCGCGGAAAGCCTCCCGCGCGGTACTGACGGCGTTGGCGGTCAGCGCGACCACCGGGATGCTCTTCCATTCGTCGAGCGTGTCGGCGCGGATACGGCGCAGCGCTTCGATGCCGTCCATGCCCGGCATCATATGATCCATGAAAACGACGTCATAGAGCTCTTGTGCACACATCTCAATGGCCTCCTGGCCGGAGGCGGCGGTGAAGACCTCGATGCCATAGCGGGAAAGGACGTCGCGGGCGACGGTCAGGTTCAGCGGTTCGTCGTCCACCACGAGGGCGCGGACGCCGCGGCAGTGCAGATATTTGTCCGTCACGGCCTCGCCGGGCATGCGGTTGAGCGCCTCCGCCACGGGGAAACAGTAGAACGGCTTTTCCATCACGTGCGCTCTGCTGCCCGCCGGAAGGACAAATCGTTCGTCCGCCACGACGATCACGGTCAGGGTCTCCGCGAGGCGCTCCATGTAGGCGGGGTCGGTTTCGTATTCCTCCACGCCCACGAACAGATGCGTCATCCGGACGTTCTCCTGCAGTTTGTGCAGATTCTCCAGCGTGTCCACGCGGTGCAGCGGCACCCCCAGTCCGCGGACGATGTCCCGCACCATTCTGTTGTAGTATTCGCGCACGATGGGATTCGGGAATTTGTCGAAGTTCAGATAGCCGCCCAGGACGAGCTGCTCATGGTTGCGCACGGACATGCAGCCGGAGGGATCGACGACCTTCTGCGGGAGACTGACGTGGGCGCTCGTCCCCTCGCCGGGTCTGCTCTCAAAGCGGGCAAAGCCGCCGAGCGCCGCCACGAAGCCCTTTACGATGGACAGGCCGAGACCCAGGCCGCCGGTGGAACGGGTGTGGGTCTCCCGGCTCTGATAGAAGCCGTCGAAGACGCGCTCCAGCTCCTCCCCGGTCATACCGACACCGGTGTCATAAACATGCAGCAGCAGATTGATCCCGTAATCCTGCCGTTCGCAGGTGACACGCACGTACACGCCGCCCTCCTTTGTGAATTTGAGAGCGTTGGTGATCAGATGCCAGAGAATCTTTTTCAGCTTGCCGACGTCCGTGTTCATCACGGCGGGAATCCCGGGATCCACGTCGATGACCAGCTCTACGCCGTCTTTTTCGTAGGGCTTGAGCTCCATGACCAGATCGTGCAGGACGGAGGAAATCGTGTAATCCTCCAGGTTGACGGCGACGCGCCTGCGGTCGATCTCTGAGTAGTCGAGGATGTCGCTGATCTGCTCTGCCACCCGCTTGCCCGCGGCCTGAATGGCGAGCAGGTTCTCCCGCTGCGTCTCGTCCTCCGTCCGGTCCAGGCAGGTACCGGACAGGCCGATCACCGCGTTGATGGGCGTGCGGATCTCGTGCGAGACGCTGGTGAGGAACTCGTTGAGCCGCTCGGTCGTCTCGGTCAGCTGCGCGACCTCCTCCTCCGTGCTGTCCAGCACCTGGAACCAGCGGTCGACGATGATCCGGCTCAGCCAGCCCACGATCATGATCAGCAGTACATGCAGGATCGCGCGGCTGATGACCAGACTGTCGAAGGTCTCCGGCGCGACACGGATCGTCGCTGCCGTGTCGTAGGCCATCGTAACGAAGTAGGTGATCTGGGCGACCGTGATAAAGCCCTTGATGCCCGTCGTCGTGCACAGCACCATCGTCGCGCACATGACCACCGCGAGGTCAAACATGCTCGTCAGGTGGATCCCGTAAAAGAACAGGGTCGCCATCATGCAGGCGACGTAAAGCGTCAGGCGGTTTTTGTCGGAAAAACGCTGCTGGAGGTGCGCATACCAGCAGAAGCCCACCGCCGCGAGAATGAGGATCAGGGGCCACTTTTCCCAGCCCATCAGGAAGTCCTCGGCCGCCAGCGCGACGAACAACCCGGTATAGGTCACGAGGATCATCATATGGGACGCCTGGAACAAGGCGTTGTTCTTTTTCAGATCGTTTTTCATTGCCCATCACCCCCCGATCGTCTGTCGGATCTTATCGCGAACTTCGCCGCTCGGTCTCATTTTCTCCGCAGCCTCCCTCAGATTTCCCGCATACGGTATTCTCTGTCCTCATCCATCATCGCCAGCATGATATCCGCGAACGCGGGATCGAACTGCGTGCCCCTGCCGCCGGTCATCTCCTCCCGCACGGCGTCCTGCGGCAGCGCGCTCCGGTAGCTTCTGCGGCTGGTCAGGGCATCGTAGGCGTCCGCGACCGCGATGATGCGGGCCTCCTCGGGGATGTCGTGCCCGCCAAGATGATCCGGATAACCCTGTCCGTCATAGCGTTCGTGGTGCCAGCGCGCGCCCGTGATGAGGCCCGGCATCTCGTTGATGTTTTTCAGGATCTTCGCGCCCAGAACGGTGTGCGTCTTGATCACGTCGTACTCTGATTCCGTCAAGCGGGCCGGTTTGTTGATGATGGCGTCGGGGATGCCGATCTTGCCGACGTCGTGGAGCAGCCCCATCATGTAGATATCCTTTTCCTTCTGGGAGGAGTAACCGAAACGGCGGGCAATCTCCCGCGCATAGGCTGCCACACGTCCGGAATGGCCGTTCGTGTAGTTATCCTTGGCGTCGATCGCGTCCGCCAGCGCAGAAACGACGTCGAGGAAGAGCGCCTCGTTCTCCTGCGTCTTTTTCTCCACCTCGCGGGAGAGATCCCGCTGCAGATGGCTCAGGTCGATGATATGCCGGACGCGCAGCGCCAGGACGTCCGGGATAAAGGGCTTTTTGATAAAGTCCATCGCGCCGAGCGAGAGGCCCGTCATTTCGGACTCCTCGTTCTCATCCGCCGTCAGGAAGATCACGGGGATCTCTTCCTTCTCCGCCTCCTGCGCGCGCAGCTTTGTCAGCGTTTCAAAGCCGTCCATACCGGGCATCTTGATATCCAGCAGGATCAGATCCGGCGCGTCGTTCGCCCGGATTAAATCCAGCAGCGCCTGCCCCGATTTAAGCGCGCTGACGCGCATCCCCTTCTTGCTGAGGATATGGCCCGCCATTTTCAGGTTGGTCACATCGTCGTCTACTACGATTACCCAATCAGCCATATTGTCGTCCTCCCGAACAGGCGAATGCGATCCCGGTTCCGATCGCGCATTGCAGCGCCTGCCATACTTTACGAAGTATAAAACAACAAAGAATACAATGCTGTAAACTGCTGCTAATTTCAGATTTTTTCAAGTCTGTTGTGGGCCGCGGACGGAACCCGCCCGGTTCAGCCGTACTGCGCGTCCCGCAGGGGCCTGTCCCAGAACACTTCCCCGTTCAGCGAAGCGGCCAGAGCGTCGACATGGCCGCGCAGCTCCTCCATCAGCGTCCGCTCCCGCTTCTTCGAGCGGCGGCCGGGCGCGCTGTACAGCTCCGTCTCCGCCGCCGCGTCATAGCTGACGGCGAAGTCTTCCTCCTCCGTGTGCGGGAAGAAGGAGACGCCCGCTTCGTAGCGGACCGTGCCGGCGTCGCTGGTCGCCGTCAGCGTCACGATGGCCGCACGGCGCTCCACACCGTTGAAAACACAGTGCGCAGCGAAATGCTGCCGGTAGACGTCGATCACTTTCATTTCCCGTTCTCCCTTTCCCGAAGGATGTCGTTCAGCGCGGAGACCTTGGCGTCATACATCTTTTTCTCCAGCGTGTGGAAGCGCTTCCGTTCCTCGTCGGTGACGTACTTCCCCATTTTCACCAGGAACGCGTCCTCCAGCGCCAGCAGCTCCGCCCCCAGCTTTTCTCCGGCGGGGAGCAGCAGGACGCGGATGCGGCGGCGGTCGTCCGGATCGATCTCACGCTGGATCAGCGCGCGCTTTTCCAGCGCGTCGAGGATGTTCGTCATGCTCTGGCGCAGGATCAGCAGATCGTCCGCGATCCGGGACGGCGCCGCGCTGTCCGGATTCAGCAGGAGATACGACAGGACCCGGAACATGGGGAAGCTCACGTCATAGGGCGCAAAAAGCAGCTCGTGCCGCTTTTCGCTTTCCAGCGTATAGCGATAGCTCGTCTCCCGATCCCGCGCCCGCTGCCGCGTCGCCTCCGAAACCGACTGTCGTTTTGATGTTTCCTCCATTGATCCGCTCCGCCTTTCATTCCGCAGCCGCCGAAGGCGGCCCTGTCTTTGTTTCCGCTTCGGGTATTTTTATTAGTATATCGCAGATTATTCCGGATGACAATTATCAATTATGGGATTATAAGCAGAAAGCAGCGCCCTGCTGCCGTTCGTGCAGCGGGGCGCTGTCATGATCGCCGCTCAGCCGGCGGCATAGTATTCGCGGCCGTAGCAATACAGCTCCGCGCAGGCGTTCCAGAGCGCCTCCGGCGACAAGCCGTAGACCGCCGGGAGAAAGCCGCCGCCGGGCGCGAACAGATCCACGCTCTGCCGGATCAGCGAGCGCAGTTCTTCCTCCTCATAACGCTTTCCCGGCGCCAACCCCTCAACCCCCGTGTGAAAGCCGAGCTGCGCGCCGTACTGCGCCTTGTATGCCGGGATGTCGTTCACGCGGCGCTGAAGCTGCATGAAATCCGGTCCCAGCGCGCAGAAAGCGGGCAGGAACTTGTCGACCTTCCCGCAGCAGTGGAACTGATAGAGCTTGCCGAGCGAATGGACGTGATCGATGATGCGTTTGGTCGGCTCGAAGAGCAGCTCCTCCATCATCTCCGGGGAGAAGAAAGCGTCCCGCTCCGTGCCCCAATCGTCGTGCACGGTGAACATATCCGCGGGATAGAGCGCGCTGAGCGTGTCGATCCACCAGATCATCCAGTCCGCGAAGCGGTCGAAAAACGCGCGGCTGGCCTCCGGCTCCACGAACATGGCCTCCAGCGCCTCGGCGAAGCCGCCCAGCAGATCGGCGAGCGCCTGAAACGGGCCGTGATAGATGTCGATGTGCAGCACCCGCTCCGGATCCCGGCGGTTTTTCATAAAGTCCGCGGCGGTCTCCGCGATGTCCCATTCGTGAAAGTCGGGAAAGCGGATCTGCTCCTCCCAGCGGAGGATGTCGTCGCAGACGCGTGTTCCCGGCGTCATGCACGCGCCGCCCGCGTTCCGGTCCCAGGTCCAGTGGTTGCCGAAGGGGTCACGGTAGGTATAGCGCGCCTCCGTCGCGCCGAGATCCGGTCCGAGCTGCTGCCCGGCCGGTCCATGCGCGGCGAGATGCGCCATATGCAGCTCCTGCATCTCCGCCGCCGGAAACGGCACCCAGTACGGATGATCCCGGCGTGCCATGCGGTAAAAGTTTTCTCTTATGGAAACGGGCAGATCAAACGCCGGAAGCACCGCTTCCATCGGCCGAAAGGCATTGAGCGCCTTCCTCGTTCTCCCGCTCCCGAAGGGCGGTCGTTCAACATGCATCCCACATGCGCCTCCCCCATCAGAAAATATGTCCCCGGTCTTTCAGATCCGTCTGCGCCTAAGGCCGTATCGTGACGAAGTCGCCGCGGGTGACGACAAAGTCGCCTTCCGTCTTGCGGAGCTCCTCCCAGTAGCCGTCGCAGGGCTTGTCGAGGGCGACGCCTTCCTTGATGAGTGTCTGGCGGATGCGCACGCCGGAGATGTCGCGCGGGCGGATCTTCTCATTGACCGCGATGGACGCGGCAAGCCCCGCCGCGTGACCGGTTCCCATGGCAGGTCCGATGATGCGCATCGCGCCGTTGGCATGGAACTCGGAGGAGCAGCAGCGTCCGGCAGCCAGCAGGTTGTCCACGTCCTGCGGGAGCAGGCAGCGGTACGGGATCTCGCAGTAATCCCGCGGATTGGAGCGTGCCGGATAGCCCTCCGGGATGCCGAAGGGGTGCATGTTCGCCGTGCAGTTGAGGCCCTGCTGCGCGTCCTCCAGGATGGCGGAACCCACCGGCTCGCGCATATGCATGTGCCGCTGGAACACCCAGTAGTCGCTCGTCGGGTGGTGGACGTCAAACATCTCGGGGAAGCGGGCGATGCCGTCCTCAAACTTCACGCCGCCGCAGACGTCGGTTGCCTTGAGCATGTACTCCCCGAAGATCCGGCGGCTGTCCCGCACGCCGGGCACGGAGCCCAGGCCGACGAGGCGCAGGTTCTCAAAGCCGGGCACGTGGTTCTTCATAAAGGCGTGGAACTGCTTCATCAGCTGGTGCTGCTCGAGGATCTGCCGGGTGAGATCCTCCGGGTCGGTGTTGTGGCGGTAATAGCTGTGGAAGGAGAACGTGACGAATGAG
>JAEEGL010792984.1_pt1 | contig 10818 bp, 11 predicted proteins | sample 9134231 | NCBI WGS metagenome assembly JAEEGL01 (sample SAMN16246548, study PRJNA631951) | gut metagenome | biome: gut microbiome; feature: rumen; material: fiber-attached | host: Bos | place: Iran: Karaj | collected 2018-10
ATCGCCGGACAGGGCGACCGCCACGCCCACAACTACCTGATCGACGTCCGCCCCGACCTCTCCGTCACCGTCAAGGGCATCGACAACGACCAGAGCTTCCCCGAATACCGCACCGGCCTCCGCACCTACGTTCTCAAGGGCAAGGACGCCGCCCTCTTTCTCGAAAAGTGCGGCGAAACCATCCTCGCCTATCCCCAGAAACACCAGAAGGAAATCCGCGAACGCTTCGAAAAGGACCCCGGCGTCACCAAAAACCCCGACGGCTCCATCACGCTCGACACCACCAAATTCCAAAGCGGCGAGCTCTACTTCGCCGCCCAGGCCGCCATCGGGATGCACGGTTGCACCATCCCCGAGTTCATCGACGAAGACCTCTACGCCCACCTCCTCGCCCTCAAGAGCGGCAGCCCCCAGCGCGACGCCCTCCTCAAGGACCTCGCCCCCCGCCTCTCCCCCGGCGCCCTCGACTCCGCCGCCAAGCGCCTCGACGCCGCCATCGCCCACGCCGAGAAGCTCTTCGCCCAGGGCAAGGTCGTCCGCAACGCCGACTTCGCCAAGCGCGACGTCCAGAACCAGCTCCTCTACCGCGAACTCCACGCCCCCGCCAACCCCGTCAAGCCCGTCAAGGGCTACTCGCTCCCCTCCGACTGCGACGTCATGCGGAAATCCAGGCGCCAAGTCCGCTCCCTCTTCGTCCGCGACCTCTTCTCCGGCATCCAGAAAAAGGGCTGGTTCGCCTGACCCGGCTGGGCACCCCCCATCCCTGTCCCATCTAGCCCCTCTGGAAGCTCTAGAATCTCTAGAAACCTAGATTTCTAGATTTCTAGCCTCAATCTCGCGGCGAACCGGGCTCGAGCTTCCAGCCGAAGTCGTTGTGGTAGATCATGTGGCGGGTCATGCCGCCGTCTATGCAGATGTTTTCGCCGGTGATGAAGCCCGCCTTGTCGGAGGCCAGGTAGAGGACCATGTTGGCGATGTCCATGGGATTGCCGACGCGCCCGGCGAAATGCTGGACGGCATCGGGGCCGTCGTAGGTCTTGAAGGACGTGTCGATCCAGCCGGGAGAGATGGAGTTCACGCGGACCCGGCCCGCGAAGCTGGCGGCGAGGGCATGGGTGAGGGCTGCGATGCCGCCCTTGGCGGCGGTATAGCTCTCGGTCTGCGGCTGGCTCATGCGGTCGCGCGAGGACGAGATGTTGACGATGGACGCGCCTTCCGCGAAATGGTCCTTGAACAGCTTGGCGAGGTAGAACGGGGCGACAACGCCCACGGCCTGCGCGTAGGCGAACTCCTCGTAGGTGCACTCGTCGATGCCCTTGAACAGCGGCATGGCGTTGTTGACGAGGACATCGACGCGCCCGCTCTTGGCGATGACCTCCGCCGCAAACCGTTCGAGGACGGTCTTGTCGGCGAGGTCGCCGACGAACCACGGCCCCTCCTGGATGTCGATGACGTGGACCGTCGCCCCTTCGCGCTCGAAGCATTCCGCACAGCACCTGCCGATGCCCTGCGCGCCGCCCGTCACGACCGCGACCTTGCCCTGGAACATCATGGCCGGCCTTACGGATTTTTCGATTTCGGCGGCAATTTGAACCCCGTTCCGACAAATTGCGCGATATCGCGCCCCTCGTCGTCGGCGACATCCACGTTCACGACGCAGGAACTGCGGCCGTCCTTGCGGAAGCGGGCCGTCGCGACAAGCCGCCCGCCCTTGGGGGCCGAAAGATAGCTGACGGAGACCTGCTGGGCCACCGTGGTCCTTTCGCGGTCGTTCGTGAGCGCGGCGAAAGCGAAATCCGCCAGCGTGAAGATCGCCCCGCCCATGACGCCGCCGAAGGCGTTCCGGTGGCGCTCCGAGATCGTCATCGAGGTCACGGCATGTTCGCCGTCCAGCTCATCCAGCGTGATGCCGTTTTCCGTCGCGAAACGGTCGGCGGAGAAATAGGCGCGGGCCTCGTCGAGCATCTTGAAAGAACTCATTTTTCGGCTTCCTTTCTTTTGGTTATGCGATGTATGGGGCGCGGCGGCATCCGGCGGAACGAACGCGCCCGGTCCCGGGGAGATCGATCAGACCGGCATGAAGCCGCCGGTTCCGAAAGCGGGGGTGTCGGCGTTTTCCTGGACGGCGGCCTCCGCGGCGGGACGGAAGTCGTCGAGAAGCCTGCGCCAGGTTTCGGCGAAGTTGACGAGGCCTTCGAGGAGGGTGTCGAACGCGGCGGAGTCGAGGAGCGCCAGCGGCTGGCGGCGAACGACGACGTATTGGCCTGTTTCGCGGCTCTTGGCGAAAAACGCCTCCGATTCCAGGCTCGCCTCCAGGAGGAGATCGGCGAAGATGCCGGCCCCCTCGGCGGGCGGCTCGCCGATTTCGGCGGACGCGGCCAGCAGGTCCCCCGCCGCGACGATGTGAACGATGATGCCGTCGACGTCCAGCGCGGCCATGCCGTCCTCGGCGGACAGGCCGTCCACGTTGTGGCGGGTGGCGAAATCGGTGATGAGTTCGTTGAAATCCATGTTGTCGTTCCTTGGTTGTTGCTGGTTCAGATTACGAAATGGCCACTTCCCTCGCGATTCTTCCCTGGAACCCGGCGGAAGGAAGTCCGAAATCATCTGCTGAGCTCGGTTTGTCCTGCCTCTCCGCACACACGCGGTGCGCCGAAAGGTTACCCCGGAATCCCGGAAACGCGCCGCATCATACCCGACCCCTCCGCAGAATGAAAACACCTTTTTCCTGCCATACGCGCATCGGGCGCAGCTGAGGTGTTGGCAACCTCGTTCGAAAGCAAGTCCGGGAGAGGAGCAATTGCCTGGCAGACTTGGCCGACCGCCGGGCGGCCCGTGCGCGAGGACAGTTTCTGGACTGTTCTTCCCGAATCCCTTGGGCTCGGCCCGCCCGGCGGTCGGGCCCTTCTTCTACGGTCTCAGAAGCTGAAGGGACAACGGAATTAGAACCGACTGCACGCCCCCCCTGGGTGCTGCCTCTTTTGCCAACAACTCAGATGCGCCCGTTTGGCGGATTTTGCGAAAAGTTTTGTTGCGGAGGGAGGCGGGTTGGGTATAGGAGAGGGGTGGAAACTGTAACTTTTCGCCGCGCGGCGTGTAGACAGCGCGAAAACGGCTTCCGCACACGAACAGGAGACACCACCATGACCATTGCATTCAATTCCACGATGAACCAATTCGTCAATTGGGCGAACCAGGACGGCATCGGCAAGACGGACATCGTCCAGGCGACCCGGTCGCAGGAGACGGCGGGCGCGGCGAAAATCGCCATGTCCGCCAGCAAGAACGACGGGATCGGATTCGCCGCCTGGCGCCGGCGCAGCACCGACGCCAAAGACGTGAACAACGCGACGCGCGAGCTCTTCCGGCAGGCCGTGATGGACTTGTTCGGCGCCAAGACCATCAACGACGTGCCGAAGTCGGTTCGCGACAAGATGAAACTCACCGACTACGACGGCCAGGGGCATCCGCTTTCGGCCCACCGCATCCGCTCCGTCGCGGAGGCCGCCCGGATCGCGCTCGCGTCCAGGGCGTTCTCGGTGCGCGGCTCGGGCGAGGCCGCCACCGCGGTCAAGAACGTCTTCAACGCGAAGATGGCCACGCTCCACGGCTCGAAGAACGACAAGATGGCCGCCCTCAAGTCCGAGATGGACCGGATCGCGAAGAACCGCTTCAACCTGGCCTTCGCCTCGGACATGAAGGATCAGCAGGAAGGGCATGCATCGCAATTCGACCTGGACCACTATCGGCTGCTCCTGACCCCGAAGTTCAAGATCGGCAACGAGACCCTGACCTTCGACGCCAACACCCCCCTCGCGGAGAAGCAGGACGTCATCGCGAAGTTCGTCAGGAAGGACATGAACGCCAAGTTCGCGGATCTCCAAGGCGCCGACCTCCACAAGGCGCATGCCGTGATGTCGATCCTCGCGCAGCGTTTCTCCATCGCCATGCTGGACGGTGTCACGAAGGCCCTTTCGGCGGGCCCGACGAGCGACGCGCCCATCGTATTCGGGCAGCCCAGCCGCACGGCCAGGAACACCAGGCTGTCGCTCTCGTTCGACGACGCCGGCGCCTTGCGCGTCCGTTTCGCCACCCTCTTGGACAATCCGCAGATCACGCACAGCGGGCCGCATTTCCACAAAGTGTACGCAGGGTTCAAAACGGGTTCGTCGGTGAACCTGGCGGCGGACGTCGAGATTCCCGCGGACGAGTTCGAAAAGATCGCCAACGCGGACTACACCCAGTTCGACGAGACGGCGCCGCAGGCCGTGATGCACAGGCAGCCGGACGAGGACGTGGCCGGCACCGAGGCGATGGGGCCATTCCGCTTCGGTCCGGGCGTCAGGACAAGCGTCTCCTGCTCGACCGTGGTCCACGGCGGGGGGCTGCTGGTGGACGACGAGTTTTGACGCCGGCGGGGGGCGAAGGCAGAACTCACACAGAGGCGCAGAGAGACAGAGGCGCAGAGGGGGGGAGAAGTCACGGGGGCTTTGGGGGCGATTGCAGTCGAATGCAATCGAATGCAGTCGAAGAGGATGGGGGCAACAGCGCGGCGCGGACGGAGCCGCGCCCTCCCCCGCCCCATTCTTCGCGCCATCGTTTGCTCCAATAATATGTCACCAAAAAGCATTTTCATGTTTTCGTGACATCTATGGAACCCAGGGTCAATGTCACCAAAAAGCAATTTTTGAATTTTCGTGACATTTTTCTTGTTCCGCTTTTCCCCATCTGTCCCTCCGGCGTTTCCCTCAAAATGGCCCTCGTCTACGACGGCGAGCTGGCCCCTTCCGTGGAAGCCGACGCCTACTTCGACGCCCTCGTCCCCGCCCGCCGCTTGCTCGGCTTCTGAAACGCGCCCCCCCTGCTCTTGGGGGACTTCGCGCCGGCGGGAGGGGACAACTCACACAGAGACAGCGGGCAGAGGGGGGAGAAGCCATGGGCCTTTTTTGGGCGATTGCAGTCGATTGCAATCGAATGCAGTCGAGTGCAGTCGAAGAGGATGGGGGCAACAGCGCGGCGCGGACGGAGCCGCGCCCTCCCCTGCCCCGCCGGCACCCCGTCCCCGGGGGGGGGACCAGGAGAGCGGGAGGGAAGAACTCACACAGAGGCACGAAGAGACAGAGGCACGGAGGAGGGAAGAAATCACGGGGCCTTTTTGAAACGCCTGCCGTCGATTGCAATCGATTGCAGGCGATTGCCGTCGGAAAGAATGGCCGCCGCAGCGCGGCGTGGACAGAACCGCGCGCAAAAGAGCGGAAGAGAGGCCTTGTTTGGCGTGGGCGAATCCAGTGGCAGGCGTTTTTCCGGAACCCAAATTGACTTTTTCCAAAGGGCGCGAGACATCCTGCCGAGCCCAAGCGAACGGATGGCGGGAGGAGAGCGGAAGGATGGCCATGGAGAAGGACAAGGACACAAACGAGACGGGAAGAAAAGGGTCGGCCAGTGTTTTTGAATGCCCCGAAATTATCATATTGATATTTTGGGGGCAAATAATCAAAAACCAATACAGCCCCGAAAATCACAAAACCGTTCTTCAGGGGCAAGTCTTGCTTGCATTCGGCGGGGGTTGGGAATAGGATCGGGGGGCCATGAAAAAGAACCAGGAATCGTTTTACGGGCGGGAAACCGAATTGATGGAACTGGACGAGTTGTGGGGCAAGCCGGGGGCCTCGCTGGTGGTCTGCCGCGGACGGCGGCGCATCGGGAAGAGCACGTTGGTGGAGCAGTTCGCAAAGCGCAGCCGGTGCCGCTTCCTGAAATTCGAGGGGAAAGCCCCCGAAGCGGGCCAGCGCAACCAGGACCAATTGGACGAGTTTTGCCGGGCGCTCGCGGTCCAAACGGGTTTTCCGCGGACCCGCGTGGGGGATTGGGGGTCGGCCTTCGCGTTGCTGGACCGGGCGCTGGCGGGCGGCAGGAAAACGGTCGTCCTTTTCGACGAAATCTCGTGGATGGGCAAGCACGATCCGGGATTCCCCGGGGACTTGAAAATCGCGTGGGACAACCTCTTCCGCAAGCATCCGAAGCTCGTCGTGGTGCTGTGCGGGAGCGTGTCGGCGTGGATTGCGGAGAACATCCTGGAGAACACGGGTTTCGTCGGGCGCGTGTCGCGGGATCTCGTGTTGCGGGAGCTGCCGCTGCGGGATTGCCTGAAGTTCTGGGGGCCGCGGGCGGAACGGGTTTCGATGCGCGAAATCGTGGACGTCCTGTCGGTGACGGGCGGGGTGCCGAAGTATCTCGAAGAGGTCAACCCGGCGCTCTCGGCGGACGAGAACCTGCGACGGCTCTGCTTCCGGTCGTCGGGACCGCTGGTGCGGGATTTCCGGCAGATTTTCCACGACGTGTTCGGGGCGCACTCCGGGGCGAAGCGGGAGATCCTCCAAGCGCTGGCGGGCGGGCCGAAAACGCCGGCGGAGCTCGCGGAGGCGCTCGGGTCGGAGCGCGGGGGCCACCTGGCGCGGAATCTGGAGGATCTCGAACTGGCCGGGTTCGCCGCGCGGGATTCGGGGCTGAATCCCGCCACGGGGAGCCGTGCGCGGCAGGGGCGGTGCAGGCTCGCAGACAACTACACGCGCTTTTTCCTGCGGTTCATCGAGCCGCATCTGCCGGAAATCGAGGGCGGGCGGTTCGATTTCGCGTCGCTCGAATCGCTGCCGGGATGGGAAGCGGTGCTGGGCCTGCAGTTCGAGAATCTCGTGCTCAACCACGTCATGGAATTGATGCCCTTCCTGGGCCTGCAAGGGGTGCCGATTCTCTCGGCCGCGCCGTTCCGCGAAAAAGGCGGGCGCCGCGGGGAGGGCGTCCAGATCGATTTGCTGATCCAGACGCGCAAGTCCGTGTGCATCGTCGAAATCAAGCGGAAGAAGGAGCTCGGGGAAGAAGTCGAGGAGGAGGTCGCGCGTAAGATGGAGCGCCTGAAGGTGCGCAAGGGCGTATCGATCCGCACGGCGCTCGTTTACGAGGGGCGGCTCGCACCGGTCGTGGCGGGCAATGCCTGGTTCGACGCCATCGTGCCCGTCGGCCGGCTGTTCGGGCGGAATGCGTGAGCCGATGGCCGGGGAAAGACAACCGGGACGCTGGTGGAAGCGCGCAAGGCAGTGCGCGCACGGGGCGTGGTATTGGGTTCGGCGGCTGGCCGGAACGAAAAGGCCGTTCATCGCGGGATTGGTGCTGAACGAATCGTGCAACATGCGGTGCGAAGGATGCCGGGTGGCACGGGCGGGACGGGAAGCCGACGCCGGCAGGGAGGAGGTCGCAGCGGCGTTGAGGGAGTTCCGCAGGGCGGGAGTGCGCAATCTCGCGGTGACAGGCGGGGAGCCGGTTTTCTGGGAATCGGATGGATGGCGGCTCCGGGAGGTGGTGGCGGAGGCGCGGCGGCTGGGGGTCCTCGCGGTGACGGTCTACACGAACGGAACGCTGCCGTTCGACGATTGCGGGGCGGATGCGGTGTTCGTCAGCCCGCACGGTCTGGAAGGCGCGGCGGGCGGCGAAGGAGGAACGGGCGCGTGGGAGGCGTGCCAACGGAATCTCGCCGCGACGCGCCACCCGAACGTCATTCTCAATTTCACGGTCAATTCGCGCAACTGCGGGAGACTGCGGGACGTGTGCGAGTTCGCGAAGAGCGAGCGTGGGGTACGGGGCGTGTTTTTCTATTTCCACACACCGTACTACGGCCGGGACGGGCTGTTCCAGCCGATGGAAGAGAAACGGCGGCTGGCCGGGGAAATCCTCGCCCTCAAGCACGAGGGGTTCCCGGTATTCAATTCGACGGCGGCGCTGAAGGCGTTTGGGCGGGACAACTGGAAGCGGCCGAGCGACTTGTGCGTGGTGTGGGAGAAGGGGTGGCTGTTCCGGTGCTGCCGCTCGATCGGGACGGAGGACGCGTGCCGGGAGTGCGGATATCTGGGGTATCTCGAACTGGAGCAAATCCTCGCGCTCAAACCGTCTGCCATCCGCGGGGGAATGAGGTATCTGGGATGACGCGGGGCGGAACGGGACGGGCGCTGTTGCGGGGCGTGAGGCGCGTGTTGGGCGGCGAGCCGGGGGATGCGTTCTCATTCGTGCCCGTGCGGAGGGAAGGGTTCCCGCCGATGGCGGGGGCGGTGGATTTTTACGTGCACGTGCCGTACTGCCGCAAGCGCTGCATGCACTGCCCCTACAACACCAAGCCGCTGGAGGCGGCGGAAGTCCCCCGGTTTTACGCGGCGTTGCGGAAGGAAGCTCGACGGACGGCGGAGACCGGAGCGACGGCGGAAGGACGATCGCTTTACGTCGGTGGCGGCACGCCGACATGCACGGGTGGAGAGCTGGTGCATTTTTTGCGGGATTTCAAGGACATTTGCGGGCGGCCGCGGAGCATCGCCGTCGAGACGTCTCCCGAGGAGCTGGATGGGACCACCCTGGCCGGATTGCGCGAAGCCGGGGTCGGGCAACTGAGCGTGGGCGTGCAGAGTTTTTCGCCGCGCGTCCTCGCCTCATTGGGGCGGAACGGCAACCCCGGGGACTACGCGGCGCGGTTGGCGGCGGCCGTGGCGGCGGGATTCGGAAACGTAAACGCCGATTTGATGCATGACGCGGACGCCGGCTCGCTGGCAGACCTCGGGGACGACATCGCTCGGGTGGTGGAGGCGGGCGTGGATCAGGTGACCGTGTATCCCCTGTTCCGGTTTTTCCGGGAGAGCGGCGTGGAGATGCCGGGGATGCGGGCGCGGCGGCGGTTTTGCGAATTTGTCCGGCGGAAGATGGAAAAAGCCGGGTTCCGTCCCGTGTCGGTGTGGAGTTTCCGGCGGGCAGAGGCGGAAGGCGAGGCGTTTTCGTCGGTCCAGCGGCGGCAATTCGTCGGGCTGGGCCCCGGGGCGGCGACCTCGCTCGAAGGGCTGTTCGCATTCAACACCTTCGACACGGAGGCGTGGATGGAACGGACGGAGGCGGGACGGTGCGCCCACGCACTTGAAATGGCATTGTCGCCGAATCTGCGCGCTTGCTACGACTTGTATTGGGATTTGTATGCGCTCCGGTTGCCGCGCAAGTTGCCGGAGGACTTGCGGAACCGGCGGCTGTTGGGCGCGTTTGCGGCCTTGGCGAGAGGGTGCGGCTTCGCGCACGGCGAAATGCTGACGGAGCGCGGGGCGCGCTGGATTCACTGGCTCCAGAATTTGTGCGTTTTGGATTACATCGATCGCGTGTGGGGGCATTCGAAGGCGACGGCATTTCCGGCAGGGATTCGCTTGTAGAGGGCAGAAGCGGCCGAAATGCCGGGCGGCGCGCCTTGTAAAGACTTGTCCCGCGTTGTCCAAGTTGTCTCCCCTCGTCCGCTCCACAAACGTGCCTGTCCGCGAAGCGGTTTTCCTGGGTTTCAATTTCAATGTAGACCTCCCTCCCATCTCCCAGCCATCCGGTGCCGCAGAGCGGCATTCGAGACATTCTTGGGGAATTGGCGGGGCCCGGCCCCTCTTCGGCGGCAACTGGGAAGGAGCCGGGGACAAGATGCTGTGCGCTCTTCGGGCGGAAAAGTGCGGGCGAGTGAAAAAGGGGGACCAGGAGAGCGGGAGGGAAGAACTCACACAGAGACACCAAGAGACAGAGGCACGGAGGAGGGAAGGACTCACGGGGCCTTTTGGGGACGCCTGCCGTCGATTGCAATCGATTGCAGGCGATTGCCGTCGGAAAGAATGGCCGCCGCAGCGCGGCGTGGACGGAGCCGCGCGCAAAGAGCGGAAGAGAGGCCTTGTTTGGCGTGGGCGAATCAAGTGGCAGGCGTTTTCCCGGAACCCAAATTGACTTTTTCCCGGAATCCAAATCGACTTTTTCCCGGGCTGGGGCCCGGCCCCTTATCGGCTGCAACGGGAAAGTGGCCAGGAACAAGATGCAGTGCGCCCTTCGGGCGGACATTGCGGGGAAACGGACGGAAAAACGGCTGGCCACTGGGAGCGCCGACGTCACGCCCGCGAGGCGTCAGGAAAGCGGAGGACAAGCGAAAAGGCCCAATCTTGTCACTTTTCACTATTCACTTGTCTTCGTGCCCGAAAGGCACCGCGGCATCCTGCCGAGCCCAAGCAAACGGATAGCGGGAGGAGAGCGGAAGGATGGCCGTGGAGAAGGACAAGGACACAAACGCGGCGGGAAGAAAAGGGGCGGCCAGTGTTTTTGAACGCCCCGAAATTATCATATTGATATTTTGGGGGCAATTTATCAAAAAACATGACCGCCCCGAAAATCGGAAATTCGTTCTTCAGGGGCAAGTTTGGCTTGCATTCGATTGCAGTCGAAAAGGATGCCCTCTGCGCCGGAGAGAGGAAAGCGGGAGGAAAGAACTCACACAGAGGCACGAAGAGACAGAGGCACGGAGGGGGGAAGAAGTCACGGGGACTGTGGGGGCGATTGCAGTCGAGAGCAATCGATTGCAGTCGAATGCAGTCGAAGAGGAGCTACGGCGCTCCCAGGGGCCAACGGAGACAAAAGTGAGTTCCATGGCGTGGAAAACCGCACAATTCGACTTCCATGCCGTGGAACCTTTTGTGGCGCACGGAAAAACGACGGCTCCCCGGCGGGCTGCCGGATTGTGCCCAACCCGCGCCCGGTTGCCACTCGTTCCCATCCTCGCGCCCTTGAGCATTGTGCGTTATGCATTGTGCATTTTCTTCCCTCTTGCATCAAAGCATCGGACCCGTAGAATGGAGGGCGAAAGGTTTTTCCATGAAGAAACTCTGCCGTTGCATATCGGAATACATGGCGGTGCTGGTGCTGGCGGGGGCCTTGCTGGCATTGGCTTTTCCGGGCATGCTGCAAGCGGTGCCCACGAAAACCATCAACTACCTGTTG
>JAEEGL010807974.1_pt1 | contig 10818 bp, 10 predicted proteins | sample 9134231 | NCBI WGS metagenome assembly JAEEGL01 (sample SAMN16246548, study PRJNA631951) | gut metagenome | biome: gut microbiome; feature: rumen; material: fiber-attached | host: Bos | place: Iran: Karaj | collected 2018-10
CCCTCTGGTCAGATCGATCTCGACATACATCTGCTTCGTATGGAAGAATTCCGGATGGACCAGATACATGACGGCTGTGACGTCGTGGACGGGACCGCCGCTTAATCCGTTGATCGCCTGCGATCTCAAGGTATAGCGCATGATGTCGCCAAAGAGCTTGCCGGCCCGGTTGCCGATATTTTCCATTCGCTCGATGATCTCTTTGCTGGCTATGGTCTCGTTGGTCAGATCCAGAGGCATCATCACGATCGGCACGCCGCTGGTAAAGACGACGTGGGCCGCCTCCGGGTCGGCAAAGATGTTGAACTCGGCGCTGGGTGTGGCGTTGCCGATGCCGACAGCCCCGCCCATCAGGACGATGCGTCTGATCTTTTTTGCGATCTGCGGCTTTAGGCGCAGCGCCATGGCGATATTGGACAGCGGCCCGACCGGAACCAGCGTGATGTCGCCCTCGCTTGCCATCAGGGTCTCGATCAGGTAGCTGACCGCATGTTTCTTTTCCGCCCTTCTGTATCTTCTCTCAAAGACCGGACCGTCGAGTCCGCTCTTGCCGTGTATATCATCCGCCACGATCCTGTCTCTCACCATCGGCCTGTCCATCCCGCCGTAGACGGGGACATCCAGGTTCAGATGCTGACAGACGTTTAACGTATTCGGCAGTGTTTTGTCTAATGTCTGATTGCCGGCGACGACCGTCACACCGAGCAGCTCGATCTCAGGGTGTTTCGATGCAAGCATCAGTGCAATCGCGTCATCGTGGCCGGTATCGCAGTCCAGAATCATCTTTGTCTTTTTCACTTTTCTTCACCTCTCACCTGCATTATAATGGGCTTGTAAGAGGTATAAATAGGAGATTTCTCCTATTTTGAAAGAATCATGAAAAGAATTGAAGGAGAGCGCAGCGAACGATATCTGAAAGACAGGAGCTTCAATGACCTGTTTTCGAAACAGGTACTTTCCTACGCCTATGTCTGTGAATGCGAAGCAGGCGAAACGATCGTCCGTCAGGGTCAGCAGATCTACGACCTCTACTACCTCGTTGAAGGCAGGTGCAGCGTCCACACCTTTCTCTCCAACGGCAGGAAGATGACCCTCTCCAATGTCAGTGCCCCCGCACTGATCGGCGAGATCGAGCTCCTCGACCTCAAAAGTGCCACCTTCTCGGTCAGGACACTGGAAGACAGCATCCTCTTCGTCTGTCCGCTCAATCCCTGCCGGGACATCCTGCTTGGTGACAACGGCTTTCTGAGAAAGCTCTGCGCCTCCATCATCCGCAAGGAGGAGAGAAGTGCTTTCAAAGCCATCCATGCCTCCGGCTTTCCTTTGAAGATCCGCACCGCCGACTTCATCCTCGACAACCGCGAAGGAAACCTCTTCCGCATGAAGAAGGTACAGATGGCGGAGCTCCTGGGCGCCTCCTACCGCCATATCGAGACGATCATGTCCGACCTGGTGAATGAGGGATACCTCAGAAAGGAAAAGCTCATCTACCGCATCATTGATGAAAAAGGGCTCGCCGAACTGGCAGAGCCGATCTCAAGAGAGTAAAGACCGGAAACTTCCGGTCTTTCGCTTTTATCAGGATTCGATCTCTTCGCAAAGATCGAGGAGTTCAAAGGTCTTCGTGTTCAGATAACCGCGGTCCGTCAGTTTCAGGGTCGGAATGCAGGTCAAGGACATCAGGCAGAAATTCATGATGTTGTTGAAGTGCACATAGCCCTGGGCTGTGAAGGCCTCACGGACTTTGACGAATTCTTCTGCCGTCTTTGTGACCGGCTTTTTGCTTAAAAGACCCGCAATCGGAAGAGCGATCTCGGCTGAGATCTTTCCATCCTTTGCGGCCGTGATCCCGCCTTCCAATTCAATGACCCGGTTGATCGCGACCGCCATGTCTTCCTCGTCGTTGCCCATCACGATCAGATCGTGGGAGTCATGGGAATAACTGGAGGCACAGGCGCCTTCTTTTATTGTCGGGCCGCAGGCGAAGCCGTAGGCGATGCGGTTGTCCCGGCCATGGCGTTCAATGACGGTGACCAGCTGACAGCCCGACTGCTTCCATTGCAGCCTGTTGTCTTTGACCTTCATCCTGACGAAGACCTCGTCGGAGCGGTTGTTGTCTGAGTACAGCTTCATGACCCGGACATTGACGTCCCGATCTTTGCCGGCAACCGTGATCCTGAAATCATCTTCGCTGAAAATGCGCGAATGTACCGTATCCTCAAAGCGGTGGTCGAGGGTATATTCTTCCCTTTCTTCTTCCGGCTTCCCGCTGCTGTAGATGCAGTTTCCTTTCTTGTAGGTATCCGTGATGTGCAGGGTTTCAAGATCATCAAGCAGGACGAAGTCCGCAAGCTTGCCCGGATCGATGGCGCCCCGGTCCAGAAGATTCATCCTTCTGGCCGGCGTATAGGTCGCAGAATAGATTGCGTCTTCCGCCTTCATGCCAAACCCGATTGCCTTGCGTACAACCGCATCGAGATGACCTTTCTTTAGGAGAATGTCCGGGAAGGTGTCGTCGGTGACGAAGCTGAAGTATTCATAGAGGCCGTTTTCGCAGATGAAATCGATCGACTCTTTCGTGACCATGACATCCTGCAGCTGCACGAAGATGCCGCATTCAAAGCGCTGTTTGAGCTCTTCCAGGTCGTGGGTGCAATGGTCGCTTAAAATGCCCCGGTAGGCGAAAGCCGCCAGGTCAGCGTCTTTCAGTTCCGGGCAATGGCCCTCCAGAGGATAGCTGGGCTCCTTTTCACGGATATAGTCGATGAACTTCCCGACCTCGGAACGATCATCGCCGATGACCTCGCGGTAGTTCATGACTTCCCCCAGGCAGATGATGCCTTCCTCGTCCTTGAGTTCCTTCATGTCTTCAAAGCTGATCGTGCCCCCGCTGGTTTCAAATTCTCTTCCCTGTATGGGAACGTTGCTGGGAATGGCATAGTAGCAGTCATAGGGACTCTTCTTACCCGATTCGATCATCGCCTTGACGCCTTGCCTGCCGCAGACGTTGGCGATCTCATGGGGTTCGGAAACGATCGTGGTCAGGCCGTTTCGGGCCGTGTAGGCGCAGAAGGCTTCCGGGGTGACCAGGGAACTTTCGATGTGCATGTGAATGTCGATGAGGCCGGGGATCATATATCTGCCCTTTCCGTCGATCTCTTCCTTTGCCGTGACTTCGCCGCACCGTTTCTTATCGATGTAGAGGAATCTGCCGTCTTTGATATACACGTCCGCCGGATCAAAGCGCCTGAAGTAGCTGTTGTATACGTTGACATTTCTGACGACGCTGTCCGCATGTCTCAGATTGTGTTCCATGATCATTCCTCCTATTTGACACTTTGATTTTAACAGAAAAGAGCCCGCTTATTTCCGGGCTCTGCTGTTTACTCCTGTTTTGCTTTCAGCTTTTCGGTGAAGTCGTTGATCTTCGTTTCAATGGCTTCGGCCTTTTCGCTTTCCCCCTTGTTTCTGTACATGTCCGCCAGGACACTCAGGTAGGGCATCTGCTGTTTTTCTTCCAGGCCTTCGATCTGCTTTTCGACATTTTCCAGATAGGCATATCCATCTGATACATAGGTATCGTACATGATGTCCAGCATCTCTTCGTCCTTGATCTTCAGGTCTTTCAGAAGGTGGTAGTAGGCGCTGGCCTTTTCCTTTTCCCTGATACCCAGATAGTAGTAGAACGCCCTCTTGTACAGCGCTTCCTTCTGAGCCTTGTTCATCGGCACGTTGAAGCTGTCAAAGGCCCTGTCGATCGCTGACCTGTCTTCCTTCATCATCGCTTCGTTGAGTTTGAGGAAGGCGATGTTGAACGGCGGGAAGAGCTTGAGTACCTTCATGGAGCCGATGAGTTCATCGAAGCTTTCATAGTCCCCTGCGGCAAGCAGAGCACTGAGCTGTTTGAACATGTCGTTTCTCTTTTTGTTCTGGTAAAGCTGCCACAGCATATCCGCCACGAAGACGACGATGACAAACACCATCATGTTCTTTGTATCCATCAGCTGATCAGATCCTTGTAGGCGTTGGGGTTGGCGAGATCGCCTTCCGTCTTATAATCGTAGATCTTCTTTCCCTCCCTGTAGGTGTAGAGGCAGTTGAAGTCCTTGTCGATGACTGCGAAATCGGCGTCCTTGCCGATTCTGAGCGACCCTTTGCGATCGGCAAAGCCATAGACCTCAGCCGGATTAAGGCTGGCCATGACGCAGACTTTCTCGAGCGGTATGTGAAGGTTCTGCACGAGGTTTTTCATGCCGAAGAGGACCGGTTTGGCGGATCCGGCCAGTCTGCCGGTATCGGTCAGAGAGAAGCCCTCTTCCGTAATGTTGCATATGCCGAAGACGCCGTTGTAGCGTCCGGGCTTCAGGCCGCCCATATGGACGTTGTCCGAGATCATCATGACCTTGTGGAAGGCGTCCTTCTTGACTCTGAGGATGATGTCGATCATCTCGTTTCTGACGTGGAGACCGTCGCAGATGAGCTCGTTGAAGACATCGTCATTGAGGATGGCGGCACCGAGACCGCCCATGTTGCGGTGATGGATTCCGGCCATGACGTTGGCGGTGTGGGTGATGACGCTGATGCCGTTCTTAAAGGACTCCATGGCCTCCTCATAAGTCTGGTTGGAGTGGGCAAACGCCACTCTGACGTTGTTTCTGTTCAACAGGCGGATCGCTTCCTTCGACCGGTCGAGTTCCGGTGCCAGGGCGACCAGGCGCAGATAGCCTTCGCCCTCGTCAATCATCTGCTGAACGTGGTCGAGGTCGATCTCGGGATGGCCGGTATCGATGCCTTTTTCGCCGACGCGGTTGAGGTAGGGTCCTTCCGAATGGATGCCCAGGATGCGGGCGCCTTCGGGATTCTCCCTGATAACGGCGACGACGTTTTTGAATGCGCCTTCCTCGTTGTCGACCGTCGGGAAGATGGAGGTGACTGCGACGGAGCCCAGTGCCTTGACGTAGCCTCTGACCGCTGTTTTTCCTTCCTCGATGTTGCCGGGATTCCAGCCCAGATAGCCATGGTTGTGCGTATCGAAGATGCCGGGAATGACCGTATAATCGCTGTAATCATAATCGGCTTTGCATTCTTCTGTTTCCCTGCGGACAATGTCCGTGATCTTTTCGCCTTCGACTTTCAGATAGCCGTCGATGACGCCCTGTTCGGTAACGATGTTTTTTGAGTAGATGATCATTTTTTCAAGTCCCTGTACGTGATGAGTTCCACGTTGTTTTCTTCAATAAAGGCCCTGACCTTGTCCGACATCATCATTTCGGCGTCCTTCGCTCTCTCCAGAGAAAGCGTCGTCAGGGAAAGCAGCTGCGCGTCCACATAGCCCGGATGGCAGCAGAAGACGCTGATTTCGTTGTCCAGAAGCTCTTCGGCGATCGAGAAGAACTGTTCGACGGTATCCTTGCTTAACTGGTCGTTGGGATCGAAGATCTTCTTTGAAGATGCCAGCGACTCTGCCATGAGGCGACCCAGCGGTCCGTCCATGTTGAGCTCTCTCCAGATCTCAGAAGAATACGGAATATCCTCTTCAATGGAGATTTCATGGATGACTCTGCGGTAGTTCTCGCTGGAGATGGAGTGCTCGTGGAGATACTCCGGCTTTCTGCCGCTGAGTTCGACGAAGCGTCGAAACTGCGCCCGGAGCTCTCTGTTGACCTCGTCATACGGGAAGAGCTCGGCTCTTCCTTCCTCACTCTGCCACCTGGGGTCTTTGACCCTGAGACCGCTCTTGAGGAAGTTTCCGTTTTCATCCACGAGGTGCGGAATATCCTTTGGATCACTGACGGAAGGTCCGGCGACCAGGTTGAAGTCGATGCCGAAGCAGGCTTGAGGACGATCTTTCATGAATGAAACTGCAAACTCTGCTGAGGGCATGTTTGCAAAGAGACCGGTGTTTCTCAATACGCCGCGGTCGATCGAATCGACGATGCCTAAAGTGACGCCTCTGGTAAAACCGAAGTCGTCACCCTGAAACAGTATTTTTGCCATAGGTTTTCCCCTTTCACAGCTGTATCTTCACAAACGTGACAGACACAGCTGTGAAAATAAGGGGAATTCTGATTCCCCTTATTTCGTTGCGTTTCCTAGAAGATTCCGATCGCAGCACCGACAAGGGCAAAAGCGAAAATCAGAAGGATCAGCTTCGTCGGCGTCCAGCCCTTCTTGATCAGATAGACCATCAGGAACAGTGCGCAGACACCCAGAAGACCCGGGAATACGCTGTTGAGGATGTCGGCGATGACAACTTCGCCACCCTCAGCACCCGTCGTATTGATGACGAGGTTCAAAGGAACGTTGACCATCTGTGCGGTCATCGCACCGACCATCATCAGACCTAAGACGGAAGCGCACTTCGTCAGAACCTGAATCAGACCGGAATTGAAGACCTGGTCGATGAAGGAAGTACCGAGCGTGTAGCCTGCGTTGATCAGGATATACTTCGCAACGGACTGCAGGACACCATAGAGCAGGACGAAGATGATCGTGCCCAGGAAGTTGCCCTGTCTGCACAGACCGATGGAGATACCGGCGGCAATGACACGGATACAGTTGAAGAACAGTGAGTCGAACATACCGGCAGTCGGACCCATGAGGGCGGCCTTGATATTTTCGATCGTCACACCGTCAACCTTGCCTTCCTTGTGCTGTCTTTCCATAGCGTAGGCAAGACCGGCAACGAAGGAGAACGGAACGGCGTGCGTGTTGAAGAAGGACTGATGTCTGAGGACAGCTTCCTTCATTTCTTCCGGTTCGTCAGCATAGAGTTCCTTCAGCGCCGGAGCCATCGTCATCGTGAAGCCGTTGGCTTCCATCTTGACCATGGAGAAGCTGATGAACACCAGGTGTGACAGCCAGAACATCTTGTTGAGAGTCGCTTTTTCCTGAGCGGTTAATTCCTGTTTAGCCATTAGAAGAAGTCCTCCTCATCATTTGCAGCTTCATTGTTCGTCGAAACGCCGGAAGCCAGAATCTCTTTTTTCATGTCGATGACTCTCTTATGCGAGAAGAACATCGTGATGGCGATGGCAGCGCCGATGATGGCGATTGCCAGGGTATCCATGTGCAGATAAGCAACCATGACGTAGCCAACAAAGAAGAAGATACCAACTTCCTTGTCCCAGATCATGGAGGTCAGGATCGCAAAACCGACTGCGATCATCATGCCGGAAGCGGCACCCAGACCTGTCATGACAAATGCCGGGAGAGCTCCGAGCAGCTTGTTAAGGCCGTCGACACCGTAAGCGACTGCAACAAACAGAACAGCCGTCGGGATGAGCTTCATCGCAGCAGCGAAGAGATAGTTCTGGATCGAGAACTGCTTCAGATCTTTGACAGCGAGTTTCTCCCAGTAAGCAGCCATCGGGTTGGCGATCAGTGACATCGACAGATTGTTGACACTGGTCAGAACCGTACCGATCGGGAAGGCGATCGCAACACCGTCCTGAATGCTTGCGCCGGTCAGGATCGTGTAGGCGACAGCGATGACGCTTGACAGCGTGGCGTCGGCAGCGATGACACCGCCGATAGCGGAAATGCCCATGAAGATGGCTTCCAGTTCAGCTCCCATAATGATGCCTGTACGGAAATCGCCCAGTACAAGTCCTGCCAAAGGAGCGATTACGATCGGACGGGTCAGGGCCTGCCAGGACAGGCAGATCTCGTCGATGTAATTCAGCAGGAAATAAACGATGCATATTTTCAATGCAGCACCAGCCATAAATTAGTTTTCCCCCTTTCTTCTTTTTTTTGAATTCTAATTTATTAACCTAAAGCCTTTGCGAGAGGCTCGGCTGTTTCTTCCGGAGTCGTCTGATAGGTGGTGTTGTAACCAAGGTCGAGCACCTTCTTCAGCGTTTCCTTCTCGTCGTCATAGAGGTAGAGGTTCAGTCTGTAGGTCGGACGGACCTCACCGTTTCTCTTCGGCGCAATGCGGCCGTAGTTGCCTACATTGACGGTTTCCGGCTTTTCATCAATGTTTGTGAGGATCTTCAGCAGATCGTCCGGGTTGTTTACCAGGATCAGGATCTTGTGATCCGCAGCCTTCGGATTCTTCATCATATCGATGGTCTTGTCGACGGAAATGATCGCCGTCTTGCAGGTCGCCGGGGCAGCCATCATCAGCGACTTTTGAATGACCGAATTCTCGGCAGCGGCGTCGTTGGCAACGATGATCCTGTCGACACCGGTGTGTCTTGACCACTTGATCGCGATCTGGCCGTGGATCAGTCTTTCATCCAATCTGATTAACTTTAACATCTTCTTCTTCCTTTCCTTCTAGAAAAAATCTTCGTCTTCTTCCTTCGCATCGCTCCTGTCGAGCTCTACGATCCTGAGCATCGTTCTGCTTTGCTCCACCAGCTGTTCCAGTTCTTCGTCGGAAATCTCTTCCTTGACGGCGAGTTCCAGAACCAGAGCGAGGTTGACGCCGGCGACCAGTCTCGTGTTGGGTCTTTCCAGGTATGTGTACATGACCTGGTTGACGCTGCCTCCGTACAGGTCGGAGAGCAGGATGACCTGATCGTCTGCTTCTACGGTCTCATAGAAACGGTCCAGATTCTCCTGTACGCTTTCCTGCGTCACGTAGGCGTCAAAGACAGTGATCCGGGGATTGGGTCCCATCAGGATCTCAACCGAGCTCTTCATGCCGCTGGCAAAATGTCCGTGTGATGAAATGAATAGTTTCAGCATATCGTTTTCCTCTAATTAAAAATTAACATCAACAGGATGTTGATGTTAATGCGTATATTTTTACCATTTTTAGTGCATTTTATTATTCTGCACCTTATAAGGTGAATTAAGATGAAAGGAATTTCCGCTTGATGATGATGTCGAAGATCGTATCCAGCGTCACATCCCTGTCTTCGATCAGGTTTTCCAGGGTTCCCGGCACCTGCACGATGTAGCGCAGGATGTGGTCGAAGATCTTGAGATCGGCAAGGCTCATATCGGGGTTGACGCAGACGGCGATGACTGCGTTGACATCCGAATTCTCTTCATAGTAGACGTTCTGCTCCGGCAGATAGACGTCGATGATCTCCCTGTCCGTCAGCGAGTACGGCATGAATATGAGCACGATTCCGTTTCGCGAATAGTAGTGTTCGATGATCTTTTCGTTCTCGCAATACAGTGTGTAGATCAACTGCTGGGACGCCCTGTCTTTTCCATAGCGGTAGGACAGCGATTCCACAAAGGCGGAGATATCCTTGATCTTTTCATCTTCATAGATGTTGATGGTCTTTTTGACCCGTTCCAGCTCACTTCTTTCGAAACCGAAGCGCAGCAGATTGTCATAGAGATCGCCGGCCATCTGGCTGTAATCGAGTTCGCGGTAGGCAACCAGAGGCAGCGGATAGTTGTAGTAAAGAACGAAACCCGAATGGATGATGGCATCGTAATCATCAAAATTGACCTTGCGCATCTCATAGAGGTTGAAGACGTCGGCTTTTTCAATGTAGTTGGGAAAGAGCTCCAGAAGGCTCTCTGCGACATGTTGCGAATAGACGAGACCTTCGGTCGTCGTCACGGCCAGGCGCTGCTTGTGATAGGGATAGACGACCTTCTTCAGAATGCGTTCAAAAACGCCCGCGTAGCTTCTGACGATCGCATCGATGATCGGTTCATTCAGCTTCTTCTGCAAGCGGGCGATCATTGCCCTGGTCAGTTCCAGCGGAACCGGTGAAAACAGATTCTCGTCGCCCTCCAGATAGGTGATGAAGCGCATCTTGCCGGTGTGGTCGAAATGATGTTTCAGATAAATCTGCAGCTGAAGCGATTCCAGGTCTCGCAGATAGATCCGGAAGAATTCCGTCTGAAAGAGCTTGTAGCCCTGATAGTCATCCATATCCGAAATGATCTCGTTTAAGATCTCCCTGTTTTCTCTGACCAGCTCCTTTGGCAGGTCATTGTCGCCGCTGACCCGCAGGTTGAGATCGCGGTTGATCAAAAGAAGGCGGGCAAAATTCAGGATCTCCAGATCGGACGCCTTTACATAGGCGGCAATCACGGGATCGGCGAAGATCTCTTTCGCAACCTCATAGTCGTAGCTATCCTTCAGTTCGCCGATCATGACGTCGTCAAGCTGCGGAGAACAGCCCTTTTTCATCCGGTTGATGATCAGGCACAGATGGCTCGTGATCTTCTTGGTCTCGATGTCGGAGACGACGATCCGGCTGGAACGCAGGACATTGAGAAAGGCTTTTCTGAGTTCGCTGTAATGATTGACGCCATCCTTTTCAAACATCCTGTCGAACGTCTCATAGGGATACAGGGGCTTGAACTCATGATACTGGCTGCAGCGCAGTTCCACCATCGCGCTTCTGAGGTCCTGTTCCTTGCCTTGGGTGCGGTAGCCGTCGGCGTCGCTCTAACGATTGATGTGATAGGAATTCAGAAAACGCCTCGTCCAGGCCACGTCCTTGCGGATCGAGGAACGGGATATGTATAGCTTCTCGCTGAGATCTTCGATCTTGACATGATCATCGCTCAAAAAGCGCTGCAGAATGTACATGCGCCGGTTGCCTCCCTCCACCGATTTGCCATAGAACAGCGAATGCAGGACTTCGACATCATCGCACAGATTCATATATCTGTCAGAATCCTTCACAGTGATCAGATAGCCCTTGGCTTTGAGGGAGCGGATCTCCATAATGTTTTCTTTTACGCAGAGTGAATTGAGATAGGCAATGTCGTTCTTGACGGTTCGCAGGGAAGAGCGGCACAAAGAAGCCAGCGACGCCGCCGTCAAAGGAACATCTGTCTCCAGCAGAGCTTTCAGGATGATGATGTGTCGGAGTTTTTCCAGCCTCATTA
>JAEEGL011481079.1_pt1 | contig 10818 bp, 4 predicted proteins | sample 9134231 | NCBI WGS metagenome assembly JAEEGL01 (sample SAMN16246548, study PRJNA631951) | gut metagenome | biome: gut microbiome; feature: rumen; material: fiber-attached | host: Bos | place: Iran: Karaj | collected 2018-10
AAAAATAATAGTGAGGAAAAAAATAATAGTCAAAATTTAAGTAATAAAAATGCTTGTTGTGAAAATAATTCAAAAAAAGAAATTGTTGGAAGAAAAAAATTTGAAACTAATATTTTAAAATTTGGTAATTCAAAATTAAATAAATTTTTAAATGAAAATAAAGTTTTTAATTTATTTGATTACCTTATTCCTAATTGTTGTTTAAGAAAATATAAAAAATATAATTTATTATGTACTTATACTGATATAATGAATTCTTATTTAAGTTTAGAAGAAATTTTACCTACTATAGAAAAAATATCTAAATTATTAAAGGATAAAAACAACAAATTTTTTTTTAAAAGTAAAACAAACAATATTTTTACTTATAGAAAAAATGAATTAGATGAAAAAAATCATTTCATTGGTTCAAAAATTTAAAGTTAATATCAAGAATATAAAAATTTTGATTCAAATAAATAAGAAATAGGATATTCTATTACTTTTTGTTTAAAAAAACTTAAATTTTGATTGATTTTATAAATCAAGATTATATTTATCAATAATTTCTTATTTCATTAAATTAATTAATCAAAAAAACAAAAAAAAAAAAATTGAATTAAATAAAAAAGAAAATAATCATATGATGGTTTTCCATTTTTTATTTCTAATTTAATTCCATTAAATTCATATGATTAATTTCTAATATTGTTTAATATTATTTTCTTTTTTTTATTTGACAAAATAATTTTGAAGAAATTTTCCAGAAACCTAGGAGTATAAGAATTGGACAAAATAAATTTTTTTCAAACTTTTGAAAAGATAAAATATAAATTTCACATGTGAAAGAATAGACAATATTATTATTTTTATTTTGAAGGTCAATATTTGATTTTATACTTATATAAATTAATTATTTCTAAAGGAGAAAATTTTTATTTTTTTATTATAATTTGATTAAAATATTTCCTTTTGAATATGTATCTATTGGAAAATAATTAGAAGAAAATGAATTTTAATGAAAAAAATATATACTTCATTTTTTTATTATTTAATTTTTTTAAATAATTAAATATTGATTTTTCTATTATTTTATTATACCAATTAAATAAACTTATAAATAACTTTATAAATATTATATTAAAAATTAAATTATTTGATTTTTAATTTTTGAATTATCAGAAATATATTCATATAAATCATCTTCTAATTCATTAGCTCTTTTTTTCCTTGGTTTATTTTTAATATTGAAAAACAATAAAAAAGATAAAATAAAAACTAAAATACTTAAAACAATGATAATTATAAGATAAAAATATTTATAACTTTTTTCTTGATTGATTTTTTCATAAAAACCAATAATTGCATTATCAATATCAAAAACAGTTTCAAATTTCCAAAAAAATGGTTCTCCTAAAATCCATTCAAATATAACATCATCAGGGAAAAAAACCATTAAATAATATTTATCATTATAAATTCTAAATAAATCTTTATAAGTGAAAGTTAAAGTAAAATTATATTCTTTTTTAGTAAAATTTAAAGGTGGAAAATTAGTGATATTAATATTTTTATCACAAATAATTTGAGAGAATTTTTTTTCAAAATCATAATCTTCTTGATAAATAAAAAAATTTAATGTACATAACTTATTTAAATAATAATTATTAAAAAAACTTTGGTTTAAAAATTTTTGATAAAGAAGAGAAGCTAAAATTCCTCCGAAATTAAAATCAAAAATAACTTTATTATAATTATCTTTTATATTTAAATCATATGAAATATAATCAAATAAAATTATCCAATTAAAATATACTTTTGGAGATTCAATTGGTAAAGAAAAAAAAAAATTTTCTTTATATTTTTTTTTATTAAATTCATGAGGATAATTACCAAAAATAATATTTCCTTTAATATCATTTTCATAAGAAATTGTAAATATATATTTTTCTATTAAGTTACTTTTTTTTAAATTATATATTAAAGAAGTTTCTATTGTATTTGATTTTGCCTTTAAACCTATTTTTCCGTTTGAAATTTCATTTTTGTCTTTTTGTAATAATAAAAAAGGTAATCCACTAATTTTTTCTTTTTTATTTTTTAAGTTTAAAAATGAAAAATTTTCAACACTTTTATAACAAAAATAATTGTTGTAATCAATTGAACATGAATATTTTTTATCAGATGATAAATTAAAAGAAGAAGATTTATTTTCATTATAATTAATTTCTTTAAAAGTTGAATCTGGAATTAAAATATTTTCTCTTGAAAGATCAAATTCTATTTCTACTTTTTCATTTAAAGAACCTATTGTTAAATTTGATTTAATTGTATTTGTACATAAATAAAAAGAAGAAATTAATTGCGAGTCAATTTTTTTTTCAAAAGGAAATTTTATCATTGTATATACCGAAATTGGAAAAAGAAAAAATATAAAATTTGATATCATAATTTATAATGATTTTTATGAAATTTTAAATAATAAAAATTATTGTTAATTAAAAACAAATTAATTATTTCAATAAAAAATTATTTATGTTTATCTAAAATATTATTGGAACTCATTTAATAGAAAGTTTTGCTTATTAATTAAATTTAGGTTAAATGAGAATAATTTTTATTTTTTTACTATTTAATTCTTTAAAATTCTTCATTTTTAATGAATTATTTAATTTAAATTTATCTTGCTTGTAAAAATAATAATTTAAAGGATTAATAGAAATTTAATATTGAAAATTTAACAAATATATTTCTCAATAAAAAAATGAATAAATATTAACCCAAAAATACTTTTGAAATATCATAAAAAAGAATATTAATAAAATACAGCATTATTAACTTAATTATTAACCTGATTTTCATCATTTTTTTCCTCTTCTTCTTTAGGTCTAATAAATTCAGGAACACTTTCATTACGTTCTTGAGCAGTAATAACTCTTTCAGCTTTAGATTTAGTTAAATCACCGGTATTATGTTTCATTTCCCATCTTCTAAGATAAAAATAAAGGAACCAGAAACCTAAACCATCGAAAATAACACCACCTACTAAATTTCCAAGAGTAACTGGAATTATACTTTTATAAACAAATCTCCCCCAATTAACACCAGAAGTACTTGTAACTACTTTATATTCTTCTTTAACAATTAATCCAGAAGGTATTAAATAGAAATTGGCAATACAATGTTCAAATCCAACAGCAGCGAATACAAAAATAGGAGGCCACATTGCCATTATTTTACCACTCATTTGTTTTGTTGACATAGCTAACCAAACAGCAAGTCCTACTAAAACATTACATAATATTCCCTTTAAGAAAGCATCACCAAAAGATATATGTAATTTAGCATAAGCAGTTTGAACACAAAATTCAGCCAAACCATTATTAAATAAATCCATAACATGACCATAAACAGCTAATACAGTAAGTAATAAACTTCCAATAGCATTTCCAACATAAACAATACCTAAAGATTTTAACATATCACCAATAGTAATATAACCTTCTAAAAGAGGAATAATTAAAAGAGAATTTCCAGTAAATAATTCACCACCTCCACACATAATCATAAATAATGCAATTGGAAAAAATAATCCTTGCATAACTCTTCCTATTGCTTGATATTCTTCAGAGAATCCATATGATGTTGCTCCTGCTACTAATCCTCCATAACCGACAAAAAATCCACCATATATTGCCATTATAAATGTACGAAGAGCTGATTGACGTGATTTGTTCACTCCTATTAATATGTAATTTTTTGCTATTTCTGCTGGTTTCATTTTTTTTTATCTTATTTTTTTAGATTATCTTTTTTATTGGTTATTCCTGTTATTTTTTATTTATTTTTTTGGAAAGTGATGTCATGTTTATTTTTAGTTTTATTTATATTTTGTTTCACTTTATATTTTGATTTTTTTTCTATATATTCTCTTTTTAAGTTTATTTATTTTAAATTTTATTAGCTTTTTAAAAATGTGATTTTTTAAAGGTGAATATTTTTAGTTTTTTCTTGTGTTATTATGAAAAAATATTTTTAAAAATTATTTATTTAATAAAAGTATTTGTGAAATGAAATTTTTGAAAGAAAAATTAAAGTTTTAAATTGTTATGAATTTGTTTTTATATGAGTAAATTCTAATGGATAATTACTGTTTATAATTATAAAATTATTTCTTAATATTTTATTTGTCTTTTTACTTATTTTATTAAAAATTAGGAAAAAAATAATCATTTAATTAAATAAAATTTTGAAACTTTTTTAAGAAAATTATCTTTTATCTTTGTATAATTTTTTTAATATATTTTATTTAATTCTAATTAATTATTGAATTTAAAGTATATTATTTATAATATTCAAAATAAGTACGAACATAAATTAAAAATATAAATAACATAATTATTTTCATTCAAAGTATTAAATAAATAGAATATTAAATTCGAAATAAAATGAAAAACAAAAAAATTTTAATTACATTTTTTAATAATAATTCTTTGAATCCCAATACCCAAAAATTTTTGAAAAATTTAATTTAAAAAAAAATTTGAAATTTTTTCAAAAAAATTATTTTTCTCCTTAATAAAACTAATAATTTAATTAAAAGTTTGATCTTAATCAACAAAACAAAAAAAGATGATTTTATTTAAAATACAACTCTCAAAAACTTAAAAGAAAAATAAACTTCACATTCAATGAAAAATAAAAATTAATTAAATATAAATTAAATAGTTATATATGTAAATAACTTTTTTAATTATTTAAATTTAATCTCATATTTCTGTTATAATTATCAGAAGAAGAACATAAATTTCTTCTTGTTCCAAATCTACTTATACTATTTATATTATTTGAAAATGAATTATTAATATTTATTATTATTTTTTCTGTTTCTTCTTCTTCAATTAAATTATAATTACAATTTGGACATTTTAAATCCTCTTTACTTTTAATTAACCAAATATAAAGACATTTGTAATGAAAATAATGTTTACAAGGAGTCATAACAAAAGTATTTTCATCTTTTTTTTTAAAAAGATTTATTTGATTTATTTTTGTTTTTTCTTTTTCTTTTTCTTCTTGAAAATCTAATAAACAAATTGAACATTTTTCTTTTGTTTTTTTTTTTTTATTAATTCTTGATATTTAATTTCAATAATATTTGATATAAACAATTCATTTATAATATCTTTTCTATTTCTTGAATCTAGTCTTTTTCTTGGAGTTATAATATTTATTTCATTGTTTTCATTTTCATTATTAATAATTTCATTTTGATTTTTTTCATTATTTTTTATACAAAAAAAATGTAAAATTACAATTATCACGATTATAAATATTATTACACTTAATATTATAACAAGGGAAATAATTAGATCAGACTGATCATTATCTTTTGAAATAAAAGAAAATAAAAAAGGCAAATATAAATATTGTTCAAAGCATAAAACATAAATTTCAACTTTTTTTACATTTTTAATATCAAAAAGTTGATTTTTTGTTAATTCAATTATTGATGAAGTATCATTATTGAAATAAAATATAATTGAAATTTTAGGAAATTGAAAAGTATAAATATTAGTTTTAATATTATATTCTACACTTAATATATTATTTTTTTTTTCATGTTCAAAATAATAATAACATAATAAACCAGGTATTCCATATTTTTCTTCAATGTTTTTTAAAGAAATTGTTTGAATTTCATTTCCTAAATCATTTATTTTTGATTCACCACAATATAAATTATTTTTATTATCATATTGATTTTCACATTGAGAAAAAGAATTCCACCAATCTTGTTTATTTATATTGTTTTTGAGATCATTGTTTTTTTCACATTCATTTAATTTCCATAAACAATTTTTTTGAAAATTTGATGTACAATTATAACAATCTTTGTTTGTTTTACAAGACTTTATATATGTTTCAAGGGAAATGAAAAGAAAGAATAATTTATACATTAATTTTTAAAATAATTAATTTTAACATTTTATTTTTGATGGGAAATTTTTGGAATTAATTTTTTCATTTTTTTGAAAAACACAAATTTTTTTAAAGGATAAACAATTAAAAATTTATATTTTTATATAAATAAAAAAAATTTGAATGAAATGAAAAGAAATTATAAGTGAAAAAATGATATGAATAAAATTTATTATTTTTTTACATTAAATATATATTTATATTTAATTTTATTTAAACAACTTAATCAAAATGTTTTTTATTTTAAATTATCAAAACGACCAATGATAAAAACATCTTTCATTCTTGCAATTTCTTTTAAAAATTTATCAATTTTTCTGATAAAGAAAAAAAGACAAATAAATAAAATAAGAATAAGTAAAAACAAACAAAAAAAAGCATCAAAATAATTAATAAATTTCATATATTTTTGCATTTTTTCTAAAGCATTTAAATAAACAAATTTATTTTCTGCTGTTCTTAAAGGTCGATAAATTAATAAACAAAATAAACCAGATCTGAAAAATTCATATTCATTTAAAGTTTTAATTACTTCATCCATACTATAATAATAACTTTGAATTAATCCTTTTTTAATAAAAGAAAATTGTTCAGTATTAATTTTATATTGATCGTTATAGTCCATTATTGAATTTTCATAACAAAAATTACTTAAATTCTGATAAATATTTTCTTCATGATAAAGATAATGAAAATTATCAATTAAATCATCTTCAATTTTTTTATAAAAATCATTACAATCAATAGTAAAATAGCTAGATAAAGGTAAAAATAAACTACCTAATTCTTGTCTTTCTCTTGTTATTAAATATAAAGTATATATTATATCTGAAGTTTCTTGTAATATAGTTTTATTAAGCCAACTCATCATTAAATTTTCTGTGAAATTATTATATATTTTATTTACATAAAATATAAAATCTCTATATCCTGTATTTTCTGCAACAACACTTTTTTGAATAAGAAAAAACACTGATTTATATTTTTTGAAATATAGTATATATATTAATAAAAGAATTAAATGAAACATTGTTATTATTGAAAAAATCATTATAAATAAATTCATATATAATAAATTTATTTTACTTTTTCTAACATCAGAATTTTTATATAATGTTATGTTATAATCTCCTTCTTCTTCTTTTATTTTTTGATTTGGGTTTATTAATCTGGTTTTTTCTTTTTGTTTTTTTTTAAATTCAGAATATAAATCTTCTAAACTTGATATAATTTGAGTAGGATTTACTGAATAAATTTGAAGTAAAATCGATAGAAATTCAATTTTTTTTATGAAATTTACTCTAAAATCTTCAGTATTTGTTCTTTTTTTGATTAAATTAAAAATTTCTAAACAAACAATTTTATAACTTTCTAAATATAATATTAGAATTATGAAAAAGACATTATAAATAATAAAATTTAATGATAAAAAAATAAAATTTAAATTTCTATAAGAATTTAATTTTGAATTCATGACATCATTAAATTCTCTATGAATTTTATAAAAATATTCACAATAAGTATTAAAATTTGCTAGAATTGTATAATAAGATAATTGATAGTCTTCTAATTTTGTTTCAAAATAAATTTCAGAAAGTGGATTTGTTGAAACATTTAATAAATAAATTGGTTTTGTTAGATAGTCATCAGAAATTAAAATAATCATTGAATTAAAAAATATTTTAATAGCTTCTTTAAATTCAATTGTTTGATTAACTAAATAAAAAAATCCTTTATTTTGTAAAATATTTATATAATTAATTTCATATTCAAAAAATTTATCTGTTCGATAGTCTTTAAGAGAATATATTTCATTATAAAAAATTGAACTTACATTTTTAAAATAATCGATTTTAATATAATTTTCTCTTGAAAAATAAACAGTAAAATTTAGTCCTACATCTGGATATCTTTCGTTAAATTTTTTATTATAATTATTTAAATAATTTACACAATTTTTTTCATCTTGTTTTGCTATACACATTGCAATCATTACACTAGGAATTGAGTGATAGTATATTTTACTTAGAGTTCTAAATCTAAGTAAAATAGAATAGTTATGAAATAAAATTATTTTTCTTTTTTTTTTAATTACTAATTCAAGAATAACCAAAAATAAACTAATTATTGGAATTATAAAAATTAACTTTTGATATATATATAATATATAAACTTGTTTATGATTAAAACTTTTTTTTACTCCTAATTTTTTAAAATGTTGTGAAAAAAAATGACCCTCTTTTGAACTTACTCCACTTAATAATGACATTGCAACTGAGGAAGAATCTTCTATTTTTTGATTATATTTTTCTAAATAAGTATCATTCACATTTTTTGTATTCTTTAAAAAAGATAATATATTTGTATCTTGGTTTAATTGTTTATCTTCTATTGAATATATTATATATTTAAAACCATTCAATAAAAAAGAATGAAGTTTTTTTAACTTTGACTGTAAAATTTGATTTTTTTTTAGAAAATTTTTTAATGTTTCTGCTTTATTTTCTTCATTATTATAATTGAAATCTAATTTATATATTTTTTCAACATCATTATTTCTTTTTTTATAGGTAAATATGCAATTTTGTCCTAATAAATAATATCCATTTAAAACAATATATTCTTTACAAGAATGATTAAATAACATTTTTAAGTCTAAAATTAATAAACCAAGTTCTCCTTTTTTATTTTTTTTTACAACAAATTTAAAAGAAACATCTCTTGAAGTTGAATAATTTTTTATTAAAAAAAATAAATTAGATTGTCTTTTTTCATGAATTGATCTTCTTTTTTGACTTAAAATTTCATAGTCTAAATCAAAAATCCCATTTTTAAATAATATCATTTGATAATCTCTAAAATCTTCTGGAAATAATAATGAAAATTCAGTATTAAAACTATGAAATAAATCTTTTCCTATTTCTATTATTCTACATTCTTCAGAAGCAAAATCAAAAGTTAATGTTATTTTATTATTATTTTCAAATAAAAAGTTTAAACAATCCTCATATAAAACAATATTTTCTCTTATTTGAAAACCATTTTTTGTTATTGGTTTATTTAAAATTTCTTCATAAAAAATTCCACAAATCATTGAAAAATAACTTGAATCATTTACTTTATTTTTTAATAATCTATTTTTATAAGTTTTTGAACATATTTTATTTAATAAATACGATAATTGAACAAACTCATGTATTGAAACATTATAATTTTTATGTATAATATCATTTATATGAAATAAAATTTCACGAGAGTCATCTATAAAGCTTATTGTTAATTCTAATTTATTTACTACATCATAAGTTTGTTCTAAGTTATTATTTAAATTTATTAAATCAAATAAAGATCGTAAATTCATTGAGATAATGAAATTTTTTTTTTTATATTTATTTATTAATAGAATTAGTCTAATCATTAATATTCTACTTTTATATAAATCATTTATTTTACTTCTTTTTATTTCTTTTAAAAATAATTGAATAAATTGGAAATAATCATTATCACATAAAAAATTATGAATTAAACTTAATGTATCTTGAGTATAATCTTTATTTAAAAATTCTTTATTAATAAATTTATTAGTTTTATCATAAAATAATACTTTATTTTTTTCATGTTTATCATATATTGAAAAAAAATAATAATATGAATTTTCTAATAGATAACCATAAGTTCTAAAATAAATATGTTCAAATGGATTATAGAAGAACATAAATAATACAAATATTATAAAAACAAAATTAACATATAAAATTTTCATCCTTAGTTTAATTAAATTTTCATTTACAAAAGTTAAATTTACTAAACAAACAAATACTTTAATAAATATCATACTTGCTCTGAATTTATTGATTACAACATTATTCATTAATAAAAAAGATTTTTTCTTCATGATATATATTAAATTGATTCCTAGAAATATATAAATACTAAAAGAAATATAAAAGAAATATTTTGAAATATTTTTGTGTTTATTTCCTAAAGTATTTCCAAAAATTAATAAATTTTTTTGTATTAATTCTACTGAATCAATAAAAGAAGAAAAAGAATCATAAATAAATCTTATATGTTCTATTGAATAAATTGGTAAATGAAAATATAAAAAATGAAAAATCGAAATTACAAAATAAAAAATTAATAAAAAATAAGAAAATATTAATTGAATTTTATTTAATGTTAATAAAGAGAATATAAAAAAAAATGATAAAATTCTTAAATGAAAAATTTCATAATAATTAATGAAAAAACTTTGAAAAAAATGATATGACAATAATAAATTTGAAAAGAAATATAATATATAAATTACAATAAAATAAGCAAAAAAAATACAAATAATCCATGTTTCATTTAAATATCTATTTAAGTATAATTGTTCTAAAATTTTAAAATGTCCAATTACTTTTGTTCCAAATAAAAAATTTGTGATATCAAATAATAATACAATTGTACATAAATTTTCGAAAAACAATAAAAAAATATGAATTGTTCTACTTTTGAAAATATTGCGAACTAAAGCATTATAATAAATATAACAATTAGACTTCTTCATCATTTAATTATTAATATATATAATATAAGTTAAATTTAAAAAACTAATTTATTTTAAATCGATATAAAAATAAAAAATTTAAAATAAGAATAATAAAAAATAAAGAAAAAAAATATTAGGGAGTGGGATATTTGGGGCGATTGGGATTGCTTTTTTTTAAAAATGAATTTTTAATTAATATTAATTTATTAATTAATTATTTATTAAATTTTTTAGATGTAATATTGAATAAGGAAAATTATTTGGGGATTGGGGATTGGGGATTGGGGATTGGGGATTGGGCCCAATCCCCAATCCCCAATCCC
>JAEEGL012529490.1_pt1 | contig 10818 bp, 9 predicted proteins | sample 9134231 | NCBI WGS metagenome assembly JAEEGL01 (sample SAMN16246548, study PRJNA631951) | gut metagenome | biome: gut microbiome; feature: rumen; material: fiber-attached | host: Bos | place: Iran: Karaj | collected 2018-10
CCATTCATATAGGAGAGACCTTGCGGGCGGAGTGGGAAGCCTTCGGTGATTTCCGTGCCGTCCATCTCCCAAGCGCGGATATAGCCTTCGTTTCCGTCCATCAGGTTGAAGTCGGTGATGATTTCATTCTCGCCGTCGCCGTCGATGTCGGCCACGGAAACGAAACCTTCGACGCCTGAGGTCAGGTTGAGCGGGAATCCAGGAGCCACGTTGCCTTCAATGTCGTATTGGTAGAATACGTTACCTTCACCCGACACGCCCATGAAGATGGCGTATTGTTCACCGTTTTTGGCGACGGTTGGGGCAGAGTAGGTCCAATAGGAGACAGGTTTAGGCCATCCAGTGCGGTATTCGCCTGTGCGGGCATCGCGCACATAATGGTTCGGGTTGTCGCCATGACAAGCTCCTACTAGGCTCCAGTTGCCATCACCTTCGAAGTCGACCACGAGCGGCGATTGGTAGGAGTACTTGTAGGATTCATTGCTTTCCACCGTATAGAGCAGCTCGCCTGTGTGATTGATGCAATACAAAGCGGAAGTCGTGGAGGCGAATATTTCAAGGGAGCCGTCGCCGTCGATGTCGGCCAAAGTGGGTGTAAAAGCGGGTGTGGAAGGCAGTTCAAAGGGGAATCCTAGCATCTCTTCGCCTTGGAGGTTCCACATATGGATGCCAGCAGAGATGTTGGCCGAGGCCTTGCCGCGACCGCAGAAGATGATTTCCAATTCACTGTCGTTGTTGAGGTCGGCCAAAACGGGTGCGCAGATAAGCGGATTGTTGTTGGTGACTGTGGCGAGCAAGACATTGCCAGCAGCATCGAAGATGTTGATGCCGCCGCGAGCATTGCCATAGGCCGTGAGGGCTACGATCTCAAGTATCCCGTCATTGTTGATATCACCGATGGCAGCAGGATATTGGGCCATGCCTCCGACTAAGGCCTGCGTCCAAAGCACGTTGCCTTGTCCGTCGATGACGTTGATTTCCTCGTTGTGGCAGAGAATGATTTCATCGGCACCATCGTTGTTGAGGTCGGCCAAAGTCAAGCCTCGCATCGGCTTGTAGGTGGTGTTGGAACTGAAACTCAGAGGGAAGCCTTGCATAGGTGTCAGGCCATCGCGGGCCTTTGGAGGCAGTTGTGTCTGTATGGTTTCGGTACGGATTACACCATCTTCGTTGAGGAAAGCACGAGTTGCCGGCTGTTGGGCATTAATTCCCAATGTCAGCGAAAAGAAAGCTAGGAATAGTAGAGATAACTTTTTCATAGTGATGTGTTTTGATGTAAAGGAAAGGCCGTCTCATTGCCAGTGTCACCAGCGAATGAAACGGCCTGAAACTATTAATTAATGATACAGATTATTTCTCTTTCTTGCAACCGCAAAGACACTTGTAGCAAAGGCCGGCGAGGCAAGCACCAACGAGCGGAGCCACGATGAAGAGCCAAACTTGACTCATAGCACTCCAAACGCCATTGGTATTGGAGAACAAGGCCACGCCAAGTGAACGTGCGGGGTTAACAGAAGTATTGGTCAACGGGATACTGATGAGGTGGATGAGCACCAAGGTAAGGCCGATGGCCAGACCGCCGAACTTGCCGTTGGCATGGCAACTGTCGGTAACGCCGAGGATGACCATCAGGAATACGAAGGTCAGCAGGCATTCAACGAGGAAAGCACCGCCAGTGGAGATGGCTTGGTAGCCCGTTTCGGGACCGCCGCAAGCCTTCTGGAAAGCTTCACCAAAGCCGTTGGATGCAAAGACACCGGTAGCGCCACCGCCGATGGCATTCCAAATCACAAGGAGCAAAGCACCAGCGATGATACCGCCGATGAATTGGGCAGCCCAGTAAACGAGCATCTCCTTTAAGCTCATACGGCCGTTAGCCCATACGCCAAAGCTTACAGCTGGATTGAGATGGGCACCCGAGATATGGCCGATGCCATAGGCCATAGCCACTACGGTGAGACCGAAAGCGATGGCAACGCCAAGGAATCCAACATGACCGAAGAGTGCGGTACCGCAACCTCCGAAAACCAAAACGAACGTGCCGAATAATTCGGCGAAAAACTTGTTGCTTGTTTTCATAACTTTTTAAATTTAGTTAGTTATTAGTGATTTAAAGATTTTATCCGATGATAGGTCAATTATCCAGTTCATTTTTCAATACTGCAAAAATACAAAAAACTTATTAGAACACAATTTTTTGTTGTTTTTATGATTTTGAGTTTTTTTTCTATCTTTGCACTTCCTAAATATCGAATTATGAAGGTGCTAATGAAGATATTAATTATTGCCTTTTTTGTTTTGCTTGTTTTTTCGGGTATGGCGCAGGAGACAAATTCCTACCGTTTTTCGCTTGAAGACTGCATCCGCTTTGCGTTTACCAACAGCTATGAGCGCAAGTCGATGGAACTGACAAGCAAGACTTTGGAAACGACTTACGAGCAATCGAAACAGCAGCGTCTACCCAACTTAAGTGCTTCGGTGGGTCAGAATTTCTCAAATAATGAAAACGGTTGGTCGACTTCGGGTAATGTGGGAGTTGGCTCCTCGGTGACTATTTATCAAGGCGGCAGCATCAACAATACCATTGAGCAGAACCGCCTTAATGTGGAGCGTAACGAGCTGTTGTTGGAACGCTACGACAATCAACTCGCAACTCAGATTTTGCAGAAATTCCTCACTATCCTCGGTAATCAGGAATTGCTGAATTATCAACTTGAGGTGATGAACACCAGTCGAGAACAGTTAAAGCAAGGCCAATCGCGTCATAGGGTTGGAACCATCCTTGAGAGCGACTTGTTGCTGCTTGAGGCGCAATACTATAGCGATTCGAACAATGTGGTCGACACCCGCATTAATATCGAGAATAATCTGCTGGATTTGAAGGTGTTGCTTTCTATGAATCCGACAGATGAGCTGGAAATTGTCTTTCCCAACACCGATAATCTTGATGGCTTGAAAGAATCATTGCCGTCAGAAGAGGAAGCCATCAGCCTTGCCATAGAATATATGCCTGATTTGCGCATAAGCGACTATGATATCCGTTTGGCCGAAAAGGGTGTGGATTTGGCGCGAGGCAACTACTTCCCGTCCATCTCCGCCAACGCCAACGTGGGTATGGGCGTGTTATCGTTCGACGGCGAGGACAACTCGAAGTGGTATGGCAAGCCAACCGAGAGTGTGGGTGTCTCGATGAGTATCCCGATTTATAGTCGAGGCCAAACCAAAGCCAACGTGAAGAAGAGCCGTATCGCTTTGGAACAGGCCCAGTTGGACTATGAGCAGTCGGCTCTTTCTGTACGTCAAACAGTGGCGCAGGCCTACCGCGATGTGGTTTTGGCTTACAATGCGTATAAGGTGTCGCAGGTGAGGGAGAACGCCTATAGTAAGAGTTTTAATGCATATAACATTCAATATCAATATGGTACAATAACGACGGTGGAATTGCTGCAGCAACAGAACAATTACCTGAACGTATTGAATTCCTACATTCAGAACAAGTATTCGTTGGTGATGAAACGGAAGATTTTGGATGTCTATATGGGGAAACAGATAGGATTATAAGTTTAGAGTTGAGTATTTGGAGTTTAAAGTCGTAGGACTATCACATTGTGGCAGCCGCAAGAAAAAACGAAAATTGAAAATACTATATGAAGAAGAAAAGAAAAATAGGACTGATTATTCTCGGGATTGTTGTGGTGGCAATCGCAGCCTTTCTGATTGTAAAGGCCAAAAAATCAGCAAACAAGGAATTAGTGATTAGAACCCATACGGTGGAGGTGTATACCGTTGAGAATACTGTTACTGCGACGGGTACCATTGAGCCGGTGGAGACCGTGGAAGTCGGTACTCAGGTTTCGGGTAAAGTGGAAAAAATCTACGTTGACTTCAACGACGTGGTGAAAAAAGGTCAGTTGATGGCCGAATTGGACAAACAGACACTCAATCAAAGTTTGAGCCGTGCCAAAGCGAGTCTCACCTCTGCGGAGAGTCAGCTCAACTATGCCAAGCTGACTTATGAGCGTACCAAGCAACTCTATGAGGCGAATGCTGCTACCTTGGCTGCCTACCAAGAAGCACAAAACGCTTACACCCAGGCGCAGATGAGCAAGCGAAACGCCCAAGCTTCCTACGACCAGGCACGGGTTGATTTGGCCTATGCTGAAATCTATTCGCCCATCGATGGAATCGTTCTCGACCGCGCCGTTGAGGTAGGCCAGACCGTGGCTGCCTCTTTCAGCACGCCAACCTTGTTCACCTTGGCTAACGACTTGACCAAAATGCAGGTGGAAGCCGACGTTGACGAGGCCGACATTGGGCAAGTGAAAGTGGGGCAGCGTGTTTCTTTTACCGTCGATGCCTATATGGATGAGACCTTCAACGGCACCGTGAACCAAATCCGTATGAAGCCTACCACTACAAGCAATGTGGTGACTTATACTGTCATCATTGAAGCTCCCAACCCAGAACAGAAGCTCTTTCCAGGTATGACCGCCAGCGTGACCATCGTCACTGAGGAGCAAACGGGTTTGGCTGTCCCAGCTGAGGCATTCAACTTTTCACCTGACGAGCAAGTGTTGAAGGCTATACGCAAGGCCGACAAGCCTGAAGGCCAACGCCCACAACCGCCTAAGATGCAAGAAGGCGAACCTCAATCTAATCACACAGTGGTATGGCTCAAAAGGGGAGATGATATGATGCCGCGTCCCGTCACGGTGGGTATGAGCGACGGTGCCTACAAGATTATCGAACAAGGCGTGCAGGCCGGTGATTCAGTGGTGCTTTCCGCACAGTTCGTGGTTAAGGAGAAAGAAGTGAAGAAGGGCGAGAACCCCTTTATGCCTGGCCCTCCCGGAAGGAATAGGAACAATAACAGCAATAAAGGTGGCAACTCAAACGGCCAGAAATAATCATGAGCGAGCGGCATTCTATCATCAAGGTTGAGAACCTCAAGAGGACTTTTGTCGTAGGTAGTGAAGAGGTGCATGCACTCAAGGGTGTATCGTTCGACATCTGCCAAGGTGAGTTCGTGAGCATTATGGGCTCTTCGGGTAGTGGCAAGTCTACCCTGCTCAACATCCTTGGTTGCCTCGACCAACCCACTTCGGGTGAGTATTATATTGATGGCATTTCGGTCAGGGAAAGAACAAAAAACGAACTTTCGGACATCCGCAACCGCAAAATCGGCTTTGTGTTTCAGTCGTATAACCTTTTGCCGCGCACTTCAGCATTGGAGAATGTGGAGTTGCCTTTGGTGTATAATCCTGACGTGTCGCATCGCGAACGTCGCGAAAAAGCTCAATATGCCTTGGAATTGGTGGGCTTGAAAGACCGTATGGGGCATATGCCCAACCAACTATCGGGCGGCCAGCAGCAGCGTGTTGCCATCGCCCGTGCTTTGGTGAATGATCCTGTTATTGTGTTGGCAGATGAAGCCACTGGTAACCTTGACACCCGTACTTCCTACGAGATTATGAGCCTATTTCAGAATCTTCATAAGCAAGGCAAGACCATTGCTTTTGTGACGCACGAGTCTGACATTGCAGTATTTACGAGTAGAACCATCTTTCTTCGCGACGGTCACATCCTTCGCGATGAGTCCGTGACGACCAAATCAGCGGCCGAGGCCCTTGCGGCTTTGCCGATTGAAAACGATTATTGATATGGATATTCTGAACCTTATAAGGATTTCGGTTAAAGCGCTGCTACGCAACAAAACGCGCACGGCTCTTTCTATGCTAGGCATTGTGATTGGCATTGCAGCAGTCATTGCCGTGGTCAACTTGGGCGAGGGACTGAAGCAAAGTACAGCCAATCAATTGTCGGATATGGGCACCAACCTCATTATGGTAATGCGTGCCAATCAGAGGCGTGGTGGTGTTAGTATGGGTTCGAGCAATGTGCAGTCGCTGAAAGTGCATGACTGCAATTTGATTGCCAAGAACGCTAAAAATGTCACTATGGTCAGCCCTGTGGTGAATAGTGGCGGGCAGTTGGTGAGTGGTTCCAAAAACTGGTCAGGCACGGTGTATGGCGGATCGCCAGACTATCTTGAAATCCGCAAATACGAGATTGCCACTGGTGTCAATTTCACCGATGAAGATGTGAAAAAATACGCCAAGGTTGGTTTGATAGGCCAGACCATCGTGGAGGAGCTATTCGATGATGGTGAAGACCCTATTGGCAAGACCATCCGCGTAGGCAATATGCCGTTTCGGGTTATCGGGACTTTGAAGGAAAGGGGGGAGAATGGTATGGGTATGGATCAGGACGACCTCGTGGTGATGCCTTATAGCACTGTGCAGAAACGTATGTTGGGCATCGATTACATCCAGCAGATTGTGTGCTCCGCCGCTTCCGAAAATGTGGCAGAGGATGCTGTTGAGGAGATTGAATCCATCTTGAGAGCCTCGCACAAGATTCCAGACGGTGGCACTGACGACTTCGAGGTGCGTACCCAACAAGAAATGCTGGAAATGATGTCGTCTATGACAGGTATGATAACAACAGTTTTGGTCGCCATCGCTTTGATTTCCTTGTTGGTAGGATGTATCGGAATTATGAACATCATGTATGTCACGGTGACGGAGCGCACCAAGGAAATTGGTTTGCGTATGTCCATAGGAGCAAAGAACTCCGCCATTCTGTTGCAGTTCCTTACCGAGAGTATCATCTTGAGCCTCATTGGTGGCGTGATAGGTCTGTTGTTGGGCTTGCTGCTGTCATACGTGGTTTCGCTGGCTATGTCCCTGCCGTATGTTGTTAACGTGGGGTGGATGGTCATATCTTTTGTTTCGTGCGCTATCCTTGGTCTCATTTCGGGATTCTTCCCCGCCTTGAAGGCCTCGCGCACCGACCCGATTAATGCATTAAGATACGAATAATCATTGCCTATGAATAGAAATTATGCGAATAATGGTGTAGATAAATATTTGTCAATCAAAATAATAGTTATTCTTTCGCTTGCCATTACCATTGCCTACTATTTTTTGTATACGCTGAATCATTATTTTGGACGGCCTTCTTTCGTCAACAAGGAATCGGAGCAGATAGTAGATAATCCCGAAGGTAAATCAAGGATAATACGGTTTTTGGATGCCCGTGCCAAGGCACAAGAGCGTAGAGAGGTACCCCCAATGTCACCAGAGGAAGATAAGAAAGATTTTTACCAAAAAGTGGCATTGAACATTCCGTTTACCTTCATCATGGTTTTTGCGGTGATGATGTATTGTAGAGGCATATTTGGCAAGAGCTTCAGGCGACGAAGCAACGAATTGGTGGTGATTATTTTGGGAACGTTGGTAATTACGTTTGTTTTGAGTGCCATGATTACCATAATTCAGATGATTATCTTTCCTCGCTGGCCTCATCCAAATAGGACGGTGTTCTCATATATCATGAGGGGTTATCTGGGTGATTGCTCACTGATGACCATTGTTCTCTTGATGGTGTATTTGGTACGCGCTCAATATTTAGGCAAGATGGCCGATGTCGAGAACGAGTCCCTGCGAGCTGAAAACTTGACCTCGCGTTACGAAACCTTGAAGACCCAGATGGATCCCCATTTCCTCTTCAATTCGCTGAATACCTTGAAGTCACTCATCGACATTGACACCGCCAAGGCAGAGGATTTTGTCCATCAGCTTTCTTCCGTGTTGCGCTATACTTTAAAGTACGAGGAAGTGGTGACCTTGGAAAAGGAATTGGATTGTGTGCGTTCCTATTGCAAGATGATGAAAATACGTTATGGCGACAATCTCATTTTCGACCATCACATCAATCATGACAAATACGACAATTATTATGTATTGCCTCTTTCCATCCAAGGACTGATTGAAAATGCAATCAAACACAATGTTGTCTCTTCGAAACAACCTTTGACGGTCCATATTTTGACCGATGATGATAACCATCTGATAATCAGCAATGAGATTCGTTCCAAAATCGGAAAAGAGGAAGGAACTGGCATTGGTTTGGCCAATTTGGCGGAGCGGTATCGTATCAAATGGAACGAAAATGTTGAAATTTTTGACGATGGAAAGATTTTTAGCGTAACTTTGCCTCTTAAACAAAACGAATAAACACTATGAAAGCACTGATTATTGAAGATGAAGTTATGGCTGCGAAAGCGCTGAAGAAGCTTCTTTGTGAGGTCAGCCCAGGTATTGAAATTGTTGGCATTCTTGAAACCATCGAGGATAGCGTCGAATGGATAGAGGAGAATCCTGTGCCCGATGTGATCTTTATGGATATCCATTTGGCTGACGGATCCTCATTTGCCATTTTCGATAAGGTCAACATCACCTGCCCTGTCATTTTCACTACTGCTTACGATGAGTATGCGCTCAAGGCTTTTGAGGTAAACAGTATCGACTATCTGCTGAAGCCTGTCAGTAAAGAGGCATTGGAACGTGCTATGCACAAATTCCTTACATTGTCGGAGACCCGTGTTAACACTGATCAAATTGACAAACTTATGACCCAATTGGGCGAGAAGAAGAAATTCAGGAACTATTTTTTGCTTCCCGAGCGCGACAAGCTCGTCCCATTGTCTGTCAGTAATGTGGCTTATGCGTACATTGAAGCCAAGACGGTAAAGATGGTTACATACGATGGCAAATCTTACTATTTGACTCAGACTTTGGACGACTTGATTGCACAGTTGGATCCACACGAGTTTTTCCGTGCCAACCGTCAGTTCGTCGTTGCGCGTCAGGCTATTAAGGATGTTTCAGTTTGGTTCGGTAACAAATTGGCAATCAACCTTACGATGGAGACCCCGGAACGAATTATCGTGAGCAAGGCCAGAGTGGGTGAATTTAAGTTTTGGTTTACCAAGCAATAGGTTTGTTCCTCCAAAAATTGCTGCTAACGGTGTGTTTGTTTTGTCTGTCAGGTGTCTGGTGTGGCATTGTAATACGGATCTAAGATAGACTTCATCGTTATGGTCGGGGCATTCGCGATGTGTTTTGGTATTTTTTTCGTTTCATAATAGAAAGTGCTGTCATTAGTGATGCACTCATTCTGCTGATGATGAAAAAAGCATGAACAATAAGTGAAATGTGTTTTTGGTGATGAGACTGGTTTTGTTTATAATATATTGATTAATAGCTTTTTAAACAATAAAAAGAAAAAAAGTTGTAGAAAAACGTCCAACATAAGGAAAAAGGTTGTACTTTTGCACCCACAAAACGATGCTTCCGTAGCTCAGTTGGTAGAGCACCTGACTCTTAATCAGGGTGTCCAGGGTTCGACCCCCTGCGGGAGTACAAAAAGAACCGCTAAATAGCGGTTTTTTTTGTGTCAAAGTTGAATTTGGTAGAAGATTTTGCAAAAACTTTCTACCAAAAATAAACAAAAATGAGCATCGAGGATAAAATAAGGAATCAGATTAAGAGTGATGAGGCGGGAGCGTTGTATTTCATTTCCGACTTTGCCGAGCATGGTAATGATGTGTTTATCAGCCGTGTATTGTCAGAGTGCGTCAATGACGGATTGCTGTTACGTATAGCCAATGGAATTTATTGCAAACCGATTGAAACAAGATTTGGCCCGCTTTTTCCTTCGGTTGAAGAGTTAGTCAAAGCTATTGCCCGTCGTGATAACGCACAGATACTGCCCACAGGGGAGACTGCGCAAAACCAGTTGGGACTTTCAACTCAGGTGCCGATGAATTCTGTTTATCTCACGTCTGGATCAGCAAGGAAATTGGTTTTACGAGGACGTACCGTTACGCTGAAAAGGTCGGTGCCTCGGAACTTTGCTTGCAAAAACGACTTTATGGCGGCATTAATCCAGGCTTTGAAATCCATTGGAAAAGCTAATTTGACCGAAGAACACTTGAGTACCATAGTGGGATTATTGAAGGAACATCTTGATGATGCCACATACGCTGATGACCTGAAAACGGCTCCTATTTGGGTTAGAAAAATGCTCTCAGAAATCATTCGTAATATCAAGCAACATGAATTGAAAAGACTGGTGGGTGACAATGGTACTGAAGGCCCTGTTTGAAACGGATTGTGCACCATTTTTGGAGTTTAGGCGGTACAAGTCTCAGCAAAGGATGGAACTTGATTGAAAGATTTTCGGAGGACATCGACCTGACCATAGACCATACCTTCTTTACGAACGACATCGCCAATAACAACCAATTGAAGAACCTGCGAAAAAAGTGCCACAAATATGTCATCGACAATTTGACCAAGCAGTTGGCAACGGCTTTGACACGAATGGGGTTGCAAGGATTTGAGGTCGTATCAAAAACCGTTGATGAGGAGGGATTTGTAAAAACTGCAATTTTGTAAGTAACTGTTCAAAATCAAACTGCATTATCCTTTGACTTCGGGACACGGGACTTGGAGACAAGCCGATGTCCCGTAGTCTCGTGTCTTTTATGTAAACTAAATTTGCTCACCTACTTATTTAATCAGAAAACATTCACTATTTTTGCACCAACCACTAAAAAGATGGAGAAAAATGCCTTGGCGGTGCGATTTTGAATTATGTGGAAAAGGTTCAGAATGAGTGAGCTAATAAGGATTTAATTTGCAAACAAAACAATAATACGATATGACTGAACAGGAACTTGCCAGTATGATTTGGGATGTGAAGGAAACGATTCGCGACACTTATAGCGATGCGGAGGTGGAGGATGTGATTCTGCCTTTTACGCTGCTTCGACGCATGGACTGCATCTTGCTGCCTGTGCGCAACGAGATTGAAGCGGAGTTGGCCAAATACCCCGACGAGAAGACTAAGGAGGTGGTGCTGAAATCGCTGATGCGGAAGCATAAGCTTCAGTTCTATAACACCTCGGGC
>JAEEGL012874316.1_pt1 | contig 10818 bp, 9 predicted proteins | sample 9134231 | NCBI WGS metagenome assembly JAEEGL01 (sample SAMN16246548, study PRJNA631951) | gut metagenome | biome: gut microbiome; feature: rumen; material: fiber-attached | host: Bos | place: Iran: Karaj | collected 2018-10
CATGGGCAGCACCCGCGCTTCCATGTCGCTGTATACCCCGTCGATCACCGCGTTATCCGCCATGATGTAGCCGTACAGCACCGCCGACGCGCTCCTGTTCACGCCGTATTCCAGCAGGGTGAAATGGTGTCCTTCCGTCCAGCCCACATGCCGGAAATAGATGTTCCGCATGCGCACCTTCGGCAGCTTCATCGGAAGCATTTGGTTGGTGCTCTCCGCCTTGAATTCCCACGTGCTTTCCAGCGCCGCGTACAGCACCGTCGTTTCATAGTCCGATTCGATCTGGATGTTTTCAATCGTGATATCGCCGCTGAAAATGGCGCACATATCCTCGCGGCAATACACGATGCGGCTGTTCATCATCGTGTCATAGTCGCGGGTCTTGATGAATTTGCAGTCCCGGATCGTAAGATACCCGTCGCCGTAGCCCACATTGATGTTGCTGTGGCTCGTCACCATCGTGCACCCTTCGATCAGGTAATCCCGGCACCCATAGTGGTTATCCACGCGGCCCATGGTGGAATTGCGCACCGTCAGGTGCTTGCACCAGCTCGTCTGCATGGGGCCCCAGCCGCGAAGGAAATTGCAGTGGTCAATCAGCACGTTGCTGCAATGGGTGCATACCAGCACATAGCACACATTGTTATTGTATCTGTCCGCCCAGGGGAAGAAGGTGGAAAAGTTCTCGCACACGCAGTCCCGGAAGCACAGGTTATAGGCGTAGTTCGCCCGGATCAGTTCTCCCCTGTACGCCCGGTCGCCGGTCTCGTGCCGGGTGCCGGCGTCCACCTTCAAGCCCTGCACCGTCACATTGCTGCGGGTGATATACAGATAATAGGGGTTTACAAACCGGTTTCCCGTGCCGCGCAGGAACGTGCCGCCCTTGATGGTGATCGGATGATCCATAATGCTCCGGTGCGCCATTGTCACATGCTCGCACTCCGTCATATCCCGGAACATATGCCCGTCCATCAGGCCGCCGTTCCGGTCCACCGTCACCGTTTCGGAATAATAGCTCGGCGCCGTGTACGTTTCTTCGCCGTCGCGCCGCCCGATCACGATATCCGTGGTGCTGAAGGTCACGATCTCATTGGGATAGCTGGTTTTCAGGAAGGGAATGTTCAGCCAGTTGTCATGCAGCTCCGCGATCTGCTCCGCCGTCAGGCTCACGTCCTCATAGTCCACTTCCGGCGTTACGGAAAAGGCGATCTGCTCCCCGTTGTCCAGCGGGTTCCCCTGCTCGTCCGTGCCCTGATCCTCCGGCAGGATCAAAAACGTGGTCCCGGTCCAGTCCACGTCCGTTTTGATCTGCGCGTTATGCCGCGCCCCATGGTACATGTGCCGCGCCGTTTTCATGCGCACCGTGCCCTTGTGCTGGTATACAGGGCAGCCGTGGGCGTTGGCGTATTCATGGCAGGCGATCACCGCGTCGGTATCGTCGTGCTCGCCGTCCAGCCGCGCGCCGAAATCCGCGTAACTCACGCCATGCGATTCCACGCGGCCAATATCATGAATGCCGGGGTCAAATCCTTCCTGAACCGGCGCGCTTACGGGCTTCCCCCAAAAAATATAAGGGTAATCCGTGGAGCTGCCCGCAGAGCTGATCGAAATGTAGCACGCCCCCGCCGCTTTCGCCGTCGCCAGGTCCAGCGGTTCGCTTTCGTTGTTGTTGCCGAAGCGGAAGTTGCTCATTTCGTCGGTCAGCCCGCCGACCAGCGATATATCATCCATCAGCTGATAGTTTTCATCGAAGTACGCCACATAATAGCCGTAATCCCGCATCCAGGCACGGCCATACACCTTCTCAAAGCCCTTGATGCTGATCATGCGGGTGTGTACGGACCAGTTGTTCGTGTCCAGGCTCCCGGTGGATACCCGCCAATAGCCCGGAATATCCGCGTACACCGCCACGCTTCCTTCCACGGCGGCCACTTCGCCCAGGAAAGAAACCGCTTCCGTTTCCGTGTACGTCAGCCCGATATTCTCCCGCACCTGCGCTTTGTTTTCTTCCGTCAGGCTCGCCGGTTCGTCGTACCGCAGAAACAGCCCTTCGTTCTGGTCCCGGATCTGCCCCAAAGAGCTTCTCGCGTCCGCCGCGCTCGCCGCCGCGCTCGCCGCGTCCCGCGCCGCTTCCTGCGCCTTGATGCTCGCGTTGGCAATATAGGCTTCCCATTCCGCTTCCGTCCCGGTAAAGCCGTGCTTCTTCGCCACCGCGTAGGCGCTCACCGCGCCTAAGTTTACTTTTTCAACATGGTTCGGGGTATGGCATTTATCCACCACCACAGGCTGCCCGCATTCGCATTCCCCGCGGTCAGCGCCGCGGCACTGATCCGCCGCCATAGGCGGCTTGCAGCAATCGCAATTACGCTCCATACGCATACAATTCTCCTTCGATCAATTCAAACTTTACGGGGGTGTTATGGGTAAAGTACATATACAGGTTTCCGTCGTCCTTGATTGTCAGATGCATGAGGCCTCCGGCCGCCGTCAGAAAACCGGCTGCGGCGCGCGCCTCATTCATATACAGCTCCGACAGGGCGCAGGCGTTCATGGCGTCCTGAATGGCGGTAGGGTACTGCTGTTCCGTCCGTTCGCTGATGGGCGGCAGGTCCCCCACATCCAGGTACAGCGGTTCGCTGTTCCATGCAACGTGATCCCGGCCCAGGATTTCCACCCAGCACCGGCTGCGGCCCGGTATCTGAGCCACATGCGCGGGAATCACCGCCATACCGCCGCGAATCTGGAGTATTTCCGGCGTACCATCCGGCAGAATCATCATAAGCTGGGCGCTTTGCCCGTCAGAAATCTGCGGCAGCAGGAACCGCAGCTTCCCGCTCCGCTGGTCCCCTTCCATCCCGATGTCCGCATGGTCCGGGCTGGGCCGCCGCCCTGAAAACCGAATCGTGGTCACCGCTGATCCATCCCTTCACTCGATATATTTGACGGCGCAGCCGGAAACTCCATCCAATGGCTGGGCCGGAATGATCCACACGATCCCGTGTCCTTCCGGCTGCGTGAAGCCGCAGTACAGCCGTATGGGCAGACTGCCCTCCATTTTAGCGGCCGCCTGGCGCTCCATCTGCTTTACGGTTTTTTCGTTCCGCGCCGTTCTGTTCGCAATATCCTCCACCTTGCCAAGCTGACTGACCACGTCACCGCTGAGCTGGCGTTCCCCTATGGTGCCGGCCTGAATGTTTTCACCGTCCAGGTTCGCCAGAAACAAACGCATCTGTTCCTCCAGCTGATTCAGATAACGCGCCATCCGGCGGTTATCCGCCGCTTCTGCCCGAACCAGTCCTTCTATCAAATCGGCCACATGCTCACTTCCGTTTCCCGATCATTCACGATTTCTTCTTTTTCATCAGCATTTCCGATGCGGCCCGCAAAGCCGCCCAGCCAAGCTCGCCGGGTATCCTGCCTTCATCGTCCGTTTGGGCCATTTTCCGGGCCAGTTCATGCAATGCCCTGGCTTTGGCCGCGCGCCGGGCTCCTTTTTTCCCCGTGTTCGCTTCCTGCGAAGCCGCTTCTAACTGAGCCATCAGAATTGGGGAAGCGAACGCGTCCGGCTGGTTTCCATCGCGGCGTTCGGCCCTGCCGTCCCCGCCGCTCTCCAATCGCGGAGACGCCTGGTTATGCTGCCGCATCAGCCATTGATACGCCTGGAAGTTTTCATCCTCGCCGCCGGCGGCTGCCGCCGGGTACAGGCCGTGCTCTGTGGGTGAATCGCTATGGGTGTGAAAAAGTGAATCCCCGGTTTCTCCGTATGGAAATTCAGGCTGGTTCATGATCCTGTCATACAGGCTGACGATCTGCGCTTCATATTGGCTTTGAAGCGCGTCCGACTGATTTTCATCAAACTGATCCATGGGGCTGTCCGCCCCGCCGCTGCCCTGGTTCATCCGTTTTTTCCTTTCCTCCTGCGCGTTTTTCATGCAGTTTTCTCCCTTCTCTGGCGCGCTTTGCTGAAAGCGCATGCTTTGCGTCACTTCCCCATGGCCAATTCCCTGGCGATCCCGTAAAGGCTCATTGTGCCGTGCCCCTCCATGCGCAGCTTCAAATGCTCGCACCGCCGGGGCACGATGGGCAGCAGGAAGATTTTCACCCTTCCTCCGCCCTGAATCGTGCCCTTGGGCTCCCATATGCCGCTGGAATCGTACTGAATGGACACGCTGCACGTTGCCGTTTCGTCCATTTTCAGCCGCAGCAGGAACCGGCTCAGGTATTTGTGATCCGGGTACTCGTAGCCCATTTCCGCGGTTTCCGCGAACCAGGTCACGTCCCCCGCCTCCGGTTCGCCCGCCGCGCCGCTTAAGGAATACAGCAGGCCGTTGGCCAGCAGCATGTAGGCTTCCCCGTCCATCTCCGCGAAGGCCAGGGCCCTGCTGTCGTCCTGCCGGTGCCACAGCCGGCGCTCCGTGTCGAAGGCGTACAGGCTCCAGTCCCCGCTTTCATCCCTCGCGGAAAGGTAATACACCGGCCCCGCTTTCCCCGCCGTTCCCTCCAGCACCTTGCCGCCCAGCGCCTGCCCGATGGGCTCCGGCAGGCTTTCAAACATGTTCACGCTGTTGGTCCCAACGTAGTACAGAATGCCGTTGTGGGCCGCCAGCGTGTCCGCGCAGCCGGGGCGCACCCCGTCGCATTCCGTCAGGATGGTCTGGAAATTGCTGGGCTTTTCCCCGTATACCTTGTGCACGCAGTCCGCTTTGAAAAAATACGGGCTCCCCCGGTGCACCGCCGCGCCGGTGAAGGGCCCGTCCGTGCCAACCTGCACGTAGTAGCTGTCCATGGCCGTGCCCATGAATTTTTCCCAGTTTTTGAAGTCCCCCAGGGCGCAGGCGTAAATGGTATTCACCATTTCCCCGTCCTGCTGCCCGTAGCGGCACCCCCACAGCCTGTTGTTGCATTCCACCACGTAGTCCAGCGCCGGCATCCGCCGGTCCGCCCGCACCGTGCCGGCCGTCTGGGTGTAGGTTTCGTCGATGATCCCCGCCACCACAATAAAATCGTCGTCCACCGCCGCGGCGATGTTGCCCGCGTTCAGCGTTTCCAGCTGCTCCTTCAGGCTGTCGTTGTCCCCGCTGTAGGCGATCCCGCTGATCTGCACCCCGTCCTGGGCTTTCAGCCCCGCGCCGATCCCCGGCGCGGAAATCTTCACGTACAGGGAGGATACCCCGATCCATTCCCCGTCGTACAGCTTGCTCAGCGTGTGGGGCTTCTGGCTGGTGTTCAGCCAGTAATCGCCCTCTTCCGGCTCCGGCGTGCCGTCCAGGGGGTCCGTGTCGCTGACAAACATATGGTTCGCCGGGTAATCGTTGCCGTCCATGTCGCACAGGGTATAGGTCACATCCCCCGCGCTGGCCCACAGCCTTTCGATGCTGCCCCGGTCCTCCGGGTCCACGGTGTTGTAATACCGCTTATCCGGCAGAATGATCAGGTAAGCCCCCATGGTCACAATGCGCTTGGGCGTCATGCCCGCCGCCAGGGAAAGGTCGTTGATCGCCGTGGCCTGCCCGTCAAAATACAGCGCCGCCCCGTCGATCCAGGCCAGCTTCCCCAGGGCCGCCATGGCCTGGGGGTTGCTCAGCTCCGCCACCAGCCCCCGCTTTTTCCGGCTGCTCAGCAGCGGCCAGGGATCCCCCGTCATGTTGCCCATGGCCTCGAAGGTGCCGTCGTAGGTCCTGGGCCGCCGGTCCAGCCCCATAAACTGCTCTGTCCACAGCCGCTGGCGCGGTATCTCGTTCAGTCTCGGATAATACATGGCATCCCCCGCCCCTCAGAATTGAAAATGAGCCCCTTCCGTTTCCAGCGGCTTGTGCTCCCGCATCCACATGCTGGCAAAGTCCCGCCAGGCCGCCGCGTGAAGCACGGCGCTGTTGTTGTATTTCTCGTACTCCAGATTTACCAGGTCGATGTGCATTTCAAGGTAATACCGGTACATTTCATCATACGGCGGCGGGGCCAGTAGCACCGTGTCCGGGTCCGTCGCCTGGGTGTAGCCGTGAAAGCAGCACGGCGCTTCCCCCGGGCATTTCCTTTCGTGCGTACAGATCAGTTCCCGATATATTTTTCGGTCAAGCTGGGACAGCCAGTCTATTTTCCGCGCCCGCTCGATCTGGTTGGGCTTCAGCTCGTCCACCGTGTGAATGGCCTGATCGATCGTCATGTGATCCCTCCCCGGCCCCGGGGCAAAGCCCCGGGACCAAACATTCCGCTTTTCCGCTTTTATACTGCCAGGGAGAATTCCCGCTGTCCGCTGGCCTTTTTGGCCTCTTCCTCCATGGTCTTCTGCGCGTCCAGCATTTCCTGCACCACTTCCCACAGGGGCATGGGCACTTCCACGAACTGATCTTTGGGGATGAAGAACGTTTTATCGTTCACGCCCACCTCGATGGTGTTCTGTTCCGCGCGGCTGCGCTTTGGGATGAACACCTGCCGCATATCCTGCCAGGGATCATAGTGCTGCTCGCCGTTTCCGGGCTTTGCCGTTTCATTCTTTGCCATCTGTTTTTCCTTCCTCTCTTGTCAGGCGCAAATCCCTTTTCAGGGAGCGTTTGATAACGCTTTGGAACCGCTTCGTTCAGGCGTCTTCGTCCTCGTCCACGCCGCTGTAATAGCTGCCGCATTCCACCCGCAGCAGCCTCTCCTCGTACAGCACGCCGCCGCCGGTTTCAAAATACACGCCGATGGTGCCGAACTGATTCAGGGGACCGCCCGCCTCTTCCGGGGTCTTCATGATCATCTGCATATTGCCGCCCGCCACGTCGATCATGCCGAAAGCGTTCTTCCCCAGGAAAATGCAGCCGTAAACCGCAATGCCCTGGTTTCCGCCTTCACCGGGATAGATCACCGTGTTGTCGGCGATATTATTGACGTTATCCTTCACGGTGATCGCCGAGGCGGTGTTTCCCGTAACCAGACATTTCACGTTCCCCACCAGGATATACCGGTCCTTCAAAGCGTTTTCCGCCACGGTGCCGCCGTCGAAATGGATGGTTTTGCCCGCGGTGCTGACAGCGCCGTTTACGGTGAGGGTGCGGCTGTCGCTGGCCAGGTCTCCGCCCCTGAACACTTTCGCGTTGTCGCTTTCAATAAAGCGCACGCCGTGGAGCTCACCGATTTCTCCGTTGTAGATCTCGTCCGGCTGGGCGTACTTGTGAGCGTCCAGCCAATCGCTGCTCTGGCGCAGATCATAGGTGACGCTGGGATGGATGATGGCCACATACTTGCCGTTGATCTTGGGCGCTTTATGCTTTTTCAGCCAGGTCACGGCCCGGTTCACCATGGTGGGCGTGAGCAGGCACGTATCATCCAGCTGGCTGCGGGTGGTCACCGCCGCGCCGCCGGCCTTGTCGCAGTACATCACGTTGCTGCCGCTCAGGGTGATATTGCGGGCGATCTTATCCTGGGTGTTGCCGCCGGCCGCGCCCATTTCTTCGGCGGCGTCCTGGGCCACGGGGTCCACCGCGTGGCGGAGCAGGCGGCGGCTCAGGGGCGTGTAAGCGCCGTATTCATACACGGTGGCGGTCACGGCGCTGTAGCCGAACTTTTCCCCGTCGGGGATCACGCCTTCCCTGAGGCGCGGCACGTCGCCGAAGGTGTTGGCCTTGCGCATTTCCACGGTCATGCCGTGGTTTTCCGGCAGGGGAATTTTCTTGGCGAACTGAGCGAACATGTGGTTGCTCCGGGCATTCTCCAGGGCTTCGGTGTTGTACCATTCCTTCACCTGAGGCGCCATGGTGCTGTTCTGATCGAAGGCTTCGGTCTCTCCTGTGTAAGCGTTGGCGTAATACTGGGTGGCCGCCACGGGATGGCCGCCCGGCATGCCTGTTTCCGCCGCCATCATGCACCGGTCAAACTGAAAACAATTGCGCATTTTCCTTTCCCTCCTTTAGATCCGATCGCTGAAATTGATGATTTCCCCGCTGCGGATGCGGCGGCGGTATTCCTCCCGCTGCTTCTTGTTCATGCCGCGGATATCCACGCCGATCATCACCGGGGCCGGGGCCTGAATGCCGTTCTCCACCGGGCGGCTGGCCCCTGCCTGCACGCTGGCGGCGATGCGGCGTCCCGCCTGTGCGGCGGCATAGCGCATGCTTTCCCGCTGAATATCCTCCCCGTGCACGGCGAAGAAGGCGTCTTTCACGCTTACGCCCGTACCCGGCGCGGTCATGCGCAGGAAGGCGGGGTTCCGCATTTCCCGCATCAGGTCAAAATCAGGGAATGTGCGCCTCAGTTCTTCCGCCTGCCTGGTAAGGCCGTCGAAATGCCGCCGCAAAGCCGCTTCCCGCTGCGCGCCGTCCTCCTCCCCTTTTTCTGCCGTACCGGCGTCCTTTTCCCGCGCGTTTTTCGCCTGAAGCCTTTCCGCCGCGGCCCGGACCGCTTCCTCGAATTCCCGCCGGTAAGGGCCTTGTACCAGCGCCTGAAAGTCCGCCCGGCGGTCCTCCGCATCCGGTGCGGTTTCCTGCAAGAGCCGCAGCAATTCCATTGGTTCCATGTTCTTCCTCCTCTGCTTTTTCTGTCTATCTGCTTCCCGTTGCCGGGTGAAGCCGTATGATGCGCGCCCGTCTGCGTCAATCGGGCTGGCTCACGCTTCTGCTGTATTCCCTGGCGCGGATCATCCGCGCCGTGTTTGCGATGCCGGTCCGCCAGGAAGGGGCGCTGTTCTCCGAGCTCCCGCCGGATCCCGGCGCGCCTGATTTTCCGCCGCCTTCTTCCCGCATTTCCCGCGCGATTTTTTCCGCCGTTTCCGGTTCGTACCTGCCGGCCAGCTCCAGCGCGACGCGCTGCCACCGTTCCGCGGTCTTTCGGGCCTGCGCGTTTTTCCGGATCCGGCGCAGCAGCTCGTCCTTTTTCCTGAAATCCATCATGGAAAGCAGCAGCTCGCTCTGCTCCGCCATTTGGGGCGAAAACGCGCCTGCCCGCAGCAGCCCGAGGGCTAATTCATTCTGGGCCATTTTGGTGTAAGCGTTCTCTTTCTGCGCCGCCACCCGGATATCGAATACCGGCCTGCGCCAGCCCATTTCCCGCCCCGCCAGCGCGGGATTGGCCTGCATGCGCAGGCCGGAATTATCGAACTGAACGAATTCCCAGGCCGCTCTTTCCCCTAAAATGCGGAAGCACCGGGGAACATCATAAAACTGCCGTATGCGCTCGATCACCATTTCCAGCATGCGGGCGTAAGCCCGGTAAGTGCCCTTGCTGCCGTCCCGGCTGGTTCGTCCGGCGGCTTCCATCTGGGCGGCAATGCCGCTGGCCGCCATCACGCCGCTGGGGACGCCGTTGGTTACGTCCTGATTGCCGCAGGTCTGCTTCAATTCCTGAATGCGGTTATTCAAATGCTGCACGTACACCGCGTCCAGCGGATAATGGCGCACCGGCGTCATATCCGCCTCCCCCAGTCCGCCCTCCACTTCGATCACCGGATTGGTGAAATCCAGGAATTGATGCAGGTTGATGGATGAATCCGCCCGGCGGAAATACCGGGGAATGGCCCCGGCCCGCGCGTTCAGGCTGATCGCCGCGTTCAGCAGATCGATTTCCTCCTGGGTATCCTTGCCAAGGTCGATGTAGCCCCATCCCGCCGGGCTCCCCTTTTGGGGAAACAGGGTGTCCATCACGAACGGATACAGGCCGTCGTCATACCAGCCGCGCCCCCGCAGGGAAGGGTCGTCCTCGCTGGCGTACAGTATCTCCTGCCCGGTGTATTTGCAGTACTGCAGCAGCCTGCGCCCGTTTTCCCAGGTGTGATAATACCAATCGATCACCAGCGCTTTGCCTGCGTTTCCAACGGCGTCCTCCGTTTCATACCGGGCCAGAAAGAAATCGTTCTGGGCCTCATCTTCCTTCAGATGCGGGTATTCCTGCGTCAGGCTTTCCCTGTCCTGCGCCGTAACCAGAAACAGATTGCGGCTTTTCTGAATGTCCTCCACGCCCGGTTCCCAGAAAAGATTCATCAGATCCACGCCGCAGATGTTCACGTCGCCAAGTCCATTGAGCAGGGTCCTGTCCCAATACACCGCGTACACCGCCGTGCCGTGCTTGTTTTTTTCCCAGGCCTGCTGATTGTACACATCCTGAAAATGATTCTGTTCCAGGATCACCGGCAGGATGCTGCTGAGCTGACGCGCCTGCTGCTCGTCGCTCTCCTCCCTGGCCAGGATCACGGGCTCCGGGTAAGCGTCCATCATGTCGGCATGCTTGCCCATGATCACGTTCACCAGCCATTTGGTGGGCCGCTTGGGGTCCTTGGGGTTGCCCTGCTCCTGCATGCAGTCCCAGGCGTGGCCCATCCACCATTTTTCATCCTCTTTCAGCCGCGCCTCCAGCTTCGCCTTCCCCGCCTTGTATTTCGTCAGGGTCTCGTTGGCTTTCATCAGCCGCTCCCGCGTCATGCGCGGCGGCATTGGGTTCATTTCGCTCAATTTCCTTTCCTCCTCGCGTACTGGTTCAGCGGGTCGCTCAGGATCACTTTCTCCGCGTGGTGCATCCTGGGCTTGATGGGGTTCAGCATGCAGAAGTAACGCCATTCGTCCGCCACGTGGTCCTCCATGTCGCTGTCCAGGTCCTCCGCCACGTGCTCGTCGTAGCACAGCAGCGGAATGGTGCGGATGAACGCCCGGCAGTTTTTGAACACATACATCATCGGATAGCCGTTTTCATCGAAGGCCAGCCGGTAATGGCACTGCATCCAGCCCGGAATCCGGTCGTTGTTGCCCTTCTCAAAGTACACATGGTACTTGGCTGCCGTGTCATAGATGCTGATCCCGTTGGCTTCCCCCGCCCAAATGCTGGGGTCCGCCACCCCCTGGATGCGCTTCC
>JAEEGL013280705.1_pt1 | contig 10818 bp, 7 predicted proteins | sample 9134231 | NCBI WGS metagenome assembly JAEEGL01 (sample SAMN16246548, study PRJNA631951) | gut metagenome | biome: gut microbiome; feature: rumen; material: fiber-attached | host: Bos | place: Iran: Karaj | collected 2018-10
TGAATTCCCCGAAAAACTGAAAGATATACCGAATGCCCCGCGTGGTATATATGTAAAGGGACGGCTTCCTGATCCGGCGAAAAAGACAGTGTCAATGATCGGCGCCAGAAATAACAGTGAATATGGAAGGGGTGTGGCTGAATACTTTGCAAAAGAGCTTTCCAAGCACGGAGTCCAGGTAGTGAGCGGTATGGCACGCGGGATAGACGGCATATCCCAAAGGGCAGCTCTTGCTGCCGGAGGATCAAGCTTCGGTGTTCTTGGCTGCGGAATAGATGTTGTCTATCCTCCGGAAAATCAGGAACTGTACGGGAACATATTGGAAAAAGGAGGTATAATATCCGAATATCCTCCGGGAATGTCCCCGAAAGCATCTCTTTTCCCCCAGAGAAACCGCATAATATCTGCATTCGCCGACATCCTTCTCGTAATAGAGGCAAGACAAAAGTCCGGAACATCTATAACCGTTCGATATGCACTTGAGCAGGGAAGGGATATATTTGCGGTTCCCGGCAGAATAACCGATCCCTTGAGCCACGGCTGCAATACGTTAATAGCGGACGGTGCAGGTATAGCCACCTGTCCGGGCGACATATTGGAAGCCCTGGGAATGTTAAATACAGGGAACCGTCAATATAAAAAGATAAATCTCAAAAAATTCTCTAATCTGACACAGAAACAGTTAAAGATAATCCGCTTTCTGGACTACTCCCCTGTAAGCATCAATGAAATAGCATTAAAAACCGGATACGATCTGTCAGACCTTATGCTGGAGCTTCTGAAACTTGAGCTTTACGGCTGTATTGAAAAGACCGGGCAGGGTTTTTACATACTTAAGATGAATATTGGAGAACGTTGAAAATAGCAGGTACTGGTGATAGAGTGCCAACGTATTTTGTATTTAAGGTTTCTACCCGGAGATTCGTTCCTCCATCCCCTCCTGGTCACAGGCGGATTTGAGGGCTTCCTCTTTAGAGATAAGCCCGTCCCTGTATAAACCAAGTATGGACTGGTCCATTGTGAACAGACCTTTGTCATTATTCTTTTCCATATAGGACGTGATATCCCTTATCTTTCCTTCCCTGATCATTTCCCTGACCGCATTATCCGCGATCAGTATCTCATAGGCAGGGATGAGATTTCCTTCAGAAGACAGCAGGAGCTGCCTCGAAACCGTTGCTTTTAGAACATTGGCAAGCCTGTTTCCCGCACGTCTTCTCCTCTCTTCAGGGAAGAGGTCTATAAACGCACCTATGGTATCCGCTGCACTCATCGTGTAGAAATTGGAAAATACGAGGCGTCCGGTCTCAGAAGCCATGAGTGTCAGAGCGGCTTCGTTCTCATCGCTTATCTCTCCTATCTCCAGAACATCCGGATCCTGCTTCAGGGCAGAACTGATGGCAGAGCCGTAAGCAACAGCATCAATACCTATCTCCCTCTGGTTCACTATGGACATTTTGGGGCTATGCAGATATTCAATGGGGTTTTCAAGGGTTATTATATTGCAGGCCCTTGTGGAATTGATCATGTCGATAAGTGATGCTATGACCGTAGACTTTCCGGAGCCGGAAGGTCCTGTAACGAGTATAAGACCTCTCTTTTCATTACAGAGATCCATTACTTCCTCCGGTAATTTTAAGGATCTGGCATCGGGTATCTCCATATCCACAAGCCTCATGGTGATGGTTATCATTCCCCGCTGCTTATATGCGTTGACCCTGAATCTTCCGGAATCCTTAACCGACACGGAAATGTCTATATCTCCCTGTTTTTCAAAGGTGTCCCTCTGCTCGGGAGTCATAAGATTAAGAAGGACCTCAAGCGTATCGCCCGGGGTCATTTTAGGAAAGTTTGTCTGTACGAGCTCCCCCTGGATCCTGAACCTTGGAGGCGCTCCCACTGTAATATGAATATCGGAAGCATTCTTTTCAGATGCTTCCCTTATAAGAGTATTTAAATTAAGCATGTCTTAATTCTCCGGCAGAGCACCAAGAATGCTCTCTGCTATGGCTCCGGCCTCACTCAGGTCTTCTTCCTTCTTGCCCTTCTTCATTCCGAAAGCCTCTTCCATAGCATCTCTGTCAACAGCCACGCGGTTATCCATGGTCTTCATGACATCTTTCACATCCAGATTTCCGAAAATAAGCTCCTGTCCCAGATCTATGATGGAATTATCAGAGAAAAGAAGCACTGTCGGCTTCAGTACGTTTCTGGGATTCTCAGCTATTACCAGGCCTTTTTCACCGTTTGTAAGCTCTATTGTACATCCGGGCACCAGAATATTTATGCTCTCGATAAGAGCATCCGTAACTCTTGAATCATATTTTTCCGGATGGTCGAGTAAATGCCTGACAGCTGTTATCTCAGAAGTGGGATCAGCGTGCTCATTCATGGCCGTACTGGTATCAAATTTATCTGCGACCATAAGTATCTTTGCCCCTACGGAAGTCTTTGCGTTAGGGTCTCCGTTTCCCTTTCTGAATGCCTGCATGGTCCTCTGTTCCTGAAGTATGATCTTCTTAACATTGGAAGAAGTTCCGAAAGGCTGGTCAAGATACTGCAGTCCCAGAGACTCATACTTATAGATCACATCATAGTCCCCGTCCGTAAGCTCTTCCTCCTTTGCCCGGATCTCCGGCGGAATATCCAGCTTTCCGATATCGTGGACCAGTGCGGCAGTAACCAGCTCATTCTGCTCACTTACGGAAATATTCATCTTATGGGAAATAAGTGCGCAGAGGATCGCCACATTCAGGGCGTGCTTATAGTATTTATCCTCCTGGCTCCTGAGGGACTGTACAAAATTCAGCTTATGATCAAGGTGTCCGTAATTCTTAATTACCTGTGAAACCAGCATGGGAATCGCAGCAGCCTTGCCCTTGTCCCTGATGCTCTTCCACTCGTCTTTGACGGTAAAAGTAGATACCATCTGAAACTTTTCAAACAGAAGATCTTCATCCGTAATAGGAGGTACCGGTTCGGCAGGCTCCAGAATATACAGGCCTATTATGCCAAAATTTTTTACGGATTCTATACCCTGATGAGTAAGCTTTGAATTCCGCTCATACAAAAGGACTCCCTTTTTGTCATAAATAGGCTTGGCAAGCCTCATCCCAACTTTAAGATCTTTCTGCTTTACAAAAATCATTTCTCTTTCCCTGAACCTCTACTGTTTATTTTATCGAACACCATTTTTTCAAATTCGACAGTGTTCACCGGTTTTGAATAATAATAGCCCTGGGCCACGTCACAGTTTATGGATTTAAGGAAATCCACCTGTTCCTTGGTCTCCACGCCTTCTGCCACCACTATAAGCCCAAGCTGCTTTGACATGGTGACTGAGTTCTCTATTATTATACGTCCCCTTTTGGTGGACATTATCTCATCTATGAAATACCTGTCTATCTTGATCACATCAACAGGTGCTTCTCTCAGCATATTAAGGGATGAATAGCCGGTGCCGAAATCATCCATCTCTATCACAAATCCATGAGACTTCAGAGCATTCATGAGTTCGTACAGCTTATCCACATCCTCCGTGAACAGGCTCTCGGTGATCTCCAGCTCCAGATCTTTATTGTCGATACCGTATTTTTCCGTAAGGTCGCACAGGATACCGATAAGATCCGTGCTTCCCACATGGAATCTGGATATATTAACGGAAATAGGTATATTTACATTGAGCTTCTTTAATCTGCTCAGGTATTCCGCCGCCAACGCCCAAACATATTCATCAAGCTTTTTGATAAATCCGTTACTTTCAAAGAAAGGCAGGAATTCGCCGGGAAGTCTTAAGCCTCCGGTGGGATGATTCCACCTGACAAGTGCCTCTGCGCCGCAGATCTCCTCAGTTTTAAGGTCTATCTTCGGCTGCAGGAACATCACAAACTCATTCTTATCAAGAGCAGTCTGCATCTCACTTTCCATCTGAGCGATCTTTCTCTGCATGAGTCTGATCCTGTCATCATAGATGGCAAAATTAGTGAGCATATTGCCCTTGATGTCCTTTTTGGCAAGTCTCGCCCTGTCGCACATAAGGCGGATAGCCACATCCCTGTTTGTGATCTTATATATTCCGAAGCTCAGTGTGGAACCGCAGAGCTTAGCTTCTTCAAATGTGAAGAGCGAATCCAGCTTCCTGATATAATCAATGATGTCCTGATCTTTTTTATACTTTATCAGGATCGAGAACATATCTGCCTCATATCTGCCGGCAATATCATTTTCTGACAGGCTTCCCTTTATAGCCTGAGCCATAGCCATCAGGCATCTATTTCCCACTTCTACGCCGAAACGGTCATTTATTATGCGGAAGTGCTCGATATCCACAGCGATAATGGCAAAATAGGAATCCTTCATGAAATGGATCCGCTCGGAAACATTCCTGTAAAAGGCATCCGCATTGAAGAGCTTGGTCATGGAATCGTAATCAGCTCTGAATTCAAGCTCTGCCTTTATCTCCATCTCGGCATTCACATCCTGCAGTATCCCGAGAACTCTGGTGAGCTTATTATTAAGTCCGTTCAGGGTCTGAACCGTAATGGTGAACCACCTTGAAACCTGATGCTTATTTATAAGCCTTATGGTGATCACGTTCGTGTCAGGCTTATTTTTGACGTTTTCTATGAAGGTCTCGTACTTCTTACGATCCTCTTCCGCAGGTTCCAGACTTTCCAGCAGGGTCCATGCTCCTTCCTTCACAGCGGGAGTCAGGGTAAACATATCCTCAAAGGTGGAACAGATATAATAGCTGTGCTCAGGTGCATTGTACTCAAATACATATATACCTGTCAGTTCATTTATATGTTCGTAACGCTCATTATCCTGGGCAAGTTCATTGAGATATGCATTATTATCCAGCATTGCCCTGTACTTATTCTCAATGGCAGCGTTTCTGGCATTGTCATTTTTGATCTCATTGATATCCCTGGCAGCAATAAATACAAGCTCGTCCTCATCCTTCTCATATCCCGGAAGGAATACAGTATTTACATCATACCAGTGGTAAGTACCGTCCTGATTAAGGAATCTGACCTGCCTGTGAAGCTCTTTCTCTCCCTTTTTCCTCGATTCCCTAAGGTATCCGGGATCGGTAACGAAGAGGAAATCCTCTCTGTCATCCAGAAAGATAACGTGGTCCAGGAAGCGCTTTCTTAAGATCTCATAATCCGCCACATGATTCTCAAGAACATACATGATGTTCTCTTCTCTCACTCTTGTACACTTATTCCTGGTGAGATTGATCTCCCAGATCAGATCGTGGGAGCTGTAGATGGCATTATTGAACCGTTCCATACTCTTATGAATATTCTGGAATTCGGTCTTCATGTCATCATTGACATCCAGGAGCACATATGCTCTTCTCCTGTCACCGGTGGAGATACGTGTGACCCTGGTCCTTATCTCGGTCCTTAAATAAGGCGAATAGACGTCGGCATCCACAGAGGAATGATTCTCTTCCAAAAGCTCCAGCGGGCAATCCTTACAGGGTTCTTTACGGCCTTTTAGAACCTCGTAACAAAAGCCTGTTGACTTTTCGTGATCCCTCTCCCTGAGAGCTTTATTCATATAGAGCAGATGATGTTCATCATCTACTGCATAAGCTATGGACATTATGGGGTCCAGAACGCTTTTGATCAGCCTGATATCGCTTATTTCCTCAGGCTTCTCCTCTATCTCGTTCCTGCCCTTTAACTCATCGTCATAGAAAACGAATCCCTGGGAATTCTCTTTTTTAGCTTCCTTAAGAGCATCCCCTGCCATTGACAGCATCCTGCTGTAATCAGGGGTATCTTCTCCGGACACTATAGCTATTCCGATAGAAACTATCTTGTCAGGGTTCTCGATAAAAGAATTATTCCAGATATTCTTGATGGCCCGGTTAAAATACGTAGCCTTGTCGATAACTATGCCGGGGTCCGTGACTCCTCTTAGGAATATAAGGAAACGATTATAATCCAAGCGTCCTACGATATCGTTTGCACGCAGTGAACGCTTAAAGATCCTTGATACTTCTACTATTATCGCATCAGCTCTGTCCTTGCCCTCGTCTTTAAGCAGTTTGTCATAACCCCTGAGCTCCACCAGGATAAGGTTCGGTATCTCACCAACCTTTCTCTCTTCATAAGCCACATCCAGCTTACTGCTGAACTCACCGCTGCTGTCAAGACCCGTCAGCTCATCGGCCACGCTTCTGATCTCGCTGCCCTCTGTATCATCATTAATGTCCACCGGCTTAAATGTGCCGTATAAAAGGGCCGGACGGTTGTTCTCATCCATAATGGTCTTTCCGCTGACCTTATACCACCGGAAAGAGCCGTTAAAGTCCATGCATCTGAAAAACTCCCTGCGCCCCGGAGAATCGTAGCGCATGGGCCTGAAAAACATAATTGCACGCTTAACATCGTCGGGGCAAACCTTCCCGGCGATCTCAAGGGATTCGCTGTAATTCAGGATCTTCACCTGACAGGGAATGAACTTTGCCACGTTTCTGGAAAAGCTCATAACGTCAGACTGAATATCATATTCAAATACAATAGTCTCCATCTCTATATTCTACCAAAGCGCTCTACCGTTTGCAATCCGTCAAAGCGTGTATTTTACTAATATTTCACGGCGTTTTTTCCTCTATAAAATCAGCCATCAGAACATTCGATACCGCAAGTCCTTTTGTATTATAAAAATATCTCCCGGATTCCTCCTCCATAAAGCCATTTTTCTTCTGTTTTTCTATCTCTTCGCCGAAAACATCCGCGATATTATGTCCGAAGGCCCTGTAAAAGTCCTTAGTATCCACACCTTTACACTCTCTTAACCCCAGGAACATAAACTCCTCCATCTCCTCTCTTTTCGTAAGGAGTATATCTTCAGAGAAGGTTTCACCCGGTTGATTTATGTAAACCATCATATCCCGGGTATTCGTAAATCTCCTGTGTCCCACAAGTGATGCCGCCCCGGGGCCGAAACCTCTGTAATCCTTTCTCTGCCAGTATGCTTCATTATGTCTGCAAGTCTTTCCCGGCAGGGAATAATTGGATATTTCATACCTCTCATATCCTGCTGCATTGAGGATCTGAAGGATCATAAGGTCGTTATCCGCAGTCTCGTCTTCATCCGGAAGATCCGCAAGTTTTCCGGCTTCGTATTCGTCGTATAAGGGTGTACCGGGCTCTATTATCAGTGAATACACTGAAATATGTGAAGGTCCCATGGCAATGATCCCGTCAAGGCTTCTTTTCAGATCAATACTGTTCTCCCCCGGCACCGATGAGATAAGGTCACAGTTTATATTGTCAAATCCGCTGTTTTTTAACACATCATAAGTCTTATACACATCATCCGATGAATGGATCCTCCCAAGCCTCTTTAATGTCCTGTCATTAAGAGACTGTACTCCGAGACTTATCCTGTTTATCCCTGCATCTCTGTAAACCGCCGGCCCTTCATCTTTAAGGGTCCCCGGGTTCAATTCCATAGATATTTCAGCGTTTTCCGATATCCTGTATTTCTTACGGAGTTCCTCCATCACTTCTGCTATAAAACGAGGCGGAACACAAGATGGTGTTCCGCCCCCGAAATATACAGTATCCGCCGTTCTGTCCGCAGTTTCTGTCTCTTCTCTTATCTCCCTTTTCAGAGCGTCGAAATAGCTGCCCAGATCCCGGTTCTCTGCCGGAAAAGACAAAAAATCACAGTATCTGCATTTCCGAACACAGAAGGGTATATGAATATAGAGAGAAATATGCTTTTCCACTGCTGCCCTTTAATCCTCGCTATCCAGCTTTAATACACTTAAGAATGCTTCCTTCGGAACCTCTACGCTTCCGATCTGACGCATCTTCTTCTTTCCTTCCTTCTGCTTTTCCAGAAGCTTCTTCTTTCTGGAAATATCACCGCCGTAACACTTGGCAAGGACGTCCTTTCTCACAGCCTTTACGGTCTCTCTGGCTATTACCTTTCCTCCAACCGCAGCCTGTATCGGGATCTCGAACAGATGCCTCGGAATCTCACCCTTCAGCTTCTCACACATCTTTCTGCCCCGCTCATATGCGCTGTCCTTGAAGACAATGAAAGAAAGGGCATCCACATACTCCCTGTTTATGAGTATATCCAGTTTCACAAGCTGTGAAGGAACGTATTCTTTTAACTCATAGTCAAACGAAGCATATCCTCTGGATCTGCTCTTCAAGGCATCAAAGAAATCATAGATGATCTCATTTAAGGGAAGATCATATTTTAAGAGCACTCTGGTGGTCTCTATATAGTCCATACCGATCTGGATACCACGTCTTTCCTGACAGAGCTTGATTATTGCCCCGAGATACTCTGTATTTACCATGATCTCAGCTGCAACCATCGGTTCTTCCATATGCTCTATTTCCGAAGGATCCGGAAGATTTGCGGGATTCGTGAGTTCTATCATGGATCCGTCGTTTTTGAACACCTTATATACAACTCCGGGAGCAGTCGTCACCAGTTCAAGATCATACTCCCTTTCCAGTCTCTCCTGTATGATATCCAGGTGGAGAAGCCCCAGGAATCCGCATCTGAATCCAAAGCCCAAAGCGGCGCTTGTCTCAGGTTCATATACAAGAGAAGCGTCATTTAACTGGAGCTTTTCCAGTGCGTCCCTGAGATCCGTGTACTTGGCGGCATCTGCCGGATATATTCCGCAGTAGACCATTGAATTTACTTTTCTGTATCCAGGAAGAGCTTCACCGCATGGGTTCTGATCATTTGTGACCGTATCTCCCACTGCTGTCTCTTTAAGATCCTTTATGCTGGCACAGATATATCCCACCATTCCTGTGGTAAGTTCATCGCAGGGTATGAACTGTCCCGCTCCGAAATATCCTACCTCCACCACATTATCGCTCTTACCGGTGGCCATAAAACGAACCCTGTCACCTTTTTTCACAGAGCCGTCCATGACCCTTATGAAAACAATAACACCCTTATAGGAATCATATAAAGAGTCAAATATCAAGGCTTTTAAGGGTTTATGCGCATCTCCTGACGGCGCAGGTATCTTACTCACTATGTCTTCCAGTACGTCATCTATTCCAATGCCCTGTTTAGCCGATATCCTGGGAGCATCCATAGCTTCTATACCGATCACATCCTCGATCTCTTCCGCTACTCTCTCCGGTTCGGCACTGGGAAGATCTATCTTATTTAAAACAGGGAAAACATCAAGGTCGTTATCTAATGCCAGATAAACATTTGCAAGGGTCTGGGCTTCGATACCCTGTGATGAATCCACCACCAGCACTGCACCGTCACATGCTGCAAGGCTGCGGCTCACTTCATAATTAAAATCCACATGGCCGGGGGTATCTATCATATTAAATATGTATTCTTCCCCGTTCTTTGCCTTGTATACTGTCCTGACAGCCTGGCTTTTTATAGTGATCCCTCTCTCCCTTTCCAGATCCATATTATCCAGAACCTGCTCCTGCATCTCTCTCTGGGTCAGAAGACCTGTTTTTTCGATTATCCTGTCTGCCAGGGTGGATTTACCATGATCTATGTGTGCTATGATACTGAAATTTCTGATATGCTGCTGGTCCATAATATCCTCGTTTTAAATACAGATGTTTTATCTTCCGAAATCCGCTTATATTCAAATCTGTTTCATGTGATTGCAAGTTTAATTTCATCCTGCAGTAAAATGACTGTTATCCCTTCACTAAGTGGTCTGATCCCCCGGAAATTCAACGATCACATACCACCCTCCTCCGTTTCCTTCACGAACAGATTTTACCGTTCCGTGGAAGTCTGAAAGAGCATCCGTTCTCTTATAATTACCTGACATTGCTATAGCAGGTATTATTGTATAATACACGATAAGCCCTCCCTGAAGTTCGGACTCCTCCACCTCCACCGAAGCTCCCGGCTGTATATGATCATATTCTATTTCCATCTTAAATTCAATTTCACGCATAATTTAGCTGCTTTACCGTTATAGATCCTTCTCTTTTCTCAGACTGACATACTATGCTGTTATCTGAAAAACTTAACTTGTTAAACAACAAGACTCCCCGGGGTATAGAGGGATACCTCAGGGAGCCTGAAAATCGTGTATAGTCTGCGGAACTATTATCCGAGCTTGTTCACGGCTTTTGTGAGACGAGAAACCTTTCTGGAAACGGTTCCCTTATGGTAAAGACCCTTTGAGCCGGCCTTTTCCATCTCGCCGATGGCTTTCTTAAGCGCATCCTCTGCCGCAGATTTATCATTTGCATCGATAGCAGAATATACCTTCTTAATAGAAGTCTTTACTGCTGACTTTGCAGATTTATTTCTAAGTGCTCTTTTAGCGCTTGTAATAACTCTCTTTTTTGCAGATTTGATGTTTGCCAATCTTCCTTACCTCCTTATCCTCGAAATTTAAGTGTTTATGCTTTTTCCGAGGCCTGACACGTTGGCACAGGGTTTATGCATACCTTGACATTCTAACGACAGGTATTCCGGTTGTCAAGGGATTCCGTGGAAATAATGGCATTTTATTCCGTGGAAATATCAGCATTTATATCGCATCCGCTACCCTACTTCGTAAATTGCATATACAATTAAAAAATCAACATCCAAGTCTGCTTTTTGCTAATTCCAAATGTTATTTGTGTTATTTAAACAAAACACATTTTCGACCCAGTTACCATAAAAAGGTGCCCAAAAACCGTTTTTTTCGGTGGATAACGTGGATAACTCTGTGTATAAGTGGATTTTTAGGCAAAAAACAGTGTATAAAAAAAATAAAATAACGAAAATTTTCTTTCTGTTTTTTACTTGCTTTTAATATCTTTGTGCATATTTAAA
>JAEEGL013531553.1_pt1 | contig 10818 bp, 10 predicted proteins | sample 9134231 | NCBI WGS metagenome assembly JAEEGL01 (sample SAMN16246548, study PRJNA631951) | gut metagenome | biome: gut microbiome; feature: rumen; material: fiber-attached | host: Bos | place: Iran: Karaj | collected 2018-10
AGGCCGGAGCGGCTGAAGGTAATTGTCAACGCCTGCGATCCTGAAAAAATCCGCGGGATGGCCGCCGCGGAAATTGATCAGGAAACAGAGGATTTCCTGAAAGACGCCGGTTTTGTCTTCGTTGTTTCCGGACGGCTTTCCATTAAGAAGTGTACGTGGAGTATCGTCAGGGCGTTCCGGAAAACGGTGGAAAAGCATCCGGAATGCCGCCTGATGATTCTCGGACATCACGGAAGACAGGAAGAAAACACCGAGCCTGCGGTCCGGCGGATTATTGAGGAACTGGGACTTCAGGAATCTGTGCGGCTCCTGGGATTCCACGTTAATCCATATCCATATATGGCCAGGGCAGACGCATACGTTTCCGCGTCGATCAACGAAGGGTTTCCGAATTCGATGCTGGACGCCATGGCGCTCGGGCTTCCTGTGATTTCAACCGACTGCAGTTCCGGACCGCGGGAAATCCTCGCGCCCGGAACAGACTGCGAGCAGAAGACGTCCGTACCGGAAGAAGCCGAATACGGCATCCTGATCCCGGTCTGCGGCGGGAACATTAAGACGACGGAGCCGCTTGAACGCGAAGAAGAATACCTGTCGGAGGTGATGAACCGCCTGGTCGAGGAGGAAGGACTCTACCGTAAATACCACGAGATGAGCCTCATCCGGGCGGGACAGTTCAGCCCGGAAGACTTTCTGAACGAATGGAAAGAAGTCATCCGCGGATGAATAACGAACCCGGGCGGATCCTCAGATATACACTGAAAGAAGATGACCTCGGCCGGACGGCCGGGGGACTGGTCAATCTGGTTCTGAAGAACTGCCTGAAAGTTACGGGGCATGAAATGAGCCGGGCAAAGTTCATGCCGGGGGGTATTACCGTCGACGGACGGCAGGCCTATATCAAAGACCGGATCAGGCCGGGAGAGACTTTACAGGTAATTCTGCCGGAAGACCGGCAGCAGGCGGAGAAGATCATTCCTGTCAGGGAAACGATTGAAATACTCTATGAGGACGAAGACGTCCTGATCCTGAATAAACCGCCGGGCCGTGTCGTCCATCCGTCGCACGGTCATTATGCGGATTCCATGGCCAATCTCGCGGCGGGTTATCTGGAGGATAAAGGGGAACCCGCCGCCTTCAGGATTATCGGAAGGCTGGACAAAGATACCTCCGGAGCGCTCCCTTTCGCGAAAAACCAGGCATCGGCGGGGCGTCTTTTCCGGCAGAGAGAAGAAGGCGTCCTGATCAGGACATATCTGGCCCTGGCGGAAGGGATCCTTCCGGAAAAACAGGGCGAGCTGAAAAATTATCTCAGGCCGGTATCCGGTGAACTGATGAAACAGGAGACCGCGGAACAGGGAAAAGAAGCGATAACGCGGTACCGTGTCCTTTCGGAAAACAAAAATATGGATACGACGCTGCTTGAATGCGGGATCCGTACCGGACGGACGCATCAGATCAGGGTCCAGCTGGCCGGAATCGGACATCCGCTTGTCGGTGATCCGATGTATAACAGCGAAAACCGGGAGTATGCAGAAAGGGCCATGCTGCATGCAGTTTCCGTTCGTTTCCTGACGCCTTTTGACAGGCAGGAGAGATTTGTTGCGGCCCCGCTACCGGATGATTTCAGGAATCTGCTGCCGGACGGGCCGGGCCTGTAATTCCGGTTGAATATGGAAATGCCCCCTGCAAGGGATCACGTCCTGCAGGGGGCATTTTACTGTTTATTTACAAGGGAAACAGTGTCAGATAAGTATTACAGTTCTGCCATTCCTTTGATAGCGGCATCCATGATCGCGTGGATCTTTTCGACGTTCTCCGCGCTCTGGGGCAGAAGAGGTTTGCGGGGGGCGCTGGTCGGATAGCCGACATATTCCAGGGCCGCTTTCAGGCCGCCGATTCCGAACTGGCTGGTAACCGCGGCGTTGGGAGCCATGAGGATCTTCTGGGCTTTCGCAGCCTTTTCAAGATTGCCGGCTTTTGCGAACTCAAAGAGTTTGACGCATTCGTTCGGAAGGACGTTGGCCAGGGCCAGGGTGCCGCCTTTGCCGCCGAAGAAAGTGGTGGCTGCAAGGAAACTGGTGGAACCTGCAAATACGTTGAAGTCATCGTTTTCCGTATCGCGGAGAACTTCGGTGATCTGGACGATATTGCCGCCGGAATCCTTGATGCCGATGATGTTCGGATGTTTCGCGAGTTTTGCGGTCAGGGCCGCGGGAATGTTGATGCCGCTGTTGCCGGGCATGTTGTAAAGGATAACCGGAATCGGGCTGGCATCCGCCACGTCGTTGAAGAACTGCTCGATGACGCGGTCTGTCTGCATGGCCTTTTTATAATAGTTCGGGCTTAATACCAGGGCGGCGTCAGCGCCGAGTTCGGCGGATTCTTTGCAGAGCGCGATGGTGTCGCGGGTGCTTTCGCAGCCGCAGCCTACGATGACGTGTTTGTCCGGGGCGATGTTCTCGACGACGGTTTTGATGAAAGCGGTTTTTTCTTCAGGCGTCAGGTAAACAAATTCGCCGTTGGAACCCATAACGACAATGCCTGAAAGTTTGGTTTCGTTGTATTTTTTGACAGCTTCAGCGATTTTGCCGGTATCGATCGGGCCCATATCCCCGTCGAACAGACATGCCATCGGTGCGTAAATTCCTTCCAGTTTGAACATGTTTTTCCTCCTTTGATTTGTGGTCGGTAAAGCTTAATCCAACAATTGTTTATAGTCGCAGTCAGTAAATAAAAACATATGAAAAATCCCGATTAACAGTATAACAGAACCGTTACCGCAGCGTCCAATGATCTCCGGAACATGATCTTATGTTCAAAACAGAATAGATCGTCTCAAAACACCGGGAATCTCCGGATTAGGATTTCTGTTCAATTCTGGATATTACGGCGTTCAGATGTTGGCGCATGAAAAATGCGGCTTCATCCGGTTTATGTATTTCAATACATTCAATGATTCTTTCGTGATAGAAGATGGAATCAATATCAGTTCCCTGCTCAACCAGCAGTTTTTCCATATCGTTCGTCAGGATATGCTGCACAATATCCAGCATGGAAATGAACAGTTCGTTATGAGAGGCACGGGCAAGCTGTTTGTGCATGGCGGCATCATACACTGAAAACTGCGTCATGTCGTGCTCGGACTGACGCATCTGACGCATCAGGCGCCGGAGAATGACAAGATCCTGTATTTCGGCTTTGTCGGCAGCAATCCGGACCGCTTCAACTTCCAGGGCTTTACGGAACTTGAGGATGCTCAGAAGATCATATTTCTGTAATGCCAGAATGGGCATAGCGGTACGGAGCATCGTATCGATCCCCTGCCTGCGTACATAAGAACCGTCGCCGCGGCGGGTTTCGATGACGCCCAGCGTAGCCAGGCGGTTAATCGCGGATCGTACCGTGTTGCGGCTCACACCGTACCTGTCCTTCAGTTCGTTTTCAGACGGAAGGCGTTCTCCGGAAGCATACGTACCGTTTGTTATTGCTTCGAGAAGATCATTGTAAACAGTGGTGATCAGATCTTTTCCGGTTTTCTGACTGACAGAAGAAGATGTTTTTGAGTTCGCATTCATCAATATGGTTCTCTTTCAATAAACATCGATAAGTCGTTCGATACCGTCTATCTTTAATGGATTGTATGGGATTTTGAAATCGTTAGCAACAATCACTTCTTAATTGCCGGAGGAGAGCCGGCGCATTTCCATTGGATTTACGAAACAGGAAGCCGCCGCCAAAATAGAGCGGCCGGCTTCCTGTTCAGGTGCCCGGGTTCAGTAAACCGGTTATTCGGATGTTTCAGTAATGCATACGCAGGTGGCTGTCCCGATTCCGTCGAGTTCGAACGCTTTAGTCATATGGCCTGTTTCGGGATCCACTGAAAATGAAACCAGGGTGTTGCTTCCGCCGTTGCCTGCGACCATGAATTTCCCTGAGGGATCGAAGCTGAAATCGCGGGGGGTCCGGCCCAGGGTTTTTTGGTATTCAAGAACGGTCAGCAGGCCGGTGGTCTCATCAACCCGGTAAGTGGCCAGGGAGTCATGCCCTCTGTTGGAAGCATAAAGAAACTTTCCGTTCGGATGGAACTTGATGGCTGCGCAGGTTGTGTGTTCAGTATAATCCGACGGAATTGTTGAAATATGCTGGATACGTTCGGCCGCGCCGCTTTCCTGATCATAGGAATACGCATCCACGGAACTGCCCATTTCATTGACTACATAGAAGAATCTGCCGTTAGGATGGAATGTCATATGGCGCGGACCTTCTCCGGGATCGGTGGTGACAAAAGGTTGCGGAGCGGCATTCAGATGCCCGTTTTCATAATCAATGTCATAGATAAAGGTTTTATCGCATCCAAGATCCGGAACAAAGAGGCGTTTTTGCGGGATGTCAAAAGCCATTTGATGAGCATGCGCATTTGTCTGGCGGACTGGATTCGGACCGGTCCCGTAGTGCTGCAGGAAACAGGAGGCCGGTTCAAGCGAACCGTCTTCAGCAATCGGGAAAAGGGTAATGGAACCGCTCATGAAATTTGCAGTAAAGACATAGCGGCATTCTTTATCCAGAGCAAGGTGGACAGCATCTGTACCGCCGGTCGGCCTGCGGTTGATTAAAGTCAGCCTGCCGTCGGAGTCGTCAAATGAAAATGCGGAACAGGCGCCGGATACCAATCCTCTGTAGGTCTTGATTTCATGTGTCGAATACAGGACCCTGCCGTTTTTATGAAGTGCGACAAATGACGGATTCGGTTCACCGATCGCCTTTTTCCGAAGAAACAATTCACCGGTTTCAGCGTCCATTCTCAGAGAATATATTCCTTCACCTTTAGAAGGATAGAGGACTCCGGTTCCCAGCAAGATCGGCTCACTGTAAGTACCGATAAAAACGTTATAGAATTTGTTGCTCATTTTAATCTCCTCTGAGGATTTACTAAAAAATCATATTATTTTTTGAAAAATATGCAGAAAATAGTCAGATGGCTTGACAAGTATTTCGACAATATGCTACAAAACAAGTAGAACAAGTGATACTGAAAATATAATATGTTCAACAAGTTAAGTCAATAGTTTTAGTCGGCAATTATGTGAAAAGGAGGAGAAAATGATTAAAAAAACAGTAGTAGCTATCCTTTCATCGGCTATGTTGACAATAGCGCTTACAGGCTGCGCCGTAACACCTGCAGCGCCTGCTGCGGCTCCTGCAGCAGAACCGGCTGCACAGGAAACAGAAGCGTCTGATGCAGAATGGAAACCTGATAAACCGATCAAAATTATCGTCGGTATGAAAGAAGGCGGCGGTATCGATACAATGGCGCGTACCATGGCACCCGGCATCAGCGAATACTTCGGCGTCGACGTCGTCGTTGAAAACATGCCCGGTTCCAGTTCCGGCATTGCGGCCGACTACATCGTTGAACAGCCTGCTGACGGCTATACGATTTTCGCCTGCTCTTCCTCTATCTGCGGTTTCGCGACCACTGAGAACTCAGACGTAACCTATAAGAACCTGGAAGTCCTGGCAATGCCGTTCACAACCCATAATCCAGCCGTCCTTGTTCCTGCGGATTCCGACATCAAGACGATGGAAGATTGGATCGCTTATGTAAAAGAGAATCCCACAACCGTTTCTACCGCCGGCGTAGGTTCGACCTGGCATGTACCTGCAGCCTTCATCGCAGGTATTCTTGGAGCGGAAGCCACGTATATCCCTTATGATTCCGGTAAAGAAACGACTCTTGCGGTTTCCCGTCACGAAGTTGACTGGAGCACCTGCGGAATTTATCAGGAATCCAGCGAAGCGATCAAATCAGGCCTCGTTGTTCCGCTTTCAATCTGCGGACCCCCATCCTTTAATCTTGACGGATACGGCGAAGTTCCTTCCATCGTCGATTATATTCCCGAACTTAAAGACTATGCCGACATCCTCGGCGGCTGGCGCGGATTTGCCGTTGCGGCGGGTACGCCTGACAACGTCAAGGAAGCCTGGACGAAAGCGCTTGAACATGCTGTGGGAACAGAAGATATGGTGAAGCTTCTGACCAATAACGGCGTCATCGAATCACCTGTGCTTTACGGTGAAGACGCTCAGAATCTGTTTGAGAAGACCAGCCGGATTTATTCTTATCTGCTGTTCGATCTTGGCGACGGAAGCAGGGATCCTATGGATATAGACGTCCCCCGCTGGGAATAAGCTGAACTGACTGTTTCGGATATTGAAAGGAGAGGTCCCTATGCCTCATCATATCGCTTATACATTTGATCTTGCTGAAAAAAATAAAGTCGAGGGTGACGAGCAGTACGAAGTACAGATGGAGCATTTCTTTGCCATCAGTGAGCAGAGCTGCGGCAGCAGTTTCGTAATGGATTATACCGTCATCCCGGTCGGGAGCGTTTCCAGGGCCCATGTACATATCAACTCGGCGCTCGGCCAGTATTTCATCAAAGGGGAAGGGTACTATATTATCGGGTACGGTACGGAAGACGAAAAGAAATATTACTTCAAACCCGGCGTATTTATCTATGTTCCCCGCGGATGCATCCACAAGCTGGTGAACACCGGCGATATTCCGATCGAGTCCATCACGGTTTATTCGGTCGGGAGCGGAGAAGCGACCGGAAAGTATTATACGGAGCCTCCGATTGAAGCCAAGTCCACAGGATTTGAATTCAAGCGGGAAGAGTAATCAGGATGAATGCAAAGGATTCCCGGCCGCAGTATGACCGGGAATCCTTTTGCTTTTGAAAAGAGGATATGTATGAATCCTAATAATCAGGTAAAAGAATTGATCACAGGCATTGTATGCCTGGCTGTTTCCTGCTTGATACTGGCCTCCTGTTTTCTGATTAACGGAAAAGGTACATGGATGCAGAGCGCGAGGCTGATGCCCGTTATTGTGTCCGGCGTGATGATCCTTATCAGTACGTGTATGATTATCCGCGCTGCGAAAAAGGGAGGGGCAAAAGAACTCGGCAGTTATTGCGCGTCCTTTGGGAACGGAATAAAGTCGGAAGAATTCAAACGGAATATTTCGGCCATTCTGATTGTCGCCGTTTATATTTTCCTTGGAATTCCTTTCCTTGGATTTTATATCAGCTCGTTTATTCTGATATCGGCAATTATGCTGATTTTTGTCCGAAGGGTGAAACCGGTTTTCGGGGTACTGACAGCAGTTCTGTTAACCGTTGTTCTGTATCTGGTATTTAAGATCGGTCTTCGGATGAATTTATAAGGGGGGATGATCATGGGATTTACTGAAATTCTGAAAGATCTGGCTGCCCATCTGAGCCCGGAGATGATTCTGCTGCTGATCATCGGGGTTATGGTCGGTATTATAGGAGGCGCTCTTCCGGGGATTTCTTCCACTACAACGGTAGCGTTATGTGCAACGTTTGCCTATACAATGGGTTTTTACGATGCAATTATTTTCCTGTGTGCGACTCAGGTAGGATCCACTTACGGCGGAAGCATTTCCGCTTCCATCCTGAATATCCCCGGAACACCCGCGTCAGCGGCAACGGCGCTGGAAGCCTATCCCCTGGCAAAAGCCGGTAAAGCCAGACAGGCGCTTGCCGTAAACGCTATGGCTTCTTTCTGGGGAAATACGATCGGGGCGCTTCTCCTTCTGGTTATTATGCCGTTCGCGGTGAGTCTTTCTCTTGCGTTCGGTTCCTGGGAGTATTTCTGGTTTTCGGTGTTCGGATTAGTAATCTGCGCGCAGCTTTCAAGAGGAGATTTCCTGAAAGGGCTGTTTGCCGCCTGTATCGGCCTGATCGTATCGTTCGCAGGGTCGGATCCGATTTACGGTTCCGGGGCGCTTCGTTTCACCTACGGGATTAAATATCTTAAAGACGGGATCGGCCTTATTCCGGCAATGGTCGGCCTGTACGGGATGTCCGAGGTCTTCTCGTCGCTGGTGGATTATAATGCGAAAGCGCTGCCTCTGGAAAACAGCAAACTGTTCGCTTTCCGCGAATTATGGGAAAGAAAGTGGATTGCGCTCAGAGTTGCCGTTATCGGTTTTATTATCGGGGTTATACCGGGTGTCGGTTCCAATATCGCTTCCTGGGTCGGATATAATCAGGCCCAGTCCGCGAGCAGGCATAAAGAACTGTTCGGTACCGGTTCGCTGGACGGGCTGGTAGGTTCCGAATGCGCAAACAACGCGTGCGCGCCTGGGACTTATGCCCCGCTCCTCGCGCTTGGTATTCCGGGTGATGGCGTTACGGCAGTTATTCTCAGCATCCTGACTGTACAGGGAATACAGACGGGCGCTAATTTCATGCAGAATAACCCGGGCTTTATTTACCTGCTGGTGATAGGCCTTCTTTCCGCCGGTGCTCTGTTCCTTGTGATCGGTACGCTTACAGGCCGTTTTATCTGCAGGATACTTCAGGCTCCGCTTCCTGCAATCATGGCGATGGTTATCTGTCTCTGCACTGTCGGCGCGTACAGCAATTCCAACCGGTACGGGGACATCATTGTGATGTTTGTCTTTGGCATCCTCGGCCTGGTCATGCGGAAAATCCATATGCCGTCCGCGCCGCTGGTTCTCGGGATCGTAGTAGGAGGAAACCTGATCGATTCCAATTTCAGGAGGGCAGTCCTGGCTGGGAAAGGCAGTATGGCACCATTTATTACCAGGCCTATTTCGGCTGTATTGGTGGTGATTCTGATTGTTGTAATGATCAAAGAGTTTATATGGCCATTTATTTCGAGAAAAGGACAGAATCCCTGAGCAGTTTAAGATATAATAAAACTGATGAAAGGAAACCCGGAACCAGACCGGATACAGATTAAGCGGAAAGACCGCGGAAAGGAAGGAATATATGTATTTTAAATATGATCCGAGCAAAGGAATCCATGTGGAGTTCCCGTATCAGCGGATTATGACCCCGATGATGATGCCGGATACCGCGGATTGCCCGATCAATTACTCGATTCACATGACAGAGTGGAATCCGGGCTCCCAGGTAGACGACCATCTTCATGAGGATGCGATGGAAACCATGTACTGCCTCTCCGGACACGGCACGGCAACCTGTAACGGGATAGAGTATGATCTTGTACCCAATTCCATGATCACCGCCGCTCCCGGTGAAATGCACTGCATCAGGAATACCGGCAACGAGGTTCTCAGATGTCTCTGCATCTTTTCGCCGCCTACGACGGCGGAAGGCCTGCGCAAACGGGCTGAGGCCGCGGTGGAAGAAAGCAGGAAACAGAATAACAAATAAATACGGCCCTGACCGGGAGGATTGCCTATGGGAATATCGGCTTCTGTTAAAACCGGAAAACCGGTACTTGCTGCGAATGTAACGGCGCCTGACGTTCCCGTAAAACCGGGGATGCTGGCGTATACCGGAGATTTCACCCATATATGCGAAGTGCTTCACGATTCGGGGTATACCGGTGTTGAACTGATCACAACGAGTCCGGAAACGCTGGATATTTCAAAACTGGATGAAATAACGAAAAACAACAGCCTGAAAATGACGGCTTTCAACAGCGGCCCTCTCTGCGGGCTCCTTGGGCTTACGTTTACCGATCCGGATGAAAACGTGCGTGCGGAAGCCATGAAAAAACTCTCATCCATGATCAGGCTGGCCGGTAGATACGGCGCACCTGTAAATATCGGGATTGTCCGGGGCAAATATCTTCCCGGCGTAGAGAGAAAAAAGACGTACGGGCTGGCAGTGGAAGCGCTCCGCATGCTTTCTTCCCAGGCCTTTGAAGAAGGCGTCCGGCTTGTCATTGAAACCGTAAACGCTTCGATGACGAACTTTATCAATACGCTGGAGGATGCTGCCGGACTGATCAGGGACGTAAACGAACCTGCGCTTTGCGTCATGTACGATATTCTGCAGATGGATATCGAGGAAAAGGATCTGTTAAGGTCGGCTGAAGAATACCTGAGTATTTGCGGCCATGTCCATCTCTGCGGGAAAAACCGGGCTGTTCCGGGGACAGATGAGATGCCGGTCGAGTCGTTTGTCAACGTATTGAAAAAGGGCGGATACAGCGGAGCGTACAGTGTGGAAATCAATCCGGATCCCGATCCGGAAGAGATACACAGAAAGGCTGCCGGGTATCTGCTCCGGTTCCTCTGACCGGCCCCGAAACAAACAATAAAGAGCTGCACACCTCTGATTTATGACGTATTTGAAGTGTGCAGCTTTTTGAGTATCTATGATCAGGGATGCCGAATTCGTAGTATGATTATTAAGTGATTATTAGACCGGCATATGCAGTATAAGAAAAGGAGCATGCTGATGGGAAGGATTTTTCGCTATGATACCGACGTCGATACCGACCAGATAATTGCGTCTCAGTATCTTTTATACCCGACGATCGACGAAATGAAAGAACATACTTTTGAATCGCTCGATCCGCGCTTTATAAAAGAAGTAAAGGAAGGCGATTTTATTGTCGCCGATCACAACTTCGGCTGCGGTTCCTCAAGGGAACAGGCCCCGGCAGTATTAAAAGCGGTGGGAATCAAGGCAGTACTGGCAAAGTCCTATGCCCGGATTTTTTACCGCAACGCGATCAATATCGGACTTCCGGTTATTATCTGCGACAATCTCTATGAAAATGTAAAGGACGGCGACGAGATGTCGCTCGATCTGTCAGCGGGGATTGCTACGGCAGGAGACCGCACTTTTCCGTGTACGAAGCTTCCGCCGAAGATGCAGGAAATCCTGGATGACGGCGGCCTGATCGCCTCCCTGGACAGAATGGCTCCTGAAGAGAACGCGGAATCCGGCCGGGAAGAAACTGCCGTGGAAAAGGCTCCCTGCGCCTGTGCTTCCGGAAAAC
>JAEEGL014035242.1_pt1 | contig 10818 bp, 7 predicted proteins | sample 9134231 | NCBI WGS metagenome assembly JAEEGL01 (sample SAMN16246548, study PRJNA631951) | gut metagenome | biome: gut microbiome; feature: rumen; material: fiber-attached | host: Bos | place: Iran: Karaj | collected 2018-10
GGATTGAAACTGTCAATAGGAATCTTGAATGGGTAAACTGATCCCCTGATTTTAATAATCAGATACCTGCCATCATCAGAGAGCCTGACATATTCGAAGTATAGTTCACTACCATCCACTCCATCGGGACTAACCTGCAGATCCATATCGTTCCAGGTATTACCACCGTCTGTAGAGATTTGCCAAATACTTTTGCCATCGGTCCCATTAACGATTCGCACCATAGGAGCTATGGCATCTTGGCCATCTTTGCCATCTTTGCCATCTTGAGCTCCCGCACGCACCATCTTATCATTTTCATCAAGAAGCCATTGCCAGTCACCATTGCCTGTCTTATCGATAACCCAATACCACAGTCCGTCGGTATATTGCCGTACACTTATAAAAAAGTTAGCTTCTTTTCCGTCTGTACCTTCTTTGCCAGGCGCAATGGTTTTGGGACTTTCGTTAATAACATTGCCGTTTTCGTCGACGTATGTCATAACTACGGTGAAGGAGCCATCGCCATTATCCTTAAGACTTGAGATATAGCCGTTCCTCTGAATGATTGCGATAATCTCTTGAAGGAGTGCGATATTTTCATTGAAGGTCTTCAGCCTGTCGGTATTATCCTCCAGCGCTTCGACTCGACTACCCAAATCACGTAAATCATCGCCGAACTTATCACTACATGATGCCATCACTATAGTTAGCAACAACGCCAGTAGCGAATGCTTGATTATTATTTTGTTCATAGCGCGTTTATGTTTTTAACTTATCAATTGTTTCAATTAGACAGGGAGGTAAGGTAGTTTTATAGTTCCTCTGTAGTTACCGTCAGGATCATAAAACGCGAAATACACCCAACCGTTTATGTTGTCAATATCTGATAATTGCAGAAGAATTGGGGCATCCTTACCATTATTACCTGTTGCAGGGCCTGCATCCGTCCAGGTGTTACCTCCGTCTGTAGAAACTTCCCAATGATTGTTCGCAGGATTAATGCGGACTTTTGGAGTAATACCGTCATTGCCGTCAACACCATCTACGCCATTGGCCCGAATCAAATCTCCGGTAGGACTTGTCACCGGCTTGCCATCTATAAACCAATAATAGTTCGTGTCAGTTGGATCGTTCGGATTTCTCCCAACTGTAATGTTTGGCATTTTAGCATCGGCGCCGTTGTTGCCGTTAAAGACAGGGAAAGCCTCTTCATAAGTTGTAATCGTGCCATCTGGATTTTGTTTTATCCATTGAATAGTGATGACATATCCCGTTTCGGTTTGGGTAACGCTTTTGACAGATCCGCTATTCTTGAGCGTGTTGACTATTTTCTGAAGCGCAGCTATGTTGTCATTTACTTTACTCACCAGCGACTCCAGATAGGCGACGCGGCCGTCGAGGGCATCAATCTCGTCCTGATAGTCTGTGCACGAGGTCAGGCCTGAAAGCAGGAAGGGGGTCAGACCCACTAACAATAATGTTTTAATTGTTTTCATTGCTCTATTTGATTTGGTGTTTATACATTATTATATATTAAATTAATATGTGAATGTCTGCGGCACTGGATTGTCGGGGTCATAGACGAAGCAGATGCAGACGCGGTTGTCTTCCGGAATATCGAACGGCTGAACCTTGTCGCCCTTAGCAAAGCGACGGATACGCGATTCGTCTATGCCAACATCCTGCAAGAACTGCGAAACAACCTGTGAACGCTCGATGGAGAGTCGCATGTTGATGGCAGGTGTACCTGTCTCTTTGTCGGCGAAGCCTGACAGACGCACGAAGGCTTTGGGGTGCTCGTTCAGATATTTCACGAGAGCGTTCAGCTTGGACATCTGGTTGGAGCGGATGACGCTCTGGTTGATGAGGAAGTAGATGTTTACGTTGAACGAAATCTTGTCGATAGGAAGGTCAACAACAACTGTGTCGGGCTTCTCTGGTGGGGTAATAACAGGCGGCAGCTGCTCATAGACGGCTGGCACTTTGCCCCAGGTCTTGCCAATGTTGAACTTCACGCCGGCCAACAGGTTGAAGTGCCAGTCAACATTGTCGTTTTTGCCCTTCTTGGAATTAAAGCGGTCGCTCATCAAGTTGGAATTCAGCTCGGCACAAATGCGGATGTCGTCGGTAATCGGATAGTCTGCCCTTAAACCGAAGCGGAAAGAGGGGAACCAATCGGTCGGATTCCACAGCTTCTGGAAATAAGGCTTTGCTCCGGAGATTGTGGGTTGCTTGGAGGCTGCAACCGCATCATCGTTGTTAAACGTGTGAATCACGCCGACACCCAAGAATGCATACGCCCTGAAATCGCGCTCCGGTTTCTTACCCGCGAACAGAGTTGTCAGGTCAATGTCCGCTTCAAGGGACGGATGAATGAAGTTCCACTTATACGTCATTTCCGGATAAGCATAGCGGTTACGCGCCCAGAAGCCACCGAAATTGGCCCGCAAACCCAGCAATTCGCTGAACTTGTAGCCCAAGGACACCTGCACAGCAGGACTGATCAAGTGCGAGAAGTTACTCTCGCCCACATCGTAAGCCATACCGCCCTGCACCTGGACATACCAGTGAGGGACGAAGAAAACACGTTCGGGAATGATGAGGCGACCCTTTGTCTCCTCCTCTTCCTGTGCAAACGCGCAACAGAAGCTCGTCAGCAGCAGCATCCCTAAAGTCAAAATACGTTTTCGCATTTTTCTTGATGGTTTAACATTAGTATTATTTATAACTTTTTCTTTCAATGAATAATTCATAAAGCCCTGATTTGGAATGAAATAACCGATTTAATCGCTACAAAAGTAGTTAAATTTTGTATGCGCTCCAAGCTTTTTTGTAAAAATTTGTTGTCTTAAGCACATTTTTATGGGGTTTTTATGGATTTTTTGCCAATTTCATCGCATTTTGTTGCATTCTTAAGGCTGTTTTTTGCTAATTTTGCAAGTAAAAGTAACTTTTTTGTTAATCGGTACCGCCCTTAAAGCGATTTCGACCTTGGAGAAAGATAAATGCATACTATTCAAAGTACACGAAAAGAACCATTCCTGTTCGTTAGATATAACACAAATGATGCTATTCAAAAGAAATAAAAGACTGTTTATTACCGAATCTTTGGCGGAGTTGGATTAAATGTGTATCTTTGCACTGGATAGTCAAGAAAAACAATCATCAAATTGCAGATAATGGAACTTTATTATCTTTTATTTCTCATCCTTGGTATTGTGCTGGGAGCTGTTGGTGTCTATTTTGCAATGAGGTCGCAAGTGCAGGCGGCAAAGGAACGCGCCAGCTTGACAGAACAGCAGAAACAGCAGGAAGGGGATTCGCTACGCCAACAAATGCGTGAGCAGCAAGAGGCACTTCAACAGCAGATGCGAGAACAGCAGGAAACTTATAGGCAGCAGATGAAGGTGCTTCAAGAGACGCATCAGCAGCAGATTCAGGAGCAAAGGGAAGCCCAGCAACAGCAGATGCAGCAACAGATGGCTTTGCTGCGGGAACAGATGAGCACCACTTCCGAGCGCGTCCTCAAAGAGCGTGCCGTCGAGCTTTCTGCCGTCAACAGCGAACAGCTCTCCAAGATACTCAATCCTCTTCAACAGAACCTGCAGCTTATGCGGACGCAAACGGAAAAGATGCAGAAGGACCACGACGACTCTCTGCGAGAACTGAAGGCCGCCATACAGACAAATATGGAACGCGAAAAGGCGATGGGCGAGCAGACGGAACGCTTGGCTCAGGCACTTACAGGGCAGAACAAGGTGCAGGGCAACTTTGGCGAACTCAAACTGAGTCAGATACTTGAGCAGATGGAACTGGAGCGCGGCTTGCAATATGACACCCAGGAGACTATGCGCGACAAAGAGGGACGCCCCATCACAAGCGAGGAAGGCCGCCGTATGATTCCCGATGCTGTGCTGCACTTCCCCGACGGTCGAGATGTCATTATCGACAGCAAGATGTCCTTCACCGCCTTCGTCGATTACATGAATGCCGAGGACGAAGCCACCAGAAACGAAGCTCTTCGCCGCCACCTCGCCAGCATGAGGCAGCACGTCCGCGAACTGGCACAGAAGCAGTACTTCCGCTATGCCAAGAGCGACAAAGGCCGACTGGATTTCGTGCTGATGTACGTCTTCCAAGAGAGCGCCCTCCAGCTTGCTCTGCAAAGCGACACGACCCTTTGGAAAGAAGCCTACGACCAAGGTGTCGTCATTTCCGGCAGCCAGTCGCTCTATATGACTTTGCGCGTGCTCGAACTCACTTGGAAACAAACAAGGCAAGTGGAGAACCAAGAGAAGATGATGCAATGTGCCAATACCCTCGTCGAGCGTGTCCAGCTCTTTGCCGAGCGTTTTGCAAGAGTTGGCGACCTCCTCGACAAGACCCGCCGCGGGTTCGACGACCTCAACACCGTCACCGCCCCCTCCGGCCCCAGCATCACCACCGCCGCCCGCAACCTCCTCAAGTTTGGCGCTCAAGAGAACAAGAAGAAGAAGTCCCTCAACTCGCCATCCTTGCTCGATAACACGGAAGAGAACAGCACAACTCTGCCTTTGGAAGCGTGAAACAAAACACTGTTAAATTAAATAATCATGAAAAAAATCTTCTTATTTGCGGTTTCAGCGCTGTGTGTGCTGACGCTTAGTGCGAGGAAAATCTACCTCGATACAGGAGGTAGCAGTAAGTGGAACCAAGCCGGTGCCACGTTCTTTATCCATGCTTGGGGAGACGGAGACCAGGATGTCCAAATGTCCCTTGTTTCCGGCGATATCTATTCGGCGGATATTGAGGACGGCAGGACGAGTCTGCTCTTCGTGCGAATGGGTTCGGGAGCAACTGCTATCAATTGGGACAACATGTGGAACAAAACGGACGACCAGGATTTGATAGAGGGAAAAGACCTGTTCACCATTACCGAATGGAACTACGGCACACAGGTCAGCAAAGGCGCTTGGTCTGCGTATTCCGGCGGCGGCGAAGATAGCGGCGAAGAAACAGGCGACTGGCTGCTGCAAGGGAACTTCAAAGCCTCGGACTGGAGCAATCCAACAAAGTTCGAGACCAAAGACGATGGCGCAGAGAACACATTATATGCCACTTTGACGCTGGAAGCGGGTAAAGAATATGAGTTCAAGGTTAACCGAAACAACGACTGGTACGGCAACGGAGGCACTATGACTCAGGCACATAGCACCAAATGGACTATGTCCCAAGGTGATGGCAGCAATTGTCGTATTGCCACAACCATCAAGGGCGATTACGAGTTTGCCTTCAACACTTCCAACAACAAATTGAGCGTCACTTATCCCTATAACCCGAAACAGGCCAGGCTGTATGAAACGGCTGTGCCCGACAAGAACCCCGATGTAATGCTGCAAGCTTTCTATTGGGCGCACGAAGGCAATACCCCAACCCCTTACACGGAATATGGCGATGTGACTTGGGGAAAACTGGCTGAGGAAGCTTCGGAGTTGGCGACTTACTTCGACCTCGTTTGGCTGGCTCCATCGCAAGAAACTGCCGATTTCACCGGATATTTGCCGATGAACTACAGCAAGCAAGGGTCGTATGATGATGAACTTGGACACCACGGCCACAGTCCTTGGGGCACGGGTGCTGAGTTGCAGCAACTGATATCCAAACTGCATCAAGGCGGCGCAAAAGTGGTGGCCGATATTGTGCTGAATCACACCAGCGCAGGTCACGTTGACGAGTATGACGGCGAGGACAAGAACTGGTGCAATTGGACTGTCAATGATTTCGGTCCCTACGGCTCGTTCAAGCCCGATTGGACTTGGCTTACCGCAGAGGACGAGATGTTTGCCGACGATTATATGCAGGGACGCATTAACAGAACTGTTACCGGCGATTGCGGTAATCATAACACGGCAGAGCTGACACCTGACGAAAAGACCATACCCTACCATTCCGGGACTTATACTTGGGACTATCAGGAGTATAACAGCATCTATTCCCGCGACTTGGCTCACGGCAAACGGGAGGTGCGTGAGATGAGCCGTGCATACCTTACTTGGATGCGCGACAGTATCGGCTACGACGGCTTCCGCTTCGACTTCATGAAGGGAATTGCCGGTTCCCGCCTCTTCGACTACAACCGGGCAAGTGCGCCTTATTTCTGTGTGGCAGAGGTGTTCGACGGAGATATTGACAAACAGTTAGGCTTCCTGAAAGATGCCAACTATGAGACCTATGTGTTCGACTTCCCCGGCAAGTTCCACTACTATAATGATGCCATCAGGACGTATAATCTGAAGACGCTGGCTACAGACCGCTACTCGCTGATTCACCGTGACCCGAAACATACAGTCACCTTCATAGACAACCACGATTCCTTCCGCGAAGGCAGCAACCTCTATGGCACTCCCAACAGGATGGACGACCGTCAGGCTCGTATGGCATTGGCGTTCCTGCTGAGTATGCCCGGCGTGCCTTGTGTGGTATATCCTTACTGGGACCATCACAAAGAAGAATGTATGGCATTCATCATGGCTCGTAAGGCTGCCGGAGTTCACAGCGAATCGGAAATCGTCGGTGAATGGGCAGGAAACGGCGGAGAAGGCAGTAACTACTATACCGCAATGGTTAAGGGAACGAAAGGCTATCTGTTCCTGAAACTGGGTTACGACTGCGTGCCGACAGATGCCCCGATGGAACCGTCCCCCGACGGCCAAGCTTGGAAGTGCGCCTGGGCTAACCGCGAACACGCTGGAGTGTGGTACACGGGAGAGGAAGAAATGCCGGACGGACTGAGCATCTATGGTGGTTTGCAAGCTGACAACAAGGTAAAGAAACTCCTGAAAAACGGCGTATTGTATATCCAAAAAGCAGGCCACATCTATGATGTGATGGGCAGATGCCTTGAATAATCAACCCCGACCAAAAGTTTCAACTTTTAGTCTCTCTTGTGTTAGGTTTCCAACGCAGCAGCGTGTGTTCCCCAACGCACCTGCATGTGTTTGCCAACGCACCTGCGTGTGTTGGGCAACGCACCAGTGTGCGTTTTGCGTGGTGATGGAGTAAGGTTGTAAATGTTGCATGTATCGGCAACATTTAAAAGGGACTATACCTTGGACTTCTACTCCAATATTATTATTATATAATAATATTGACCACAGGATTCGGGGTACAGTCTGTGTTTTTTGTTGCATATATGTGCAACATTTACATTTGTTAGATTTGTTAGAATTGTTAGACTATCTTTTTGGGTCCATAAATCTTTGTGTCTTCGTGCCTTTGTGTTCCATTATCCTTTCGTCTAACATTTCTAACAAATCTAACAAGCGAAAAAGAGACACAAGGCATCTTTCTACCTTTTCGTGGCAATTAGTCTTACATTTTTATCTCTGTTGGCTTATATTTCGAGAATTTTGTCTAAATTTGCAGAAGACAATCAAACAGAGAGAGCACAGAACAAAGACACATTTCACTCCAAAGCAAAACAAGATATGAATCGACATTTCTTTATCGCAATACTGCTTCTGGCGGCAAACATACAGACGACCAACGCACAAAAGGTCGTGCTTCACATGGCCGGCAACCAGACATTCGAGTACAGCATTTCGCAGTTGGACAGCATTACATTCGTAGGGGAGGACCTCATCATCGAAGAAGAGCACGAATGGGTTGACCTCGGTTTGCCGAGCGGCACGCTTTGGGCAACATGCAATGTGGGAGCCAGCAGCCCCGAGGAATATGGCGACTACTTCGCTTGGGGCGAGACAGAGCCAAAGAGCGAATATAGTTGGGGCACTTACATGCATTGCGAGGGTGATTATAACACTTTGACGAAATACTGTTATGAGAGCGAGTGTGGCTACAATGGCTTCACAGACAAATTGACAGAGTTGTTGCCAGAAGATGATGCTGCAACAGCAAATTGGGGCAATGAATGGCAAATGCCAAGTTTGGCACAACTCCAAGAACTATACGACAGCGAGTACACGACGAAAACAGAAAAGAATTTGAATGGCGTGGACGGAATACTCATTATGAGTAAATGTAATGACCAAACGCTTTTCCTACCATTCGCTGGCAATCGCAACGAGACGAGTCTCAATGACATAGGCAGATACGGCGACTATTGGTCACGATCTCTAAACGCATACGATTCCCCCTACGCGGATGCATTGAGTTTCAATGGAGGTCGTGTTTGGTGGGATTCTTACCTCTACCGCTATCGAGGGAAAACTGTCCGCCCCGTGCGTACAAACGACACTAATACAAATTCTAATAACAAGTTCTGTAATCTTCCAGCACGATTGATTATTGAAAATGTCCTGCAAGCCCCTGTGCTTTTCACTTCTTGCGAAAGTATGGGCGAGTATTGCACCATCAAAAGTGACGGACAGCACTTTCTCTTTACCGATGCCGCAGGTAATACAGATGTCATTTACATCACTGCCAACAGCGATTGTATCCTGGGACTGAGCGGTCTTATCATAGGGAAACTTTCCATCCCAGAAATAGGCGAGGACAGGCTTCGTGTCGTATGTTTCGATTGTGCCTGCCCTAACTGCTATCAAAACTATAACATTACCAAGCCTTTGGTATTGCAAACGACAGGCTATGCCAAATGCAATAATTGCGAGCGCACCTATAACCTCAACGACTGCGGCAATGTCTCCGATGGTTCCGCTGGTCGCGCTCTCTATCGTTACCGCGTCAACTACCTCGAATATACTCTAATTGTAAATAATGGATAGTCGTCGTACCTTTGCAAACGAAACATGATGATATGAGCAAGTCAATAAACATATTGGACAAGGACTACGTTCAATGGATAAAGGAACTTAGTTCACGTTACCGCAGAAGTCAGATAAAGGCAGCGGTAAAAGTGAATCAGGAGGTGCTTAAATTCTATTGGGAACTGGGTAGGGATATTGTTGAGCGTAATGCAGAAAATAAGTATGGTAGTCAATTCTACACATCATTGAGCAGAGACTTAAAAGAAATGCTTGGCATAGCCAGTGGGTTCTCGGTAACGACATTAAAATACTCAAAGTATTTTTTCTGCTTATACTCCCCACTCATTAGCGAATATGGAACGGAAGAAGTAGTAATTCATCCACAGGTTGTGGACGAATCAAAAAATCATCCACAACCTGTGGACAGAATGCAAAAAACTCCTCAACTTGGGGAGCAAATGCTACAAGATTTATTTGCGGTGCCTTGGGGACATCATCGGTTTATCATTGACAAATGCAAAGAGAATCCTCAAAAAGCACTTTTCTTTGTTCATCAAACAGTCGTTAATGGTTGGAGCAGGAACATGCTGTTAAACTTCCTTGATACAGACCTCTATGAACGTTTCAAGCAGACGCTTCCCGATGAAACCAGTGAGCTGGCACAGGAACTGACAAAAGACCCCTATGACTTTGCTTTCACAGGAGTTACAGGACGATACAACGAGCAACTATTAAAAGACAAATTGCTTGGAAACATCACTCGATTCCTGGTGGAGTTGGGTACTGGCTTTGCATACGTTGGCAAGGAATATCGATTGTTAGTAGGCGAAAGAGAACAGTTTATCGACCTACTCTTTTATAACCTCAATTTGTCGTGTTATGTGGTTATTGAGGTAAAGATTGGTAAGTTTGAGTTTGCCGATGTGGGGCAGTTAGGAGGATATGTGGTATCATGCAACCACATTCTTCGTAAGGAAGGACGAGACAATCCCACCATCGGACTTCTTATCTGCAAAGAGAAAGACCGCATACAGGCTCAATATGCATTGGAATCCAGCAGCCAACCTTTAGGAATCTCAGAATACGAACTGGAGAAGTTCTACCCCGAAAAGGTGGAAGGTTCTATCCCAACGATAGAAGAAATTGAAACAAAACTGAAAGAGCTGTCTTGATATATTAATAAAGAATAAAGGATAAACAAGTTATGAAACTCAATTCACTTACACTTTTGCTTACGGCAGCAATGGTGCTGCTGGCAACGAGCCTTCAGGCAAGGCCAGAAGAGACCGCTCCAAACGAGGGGACAGTTTATGACATCTGCGTGTATGGCAGTACGCCGGCGGGCATTATGGCGGCCTATACCGCCAAGCTCAAAGGAAAGTCGGTGCTGCTCGTCTCGCCGACGAAACGCATTGGCGGACTGACGGCAGGCGGCTTGGGCTGGACAGACATTGGCGACAGTACGAGCCACAGGCGCATCATCAAAGGCTTTGCCCGCGAGTTCTACCGCCGCATTGGTCAGCACTATGGGATGGCTTCGCCGACGTTCTACTTCGAGCCAAAAGTCGCACTCGCCACTTTCAGAGGCTTCCTTGATGAGGTCGGCTTGAAGGACACGACAGACATCTGGTACGAGTGGCGCATCGTGAGTGCAGAGAAGGAAGGGAACGAGGTGAAGAGTATATGCCTCTCCCCAGCCCTCCCCAAAGGGGAGGGGGTTAGGACAGTTCGTGCCCGCATCTTCATGGATTGCAGTTACGAGGGCGACTTGATGGCGAGGGCAGGGATTACCTATACCGTTGGTCGCGAAAGCAAGACGAAATACAACGAGCCTGAGAATGGGGCACAATGCCTGAACAAGCATCAGTTCTGTGACGGCGTTGACCCCTACGTCATCCCTGGCGACCCATCGAGCGGGCTGCTCTGGGGCATCATGAGCGACCCTATGCCTGCCAACGGCACGGGCGACAACCACATCCAAGCTTACAACTATCGTTTGACGTTAACCAAGACGAAGCCCTTCCGCGCCATTCCATCACAAGTTCCCGACAACTACGACCCGTCGAAGTACGAATTGCTGTTCCGTTGGATGGAGAAGAAAGGATGGAGCGGCTACGGCGACTGTCTCAAA
>JAEEGL014924601.1_pt1 | contig 10818 bp, 10 predicted proteins | sample 9134231 | NCBI WGS metagenome assembly JAEEGL01 (sample SAMN16246548, study PRJNA631951) | gut metagenome | biome: gut microbiome; feature: rumen; material: fiber-attached | host: Bos | place: Iran: Karaj | collected 2018-10
CCCAGGATCAGGCAGAGAGCCAGCAGCCGGTTTGCGAAAAACCAGATGATCCGGCGCAGGTATTTCATGTCCTCTCTCCCTTCCTTGAAATCATACCGGGCATCAGAGCAGCTTGATCAGCATGGTCTTCTGCTCATCCATCTCCACAACCACCAGGCCGTCCTTCTCCAGCTGCTTCATGACGTCGGAGAAGCGCTTGAAACCGATGGCCCGTTCCGTAAAGTCCGGATATGCCGTAATGATATCCGCCTTCAGGATGGAGGGATTGACCCGGTCAAATCCGCCCTCTTTATAAGCACGAATCTGGGCGGCAAATGCTTCCTTCCAGTTATCCCGGGTCAGCTGCGGAATGGTTTCCCCGTTTTCAGACGCGTTGGTGAGCCCCACCATCACGTTGAAATTGTCGTTATGCACCCGCAGGTCCCCGAACCGGTTGGCCAGCTTGCTCAGGAGCTTGAAGAACGTGGCGCAGCCATAGGCCTTCTCGTTGAAATCCGGACGCAGGCGCAGCAGGGTTTCCTTCAGCTCGCTGGCGTAGATTTCATCCTGGTCCTGCTCCTCCAGCACGGTGGTCAGCAGCTTGTTCAGTTCGCTCTCGTCCGCTGCTTCCTCGGTTCCCGCGCTGACCTTCTGCCGTTTCGGCTTCTCCACGTTGCGTTTGCCCACGGATTCCAGGAACTGGAACTCGTTGCAGGCGTTGATAAAGATATTGCTTGCGGCCTCACTGCGGCTGATGCCCAGCACGAACTTGCCCATGCTCTTGAGCCGGCCCACCAGCGGCGTATAGTCGCTGTCGCCGGAAACGATGCAGAAGCTGTCGATCAGCTCGTTCTTGTAAGCCACTTCCAGGGCGTCAATCACCAGCTGGATATCCGCGTTGTTCTTCTGGCTGATCCCGTAGCGCAGGCTGGGCACCACCGTAAAGGTGTTGCTCAGCAGCACCTCTTTCAGGTCGTCGAACTTATCCGTGTATCCGTACACCTTACCCAGCAGGATATCACCGCGGATCTTGACCTTCTCAAGGATGCTCTTGAGCGTTGCGACTTTGGCGCCGCAGTTTTCCAGATCCACAAATACAGCAAATTTACTCAGATAAAAAACCTTCTTCCTAAAAATGTCCCTTGGTCCCGGCTTTCAGAGGCGCCGGCCCTGTCAGTATAGCATCTCCCGGGTTGCTTGACCAGACTTCTCAGCCATTTTGAAGCCGCAGCTCCACCGGGCAGTGATCCGAGCCGAAAATCTCCTGGTGGATGGAGGCTCCTTCCAGCCGTTCCCTGAGCCGCTCGGAAACAATGAAATAATCGATACGCCATCCCGCGTTCTTTTCCCGGGCATGGAAGCGGTAGCTCCACCAGCTGTATTCATCCCGGGCGTCCGGATAAAAGTACCGGAAGGTATCCACAAAGCCGCTTCCCAGCAGGGCGGTCATCTTGTCCCTCTCCTCAACGGTGAATCCGGCATTGCGCTGGTTGCTCTTCGGATTCTTCAGGTCGATTTCCCGGTGCGCCACATTCAGGTCGCCGCAGAAAATGACCGGTTTCTCTGCATCCAGCTTCCGGATATAGGCCAGGAAGGCATCCTCCCACTCCATCCGGTACGGCAGGCGGAGCAGCCCGTCCTGGGAGTTGGGTGTATAGACAGTAATAAAGTAAAATTCCGGATACTCCAGGGTAATCACACGGCCCTCATGGTCAAAGGCGTCCTCCCCGATTCCCAGCCGTACAGACAGCGGCTCCCGGCGGGTAAAGACCGCCGTTCCGGAATAACCCTTCTTTTCCGCGTAATTCCAGTACTGGTAATAACCCGGCAGATCCATTTCTATCTGGCCCTGCTGCAGCTTCGTTTCCTGCAGGCAGAAAATGTCCGCATCCAGGGCGGCAAAGGCCTCCATAAAGCCCTTCCCCATCGCCGCGCGCAGTCCGTTTACATTCCAGGATATCATTTTCATGGTCTGTTCCCCCCGCCATCCGCGTTTTCTGCGTATCCGCTCCGGTATTCTACCATATCTTCTCCGAAGCTGACAATCGGAATACCGCTTTCTTTGTCCGCCGGCTCCCCGCTCCTGATTCCTGTGGACAAACCAGCCGCTTATCTGTAAAATATAATATAATGAAAATTCTGCACCGGAGGTCCTGCTGATGCCTGCTGTCCTTTCCGCCTGTATAGTGCTGTATCACTGCGGGGACGAACTGACCCATGCCCTGCGCTGTGTTCAAAACGCGGACATGGAAGTGGATATGTTCCTGTCGGATAACACGCCCGACGATATGACGGCGGAAAAGATGCAGTGGCTGTTTCCCGGCGTCACGATTCTTTCTCAAAAAGGAAACATCGGCTTCGGCCGCGCCAACAATGCCGTGCTGCCCCTCCTCCAGAGTAAATACCACCTGATTATGAATCCGGATGTGACCTTTGATCCTTCCCTGCTGGGCCGGATGGTGCGGTATATGGAGGAACATCCGAAAATCGCGGTGCTGACACCCCGGGTCATGAACGAGGACGGCACCGAACAGTACCTGCCGAAAAAGCGTATCTCTGTACACTATCTGCTGGGCGGCCTGCTGGAAAACTGGGGCGGTATCTTCCGCAAGTGGAGAAATGAGTTTACTATGGCTGACACCGAAGTGCGCCATCCGGTGCCCGTGGAGTTTGCCACCGGCTGTTTCCTGCTGATCCGCACGGAAATTTTCCGGAAGCTGAACGGCTTTGACCCGCGTTTCTTCCTGTACCAGGAGGATTCCGACCTGAGCCGCCGGATCCTGGAGGAGCAGCTGGGCAGCATCGTTTACCATCCCGATATGCAGGTTATCCATCAGTGGGCCCGGGAAAACACCCGGACCTTCAAAGGCCGTATGCGCCAGATCCGTTCTGTCTTCAAGTACTTCCTGAAATGGGGTGTCACCTGGTGAAGACAGCTGTGCTGCTGGCCGCCTACAACGGCGGCAGATACCTGCCTGCCCTGCTGGATTCCCTGAAAAAACAGACGGATCCGGATTTCACCGTCATCATGCAGGATGACGGTTCATCAGACAATACGCCTGAACTGCTCCGGACTGTTGCGGAAGACGACAGCCGTTTTGTCTTCGGTTCGGAACAGGGGCAGCATCTGGGCGCCGCCGGCAATTTCATTTCCCTGATCCGCCAGGCCCGGGCAGACCGGGTTTTCCTGAGCGACCAGGACGATATCTGGGAACCGGACAAAATTGCCGTGCTGAAACAGGCCATGCAGGAGCAGGAGGACCGCTTCGGCGCGGAAACACCGCTGCTGGTCCATTCAGACTGTTCCCTGATTGATGACACCGGCAGCTGCATCGGCGGCAGCTTTTTCCGGCACCAGGGCTGGGATCCCGCTGCGGTCACCCTGCAGCGGCTGTTGGTCCAGAACAATGTGACAGGCTGTACCCTGGTCATGAATGAACCCCTGCGGAAGCTTGTGGCCGCCCGTGCCCGGGCAAAGGAACTCTTCATGCATGACTGGTTCATTGCCTTGACGGCCGCCTCCTTCGGGCAGGTTTCGTTTGTGGACCGCCCGCTGACGCGCTACCGCCAGCATGAAGGCAACAAGATCGGCGCCAGTTCCGCCTCACTGCTGGCCCGGGGGCTGGCAGCCCTGAAAAACCGGAAGGAGGCAAAACGCCGGATTCTGCTCACCTACACCCACACAAAGGTGTTCTGCAGGCTTTACGGGGATGCGCTTCCTCCGCAGGCCCGGCAGGTTGCGGAAGCATACCTGGCTACGGAAAAGATGGCCAAGATTCCCCGGGTGCTGGCCGTCCGCCGGATGGGCTGCCTCATGCAAAGTCCGGTTACCCGTCTGGGACAGCTTCTTTTCGGGTAACAGAATAAAAAAACTGCTTGCAATTTAGTCCCGGCCGTGATATCATAGTCGGGCTTGATGTGTAACACTCCAACGAGGAGGATGATTTCCATGGGTAAGTATTGTGAGATTTGCGAAAAGGGCACGCTGAACGGCAACAACGTCAGCCACTCCAACCGCAAGAGCCATCGCATCTGGGCGCCCAATGTGCAGAGCGTTCGCGTGGTGGTCGATGGTGTGGCAAAGCGGATGAACGTTTGCACCCGTTGCCTGCGCAGCGGCAATGTGCAGCGCGCGCTGCCCAAGGTTCACGAAGAGGCCTGAGCCCCCGAATGAATTAGATCAACCCGTCTGTCGTGCAACAGACGGGTTTTTCTTATCCCTGTATTTCTGTTTTATGTCAGGTGTTAAAACGGTTTGCTCTCCCCTGGCCGGGCTTTCCGTTATACATTGTGGATTGCTTCCCTGAGCCAGTTCCGGCCGGTTTCCCGTATTTCATCTATTCCCTTTTCCGCTGTCAGCCGCTGGAAATGATCCACGCGGCTGTTTTTGCTTTCCGGGTCATCGTCCCTGTATCTGCGAAGCGTCTCTGTCTTTGTGCCGAAGATCGTTCCGAAGACCAGCCCGTGGAAACTGTCTGTGCAGAAACAGGCCGCATTCTTCACTGCGGAAAGGAAGGTCTCAGGGCCTGCTCCGTCCAGCAGCTCATATCCGCTCCGGTAGCTTCCCGCAGTCACCGGCAGCACCAGGACACGCAGGCCGGTCTCCCGCTGCAGTTCCCTCACCCGTTCCCAGTAAAACGGCTGATCGCCGATGAAATAACAAAGCAGATAGGGCTCCCCTTCCGGCGCTTTTGTCGCAAGCTGGCTCCAGGCCTCTCCCGACAGCAGGCAGACCGGATCCGGCATGACTGCTGCCTTCCTGCCTGTCATCTGTTCCAGCAGGTCCGCGCCTTCCTGTTCGCGTACGGAAATGGCTCGGAAATCTTCCGTCCACTGGCGGATCTTCCGGATCTTGGATTCCTTCGGCAGCCGGCTGACGCCCAGGCTCACCGCATACGCGATCTTCGGCTGGTTTTTCCCGGCAAAAGTCAGGAAATACGCGGGATTCAGCCACACAGGATTCCAGACCTGGTCGCTTCCGCAGATCAGCAGGTTGCAGTCCTTGCTCCGTTCATGAAGCTCCTTCCGGTTCCGGCAGGGCTCGCTCATCCACATCCGTTCCGCGTAGAAAGCGGGAATCGCTTTGCTTTTCAGAAGCGCGCCGCTGTGTTCCTCCACCACGTCACGCTTCCGCATGCCTTCCAGCACCAGTTCAAGGCTGTTGCCGCTCATCAGCAGGTTCCGGACCTTTTCCGCCCGGTCAGGCCGGTAATCCAGGTGTTCGCATTCCATTCCCAGTTCCCGGACCGTCCGCTGCAGTGCATAAGCCTGAAGTGCGGATCCGAAATTGTTGTTGTGCAGGAACGTGACAATCCCTGCTCCGGCCATCCTGGTTCACTCCTTCCGCATTGGCTTTCCTGTCAGTACGTCAGCAATCCTTTCGCAGGCATGTCCGTCCCCGTAGGGGTTTTCAGCGTGGGCCATCTGTTCATAAGCCTGCCTGTCATCCAGCAGCCTGGTGAACTCCCTGTAAATTGTTTCTTCGTTTGTCCCGACCAGTTTCAGGGTTCCGGCCTCGATTCCCTCCGGCCGCTCTGTGGTATCCCGCATGACCAGCACCGGCTTGCCAAGGCTCGGGGCTTCCTCCTGGATTCCGCCGCTGTCTGTCAGGATCAGATAGCTCCGGGCCATCACATTGTGGCAGTCCAGCACATCCATCGGCTCCGTCAGCCGGATCCTGTCACAGCCGCTCAGTTCGGCGTCCGCGGCTTCCCGGACCACAGGGTTCATATGAATCGGATACAGTGCCTTTACATCGCTGTGTTCCTCCACCACCCGGCGGATTGCCCGGAACATGGCGTGCATCGGTTCACCCAGGTTCTCCCGCCGATGTGCTGTCAGCAGAATCAGGCGGCTGCCTGCTGCCCAGTCCAGGTCAGGATGGGTGAAGTTCTCCCGCACAGTCGTTTTCAGCGCATCAATCACCGTGTTGCCTGTCACATAGATCGATTCCGGCTTTTTGCCCTCCCGGACCAGGTTTTCCCGGCTCAGGGGCGTCGGCGCAAAGTTCCAGCTTGCCAGGATGGAAACACACTGGCGGTTGAATTCCTCCGGATAAGGCGAGAGAAGATTGTATGTGCGCAGTCCCGCCTCCACATGGCCCACCGGAATCTGCAGGTAGAAGCAGGCCAGCGAAGCGGCAAAAGTGGTGCTGGTATCTCCGTGAACAAGCACCGCGTCCGGCCGTTCCTTCTCCAGCACGCCCTTCATGCCTTCCAGCACGCGCGTGGTAATGTCGAACAGGGTCTGGCGGTCCTGCATAATTGCCAGGTCATAATCCGGTACAACCTCAAAGGCGTCCAGGACCTGCTGCAGCATACCCCGGTGCTGTCCGGTCACGCATACCAGTGTCTGCACTTCGGGCCGGGTTTTCAGTTCCCGGACCAGGGGGCACATCTTGATGGCTTCCGGCCGCGTACCGAAAACCAGCATGATTTTTTTACTCATCGTCCCAGTCCACCAGCCCTTTGGATTCCAGGTATTCCTGCTGATAATCCATATAATCGTCCACCAGCGAAGCCAGCTTGACCGCCTTCACAGGATCCAGTTTGTTCGCTGCAGCCAGCTTTTCCACCATATACTCAAAGGCATCGTCATCCTCATAGTATTCGGTGCCGGCATTCCCGTCCTCGTCAATTACGTGGTTTTCATGCATATAGGCCATGTCCGCGTCAATCGTCTGGCTGATCAGTTCAGCCAGCTGATCCGCCAGCTCCGGATGATCCTTTGTGTGGATCCGCTTCAGGATAAATTCCAGCGCCTCCTGCTTGTCATATCCTTTCATCATCGCCGTGTACGTCCTTTCTCAGTGTTGTCTGACATAAATCATGGAGCGGTCCGCGGACGGAACCTCGCTTCCGTTTGGATAGAAAAGAATTCTTCCTTCCCGCATCATCAGGATCCCTGTGGATCCCTGCAGCTGTTTCTTTTCCAGCAGCAACAGCAGCAGCTTTCCTGTCAGGGCCGGGCCGCCGCCCTTCTGCAGGCAGTCCTTCCAGATAGTGCAGTTGCATTCTTTTTCCGTACAGCTGAAGGCCAGCCTGCTTTCCCGAAGGCCGCCCTTTCCGCAGATGGGGCACACAGCCCCCTGCAGCGGTGCTGCGGGTGTCCTCCGGACACCGGCTTTGCCCCGCCGGCGTTCCTCCTCAGGAAACTGTACGGCTGCGGAATTGTCCCGGGCATAGTCTACCAGAAAACTGCTCATCCGCACAATCCCTTCCATGAAACGGCCCGGATCCTGTTTTCCGTCTGTAATATCGTGCAGTGCCAGTTCCCATCTGCCGGTCATTTCCGGACTGGACAGTTCCTGCGGCACCACATCAATCAGCATCACACCCTTGTCTGTTGCCTGCAGCGTCTTTCCCCGCCGCTGGGCATAACCGACTTTGATCAGCCGCTCAATGATTGCAGCCCGGGTGGCAGGCGTTCCGATCCCGCTGCCTTTCATCTGCCGGACCAGTTCCTCGTCATCCAGTTCCTTTCCGGCAGTTTCCATGGCTGCCAGCAGGCTGGCGTCCGTATGCGGAGCCGGCGGTTTCGTCTTGTCCTCCCTGATCCGGGTTTCCCGGACCGTTCTGGTATCTCCCTCCTGCAGCGGCGGCAGCGGATTCTCGCTCTCTCCGTCCTCAGCGGTTTTCTTTTTCGCCTTGGGCGGATTCTCCATCGGCGGCACATCGTGCCAGCCGTTATTCACAATCACTTTCCCCGTCGTGCGGAAGAGGTGTTCCTCTGCTTTTGTCACGATCTTTGTCGCGTCATAATCACACGCGGGATAGAAGGCAGCCAGCAGCCGCCGGGCCACCAGGTCGTACAGCTTGCGTTCATCCTCGCTGAAAGCGGATACATTCGCTTTCTTCGCCGTAGGAATAATCGCGTGGTGGTCGGTCACCTTGGTCTGGTCAATTGTCCGCTTGCTGACCGGCAGCTTCCCGCCGGGCAGCGCGCCGGCAACATATTTCTGATATCCGTCCGGCAGCAGCTTCATAGTCTGGACCACCCGGGGAATCATGTCCGGTGGCAGGAAGCGGCTGTCCGTACGGGGATAGGTCAGCGCCTTATGCTTTTCATACAGGCTCTGGGCAGTCTTCAGCGTCTTGTCCGCTGTAAAGCCCAGCATCCGGTTGGCATCCCGCTGCAGGCTTGTCAGGTCATAAAGCTGCGGCGGCAGTTCCTTCTTCCGGGTGGTCTCCGCCTGGATCACCGTGCCGGTCTTGCCCTTCACTTCCGCGGCAATCTTCTCCGCGTCAGCTTTCTCCTTCAGGTGGGTATCCGGATCCAGTTTGTCGGAGAAGTAAACGCCGCTGTAATCACCGAAATCCGCGGTCAGCGTGCAGAAGCCTTCCGGCTTGAAGTTTTCAATTTCCTTCCGCCGTTTCACCAGGATCGCCAGTGTCGGCGTCTGGACCCGCCCGATGGACAGCAGCGCGTTGTATTTCAGGGTAAACGCCCGGCTGGCGTTCATCCCCACCAGCCAGTCTGCTTTGCTGCGGCACCGGGCGCTTTCATACAGCCCGTCATAGTCGGCGCCGGGGCGGATATCCCGGAAGCCTTCCGAGATTGCCTCGTCCGTCATGGAAGAAATCCACAGCCGCTGAAAAGGTTTTTTGCACCCGGCCTTCTCATAAATATACCGGAAAATCAGTTCGCCCTCTCGCCCTGCGTCTGTCGCGCAGATCAGCGAATCTGTCTCCTTGTCGTTAATCAGTTTCTTTACCTTGCCATACTGGTCTTTGGTAGTGGAGATCACCTTCAGGGGAATGGTCTCCGGCAGGATCGGCAGCGTGGCAAAGGACCATTTCTCATACTTCGGATCCAGCTCGTTCGGCTCAACCAGTGTCACCAGATGGCCCACAGCCCAGGTGACGATATACCGGTCTCCGATCAGGCATCCGTCCCCGCCGGTCCGGCAGCCGAGTACCCGCGCAATATCCCTGCCTACACTGGGCTTCTCGGCAACCACCACAATCTTTCCCATGACGCACCTCCAACCATAGTATATTAACATATTCAAAAGCTTTTGCCTACGAGTATTATTCGTCAGAAGCCTTTGTCTTCTGCCGAAATGATGTATTTTGATGAAATCAAAATATGGTATATTCGCCTGCGGCGAATGTTTTATATACACATATCCTTGTTCTTTGGGGCTTGAAAGTATATTATCACTTTCGGCGCAGCCGAAAATATCATATGGTGTTGCTTGCAACACCATATATCATATTGAGCCATACTATGGCTCAATATATCATGTTTGTCTTTGACAAACATATCATTCGTTCGCTTGCGAACGAAAAAAGGATTGCCTTCCCTTTCAGGAAGACAATCCTTTATAATCCATACACTTTCATCGCGTTTTCCGTGGTATATGCCGCCACTTCTTCCGGGTCTTCTCCGCGAAGCTCCGCCATCTTCATCCCCACATACCGCACATTCGCCGGTTCATTCCGTCTGCCCCGCACCGGTTCAGGTGCCATATACGGGCTGTCCGTCTCAATCAGCAGGCGGTCCCGCGGAACAATCCGGCAGGCTTCCTGCAGCTTCGGCGCCTTTTTGAAGGTCAGCGGTCCGGCAAAGGAGATATAGTATCCCAGCTTCAGGTATTCCTTCGCGATCTCCGCGCTGCTGCTGAAGCAGTGGATGATCCCGCCGGTCAGCTTCGCCTTCATGCTTTTCATAATCTCCAGCATCTCGGCATGCGCGTCCCGGATATGGTATGCCACCGGCGCGCCGATCTCCCAGGCCAGCTCCATCTGCCTGATGCAGACCTCACGCTGTACATCCCGCGGGCTGTGGTCATAGTAATAATCCAGCCCGATCTCCCCGATGGCACGGATCTTTCCCTTCCGGTACCAGTCCGCAATCTCTGCCAGGTCTCCCTCCCGGAATCCCTTTGCCTCATGCGGATGGATGCCGCCGACAGCGACAGCGCCGTCGTGTTCCCGGGCAAAACGGATTGCCCGCCGGGAAGTCTCCATATCGGAGCCGATGACCGCGTACCGGGTGATGCCGTACTCCGCCATGCGGGCCAGCGCTTCCTCCCGGTCGCCGTCAAAAGCTTCTTCATCCACGTGACAGTGGCTGTCAAACCATTCCATCATCCGATCAGGGCGCCGTCCTCAACGCCTTCCCCGACAGTGACCAGCCGCAGGTTGCCGTTGTCATCCAGTGCGGACAGGATCATGCCCTGGCTCTCAATACCGGCCAGCTTCGCGGGCTTCAGGTTGGTGATAACCGCCACCTGTGTGCCGACCAGTGCTTCCGGCTCATACCACTTCTGGATGCCGCTGACCACAGTGCGTTCTCCGTCCTTGCCCAGTCCCAGGCGGAACTTCAGCAGCTTGCTGCTCTTCTCCACCTTCTCGCAGGCCAGGACACGGGCTACCTGGATCTTGCACTTGAAGAAATCGTCGATCGCGATCTCAGCAGGATATTCCGGTTCATCGTGCTTCTTTTCAGCCTTCTGTTCCTTCTTCTGCTGCTTCTCCTCAGCCTTGGCTTCTTTCTTTTCTTCCTTGCCGCCGGCCAGGGCTTCCAGTTCCTTGTTCACGTCAATGCGGGGGAACAGTGCCTCGCCCTTCTGCACTTTTGTGCCGGCAGGCAGCAGGCCGAAGGTCTTCAGGCTGTCCCAGCTCTTCAGGTTTTCATCTGCAATACCCAGCTGGGTGAAAATCCGGGCAGGCGTGGAGGGCATGAACGGCCCGATCAGCACAGCCGCAAACCGGACGCATTCCGCCAGGGTCAGCATGACATTGGCCAGCCGGTCCTTCTTCTCCGGATCCTTGCCAAGTACCCAGGGCTGGGTCAGGTCGATATACTTGTTGCACTCGCCGATCACCTTCCAGA
>JAEEGL015010310.1_pt1 | contig 10818 bp, 3 predicted proteins | sample 9134231 | NCBI WGS metagenome assembly JAEEGL01 (sample SAMN16246548, study PRJNA631951) | gut metagenome | biome: gut microbiome; feature: rumen; material: fiber-attached | host: Bos | place: Iran: Karaj | collected 2018-10
GATTATGCTGTGGCAGAAGCAAAGGAACAGATAGATATAATCCATGGCGACTGCGTTATACCTCAGAGGGCAGGACGGGCTTACGGTACTTATACCGTAGATGTGGCTGATTATGTTCTGGGATGGATACTGGGAATAGAATCCGATGCATACTTTGTCGGGACAACAAATGATCTGTATAAAGATATCACATCATACGAAGGAGAATATCTTAGCGTAGAGAATGCAGATGCTTTTCACGCTTTTCTGGCCCGCCTGGGCGATGAGACTATTGCTTATGAGAGCGAAAAATACGGTATGCAGCGTCCGGTAAGCTGGTCTAACTGGCCTACAGCCGATGAGATGACTCATCCTGAAGAGCCTCTTTTTGAAATGGAGGATGCCGTAACCATAAATGTAGAGCGTATCAAACCTACGCAGAAGTTTGCTCCCGGAGTATTTGCAAGCTATCATGTCTATCCTTATTATCCGGACTTTATGATGCTTGCTGATAAATACACCCATTACAAGGATGAAAGCGGCAGGATAAACACCTATAAGGCATATCTTAAGGACCTTAAGAGCATACATAAAGTGCCTGTCATGGTTGCGGAATTCGGAGTGCCCACATCCAGAGGATGTACCCATCAGAATCCTTTTTCACATTACGATCAGGGACATCTGACGGAAAAAGAACAGGGAGAAGCTCTCTCTTCAATGGCACAGGATATATATGACTGCGGATTCTGCGGCGGGCTGATCTTTGCATGGCAGGATGAATGGTTTAAACGCACCTGGAATACCATGGATTATACCGATCCTGACAGGCGTGCATATTGGAGTGATATACAGACCAGCGAGCAGAATTTCGGCATCCTTTGCTTTGATCCCGGTGAAGAGAAAATGGATACGCTGATCGACGGGAAGTTTGACGACTGGGCGGATGAAGAAGTGTTTGCCGAGACAGACGGCCTTAAGCTTTATGTAAAAAAGGACGAACGCTATATGTACCTGTGCATCAAGGGTATGAAGGCACTTCCCAAGAGTGATATGCAAAAAGACCGCATAGTGATACCGTTTGATATCACGCCTCTTTCGGGACATTCTTCGTATAAGGAAAAGGAATTTGACCGCGATGCTGATTTTGTGCTGTGTTTAAACGGAAAAGACGACAGTACTCTTTTAGTACACCGCTATTATGACCGCTATGCGTTTGCCTTCGGGGAATATGATAACCTTCTGGATTCAAAGGGATATGATGATCCGGACAGTGCGGAGTTTATTCCCATTTATCTGTGTATGAACCGTACTCAGTGGATACCCACAACAGAAGAATGGCGTGATGCCGAACGCATGGACAGCGGACTTTTGCGCTATGGGAATGCAGATCCTGAAGCACAAGATTACGACTCTCTGGCAGATATGTGTTACGGAGATGATTTTATAGAACTCAGGCTGGCCTGGGGATTGTTGAATTTCAGGGATCCTTCGTCAAAAGAGGTTGAAGGGGATTTCTGGGGACAAAAAGAGCTTTACGGCATTAATGTTGACGAGATCTATATAGGGATCATGAGTGCCGGGAGATACAGCGGCATGTCACCCTATACCTGGGATAACTGGGATATGCCCACATATCATGAGAGACTGAAACAGTCCTATTATATACTTAAGGACAAATATGACGAACTTAAGTTAGACTGATCTTTACTGATCGGGATTTGTCTGATTATGACAAATTCTTATTCATTCATTACCTCTTCGTTGTTTCATCCCGTGCAGTATGGTAGTATTTCAATGGATTTTTTTGTGGGAACGGATTCCACTAACCATGAGGAGGATAAAATAATGAAGAAAAAACTGTTGGCAGGGCTGCTTTCGCTGGCCATGCTGACCGGTACGATCCGGCCGGTCCTTGCATCGGATGATGTGTATGTAACAGAAAGCGAAGAAGAGACAGACGGTTCTTATGATGAAACGGACGACGTCTATGACGAAGATGTGGTAACGGATGAGGATGTTACAGCTGCCAAGCCGGATCCGGAACCTGCGACTATTGACAAGAGCAGTGTAAGCTACAATACCATTTATGCTAAACCCGTAAAGATCAATAAGATAACTTATGAGCTTTCGGCCGAAGTTTCTTATTACGATGTGGTTAAATACTGCGGAAGAAAGATAAAAGCGGGGCTTGACCTGGATGCGGAAGTCAAGAGTCCAAGCCTTGATCAGCTTGCTGCCGAGATCTTAGGCGTAGATCACGTCGACCTTTCGGGTGTGATCGAATGGAAATTCACTGAAACAAAGAATAAGAAAATTGGTTCTAAATCCTATTTCATTGTAAAAGGCAAGGTTAAAAAATCTGCTGCTAAGGAGATAGGTCTTAAGGGAAAATATCTCACCAGATTTAAGAAAGGATTATCAAAGATAAATTCCGCAGCTTCAAAAAAAGCTGAGAGGATGTATTTTACTATTGTTGAAACGATACCCAAGGATGGCGTGATCAAACCTACAGGGCCTGCACAGCCTACAGCTACACCTACAACGACGCCCAAGGCAACACCTACGCCTACAGGACCTACCCCTACGGGAAAACCCAAGGCAACACCTACGACCAAGCCTACGGCTACACCTACCGTAAAACCTACCGGGGGAGCTGAGCCTACCGGCACAGAGGATCCTACGGGCGGAGCTGAGCCTACTAAGATAGCTGAGCCTACAAAGACCGCAGAACCTACCCCCAATCCGGAAAAGCCTGCGATCAAGGCTGTTAAGATCAATAAGACTAATTTCCCGGATGATAAATTCAGACAGATTATCTCCGGCCGTGATTATGATAAAGACGGTAACGGTACACTTGATGAAAATGAGATCTTTTATATCAGGAATGTAAACTGCGAAGGCATGGGCGTTAAATCCGTTCAGGGTATAGAATTCTTCCCCGAACTGGTAGGCCTGTGGTGCAAGGATAATAATATATCGCATATCGATATCAGTAAGAATGTAGAACTTACCGGTATCTGGTGCTCAAATAACCCGCTTACGGAACTGGATATGTCACATAATCATGAGCTGTTATGGGTTTACTGCTTTGACTGCAAGCTGACAGAGCTGGATTTTTCACAGACTCCCAAGATGGCGTTTATCGAATGCAATACCAATCCCATCAAGGAGCTGGATCTGTCCAACTGTCATGAACTTGAACATCTGACCTGCGGTACCTGTGAGCTTACCGAGCTTGACTTAAGTCCCTGCCCGAAGCTTGCGCATCTTGACGCATTCCAGAATCATCTTACACAGCTGGATGTAACAGTGTGTCCTAAGATGAAACGTCTTGATGTTTGGAATAATGTTATAAATTTTGATACTCCGCAGGAACAGAGGCTTGGCGCCATAGATATAAGCAAGTGCCCGGAACTGCAGTATTATAACTGCGCATATAATAATGTTGAAAGCCTGGATCTTAGCCACAATCCGGAACTGTTCAAATTAAACTGCGCATATAATTCAACGCTTAAGTCACTGGATGTATCTAATAATCCCAAGCTTGAGATACTGATATGCGAGTGCTGCCCGATAGAGACCATCGATCTGTCCAATAATCACTATATGCATTTCCTGCAGGCTTTTGGAAACGGCAGTATGACGAAATTGGATATCGGCCAGAATCCCTTCCTTATGAAGGCTTATAACGAAGGCGTGATCAATGACGAGACAGCACATCTGGGAAAAGCCATACATTCCTGGACTATAGATTACGGCTGGGATGATTCCACGACCGGCGGCGATAAAGGTCTGGACAGCCTGCTTTTCATATGCTTTGATGATGTTGTAAAGCTTAGTATGGATACCAACGGTTATACACTTCCGTCAAGAGATCCTTATCCTTATTCGGATGCAGGTATTTCCGAAGAGGGGCTTCTTACACGTGCCGAGGCTATACAGAAACTTTATGAAATGGCAGGAAGTCCTAAGGTGGGAGCGGTAAAGAGCAGATTTACCGATATCAAGGGGCATAAGTATTCGAATGCGCTTAATTGGGCAGAGAGTATGCATATGCTTGCGGGATTCAGATATATTCCCGATGATACCTTTGAACCCGATGAGTTTGTGACCAGGCAGGACCTGATGTTCATGCTAATGAGATATGCCGAATATACCAAGGGTATGAAGAGAGCCATAGATTTCGGACGTACAGATGACTACATCGATTATCTTGATATCGATTTCTGGCACTGGGAGCCTATGTGCTGGGCAGAAACCTGGCTGATCCTTCCCGGTAAGGGCGGTGATACAAAGGAAACACAGATCATAGATCCTCTTGGAAGAGTTACACAGGCAGATCTGGATGTCGTGATCGCTAACTTTAAGGAAGCAAACGGAAGATAAGTACTTAAAAACCCCGGCCGGATGGTCGGGGTTTTATTTATTCATCTTATATGTTAAAATATAACTGCCGGCAGCGGGACTTGAACCCGCACGTGGTTGCCCACAACAGATTTTGAGTCTGCCTCGTCTGCCATTCCGACACGCCGGCTTAATTCAACTATGAAATTATATCATATGGTTCGATCAAAAACAAGAAAAAAATTCGGAGCGTGAAATATGAGTAAAAAACTGATGCTTATAGACGGACACAGTATCTTGAACAGGGCATTTTACGGACTGCCCGATCTGACCAACAGCGAAGGCCTCCATACAGGGGCCGTATTTGGCTTTATAAATATAATGCTAAAGATAGCTGCCGAAGAAAAGCCCGATTATCTGGCGGTTGCTTTTGATGTGCATGCGCCTACTTTCAGACATGAGATGTATAAAGAGTATAAAGGCACCAGAAAACCTATGCCGGATGAGCTGCGCGAACAGGTGCCTTTGATGAAAGAGATGCTTAAAGCTATGGGGATAACTACGGTTGAACAGGCCGGGCTGGAGGCTGATGATATACTTGGAACGCTGGCTAAGAAAGGAGAGGCAGCGGGGCTTTCGGTAGCCCTGGTATCGGGAGACCGCGACCTTTTGCAGATCGCATCGGATAACATCAAGATACGTATACCAAAGACCAAACGTGGCGGTACCGAGATAGAGGACTATTACGCCGCGGATGTGGAAAGAGTATATCAGCTTTCACCGGCGCGTTTTATAGAGCTTAAGGCGCTTATGGGCGATACATCCGATAATGTGCCCGGCATACCCAAAGTGGGTGAGAAAACAGCCACGGAACTTATGCTTAAGTATGGTTCTATCGAAGGCATTTATGAACATGTAGACGAGATCAGTAAAAATGCGGTCAGGGAGAGCATTAAAGCAAACAGGGAGCTTGCAGACCTGAGCCTTAAACTGGTGACGATAAAGACTGACTGTGAACTGGGCGTAAGCTTTGAAGATGCTGCCTTTGGTAATATCTATACACCTGAGGCTTATGAATTATGTAAAAAGCTGGAATTTAAGGCTCTGCTTAAAAACTTTGATCCTGATGTGAGCAGGACACAGAAGGAATATGAATATGTATATGTAAAGAGCGCAAAGGAAGCTGAAATGCTTTCTAAGAGAGCTGTAAAGGCCGGGAGCGCCGGATGCTGCGTATATATGCCCTCAGATGATTCTTTTGTGCTTGCAATGGATATAGGCGATGACTGCGCTTATCTTATAGATGATGAGATATGTGATATCCCCGCTTATCTGCGTGATCTATATTCAGCGGGCTGTGCTCTGGTCGTGTTTGATATAAGAGAGCTTTATTCTGCGTTATTCGGAAAAGCAGCACAAAACAGTAAAAAAAATAAAACGGCGGAGCAGCAGCTGAGTTTTGAGGATCTTATGTCCGCGGCTGAAGAGACAGAAGAAGACATTACGGATTTTGGCAGCGACTTTACTTCACATAATGCTACGCAGGATCTGTATGATCTTAAGATAGCAGCTTATCTGTTAAATCCGCTTAAAAGCGACTGGAGTATAGAGGATGCGGCCAAGCAGTATCTTGATACACTTATCGCTTCTTATGCTCAGATATTTGATAAAAAGCCGTTGAAAGAGGCCCTGACAGATAAAGATGCGTTCGGCAGATATGCGGCTGCGGAAGTATTGCAGCTATTAGCTCTAAAGGATGTGCTGCAAAAAGCCTTAAACGATGAACAGATGGATAAGCTTTACAGGGATATCGAGATGCCGCTGTCGTATGTTCTTTACCGTATGGAGAGGGAAGGCATACAGGCAGATGCGGGAGCGCTTAAGGAATACGGCCGTGAACTGAGCACGCGCATAAGCGAACTGGAGCAGAAGATATATGGATCTGCGGGTGAGGAGTTTAATATAAATTCTCCCAAGCAGCTTGCAGTCATTCTCTTTGAGAAAATGGGGATACCGGGCGGAAAGAAGACCAAGATGGGATATTCGACATCTGCGGATGTGCTGGAGAAACTGGCCGAAGATGTACCGTTTGTCAGAGACATACTTGAATACCGTACATATGCCAAACTTAAATCGACCTATGCCGATTCGCTTGCGGAATATATTGCAAAAGACGGACGAATCCATACGCGGTTTAACCAGACGATCACGGCTACCGGCAGGCTCAGTTCTACCGATCCCAATCTGCAGAACATACCTATGAGGACCGAATTGGGCAGGCGTATAAGGAAGGTTTTCAAACCCAAAGACGGCTGCGTGTTTGCCGATGCCGATTATTCACAGATAGAATTAAGGATACTTGCCAGCCTGGCAGGGGATAAGGACCTGATAGAGGCGTACAGGGAAGGAAAGGATATTCACAGGATAACGGCATCCAAGGTATTCGGAGTACCCTTTGAAGAAGTTACAGATATTCAGAGGCGTAATGCCAAGGCTGTTAATTTCGGTATAGTATATGGTATTTCATCCTTTGGACTTAGCCAGGATCTGTCAATATCCAGGCAGGAAGCAAAGGAATACATAGAACAGTATTTTGCTACCTATCCCGGGATAAAGGCTTATCTGGAAGAGGTAAAATCGCAGGCTAAAAAGACGGGATATTCGGTGACATATTTCGGAAGAAGACGTCCCATTCCCGAACTTAACAATTCCAATTTTATGCAAAGACAGTTTGGCGAGCGCGTGGCAATGAACGCTCCCATTCAGGGGACGGCAGCGGATATCATGAAGATAGCGATGATAAATGTATATGATGCGCTGATAAAATGCGGACTCAGATCCAGGATGCTTTTGCAGATCCACGATGAGATCCTGATAGAGACCTATAAGGAAGAGGAAGAAAAAGTATTAGCGATCATGCGTGAAGAAATGTGCTCGGCAGCAAAGCTGCCGGTAGCACTGGAGGTTGATGCACATACCGGTACTGACTGGTATGAAGCAAAGTAGGGCAAAAGGAGGAAACATCATGATCACAATCGGCATCACCGGCGGCGTGGGAGCCGGCAAAAGTGCGATACTTAAATATCTTGAGGAAAAATATGATGCATATATCATAGTGGCCGATGAACTGGCCAAGGAGCTGGAAGAACCCGGGAAGGAAGTGTACGAAAAACTGGTGCAATGCTTTGGAGATACTATACTTTCACAGGATAAAAGCATAGATAAGAAAGCATTCGCAAACCTCATATTCGGTGATGAGGATGCATTAAAGAAAGCTGATTCGATCATACATCCTGCGGTCAAAGAAGAGATACTAAACCGTATTAAGGCAAAAGAAGCTGATGGCTGCAAAGTTTTCATTGTTGAGGCGGCGCTTCTGATAGAAGAAGGTTATGATAAGATCCTTGATGAGCTCTGGTATATATATGCTGATGAAGCAGTGCGTTTTAAGCGGCTTGAAGAAAACCGCGGATACAGCAGAGAAAAGTCTTTGAGCATAATGCGAAAGCAGAAAAGCGATATCGAATTCAGAAAATACTGTAAAAGGATAATCGATAACAGCGGAGAACTGTCGGAGACTTTAGACCAGACAGATGCGATAATGCACAGCATTAAAGCGGCTTCGATATAAAATGACAGGAGGAAAAGCTTATGTTCAGATCTGTGATGCTTAAGAAAAAAAGATTTATTTCCCTGTTTCTGATATTTTTACTTGTCTTTTCAGACCTGAAGACCGTAATTCCGGTACAGGCTGCAGATCTTCATTATATACAGATAGAAACGCAGTATATGCAGACCGAAGCAAGAAAACAGCTGGCTATGGTAAATGAATTCCGCACCGGTGATGAGGCCTGGCATTACGCGCAGGACGGAACTGTAGTAAGTGATGCGGGCCTTGCGGAGCTTGAATGGGATTATGGACTGGAGAGGAGCGCACTGACAAGAGCGGTAGAGATAGCGCTGGTCTTTTCACATACACGTCCTGATGGTACGGGATGCTTTAGTGCCGTAAAAAATACCGGGGCCAGAGCAGAGAATATAGCTGCGGGGCACAGCAGTTCCGAAGTTGTCATCGAAGCCTGGAAAGAAAAGAATGATGATTATTCCGGCCAGGGCCACAGACGTAATATGTTAGGGGCAAAATACAGATATATGGCTGCTGCCTGCGTCAGTTATAAAGGGAGCAGGTACTGGGTTCAGGAGTTTTGCGAGAACCCGGACGATCTTACTTATACCGATGCGGATGACGGAGTACATATCGATAATGTACTTGCGGATATCGCAGAAGGGGCTTATATAATCCCGGGTGCATCCGACGGGGATATCATAAAAGTCACTAAGGGCGTGGCATTTAAGCTGCCTGTTGCACAGGGCGTATTTCAGATCAACGGTTCTTCAGCAAAAAGGACCGTTAATATTCCTGTCAGCTGGACACTGTCCGACCCTGATTTCGGAACTGTTACTGATGGCAGTATCACTCCCGATATCAACGGAAAAACTGATATACACGGAGAATATGTATTCCTGGATCAGGATTATTCCCTGGATCTGACCCTGGATTCACAGATCTATGCGCAGTCGATAAGCCTTGATAATAATATCCTGAATATAGTGAAGGGCGAAAGCATAAGTTTAAATGCGACGGTCCTGCCAAAAGACGCTGTGGATGGGGCTGTGAGCTTTATAAGCGATGATGAGTCTGTAGCTGTGGTTTCCGGTAACGGTGTAGTCACAGCTGCAGGAAAAGCAGGAGATTCAACATATGTACATGCGCAGACAGAGGGGGGACTTACCGGGTCATGCATAGTCAATATCTGTGAAACTCCTTATCTGAAAGCTTTTACCGAAGAGACTTTTGTTTATGATCTTGAAGAAGGCGGATATTATACAGTGCCTTCCGTGCTGCCGCAGGGCGCAGAGATACTTACTGCGCCGCGCAACACTCCGCCGGTAATATATACGACGGATGATCCGGCTGTAGCAGTGGTATCGGGCAATTATGTTTATGCCATATCGGCCGGGAATACTACCCTGCATGCTGCGACAGATGAGTATTACGGTAAAGAATATCATTTCAAATGGGCGGTAAGCGTTAACAGAGCCGTCATAAAACCCTCATCAGTTAATATTTCAAAAACCAGTATAGATCTTACGGCGGGCGAAAGCGTAAGTATCACTGCAAGTATAGAGCCCAAAGATGCGGACCAGAGTGTCATATTTGAAAGCGATGACAAGAGTGTGGCTACGGTAGATGCAAACGGCAGGATCGTAGCCAAAGCGGCGGGCAGGGCGAATATCACGGCGTATACTCCCGATAAGAGCCTGTCTTCAAAAAGCTGCGTAGTAAATGTAAGTGAAAAGCCGGCCGGGGAAGTATATACATTCGGCATGACTTACGGACAGACAGAAGCCAGAAAGTTTGAAAAGCTTGTAAACGATTTCCGCAGCGGATCGGAAGCCTGGTATTATGATCAAAGCGGAAATAAAGTGAGTGTTAAAGGCCTTGGAAAGCTTAAATTCGATCCGGTACTCGAAGAGGCAGCAAAGATCAGGGCGGCGGAAGCGGCTATCATTTTTTCACATACCAGGCCAAACGGTGAAAGCTGTTTTTCAGCTGTGAACTTAAGCGGCGCCGGCGGAGAAAACCTTGCAGCCGGTCACAATTCTGCAGCTGCTACAATGGAACAATGGAAGGAGACCGACCAGGATTATTCGGGCCAGGGACATCGCAGGAATATGCTGGGCAAAAACTTTAACTCTATAGGCGTAGCCTATGTCAGCTATCAGGGACAGCATTACTGGGCGATGGAATTGTCGTCGGGATCAAGCGGGGAAAGTCTTGGCGTAGCATGGAATGAAGAACATGATGTGGCGATAGTGATAAGTGATAAGTATATCACCGGTGCGGACATCAAACCCAAACTTGAGAACGGATCGACCATAGAACTTAATCTGGATGAAGCTAAGAAACTTCCGTCATTTGCCGGAGAGCTGAGTGTGAACGGACACTGGCCCAATGGAAATGTCGGCATTAAGAATGTTTCTCCGGAATGGACGTTGTCGGATGCTGATTTTGCTGATATCTCAGATGGAAAGATCACTGCGAGAAAGTACGGTAAGTGCGATCTTACGGCAAAGCTTAAACTATCCGGTCAGACATATACCTTTAAGTATAAGCTGCATGTAACATGTCATCCTGAAAGAGTAGAGGTTGATCCCGTGCAGAAAAAGCTTAGAGTAGGTGAAAGCTTTACTCTCAGTTATGCCGTATACCCGGAAAATGCCGAGGATAAAAGTGTAAGCTTTAAGAGCAGTGATAAGGATGTAGCAATAGTAGATAAAAAAGGAACGGTTGAAGCGGTGGGCAGCGGTGAGTGCGTGATAAGCGTGATCACAAATGACGGGCAAAAGAGCGCTGAATGTAAGGTTGATGTCAGTGCAGAATATACCGTGGCAGCTCCCAGGGCTGATCTGGCTGAAGGTGAAGTTGAATAC
>JAEEGL015736793.1_pt1 | contig 10818 bp, 7 predicted proteins | sample 9134231 | NCBI WGS metagenome assembly JAEEGL01 (sample SAMN16246548, study PRJNA631951) | gut metagenome | biome: gut microbiome; feature: rumen; material: fiber-attached | host: Bos | place: Iran: Karaj | collected 2018-10
CTCGGCCAAAAAGTGGTCCTCGTTGATGTGCATGCCCTTCTGGACGCTGCACTCGTAGGCCACTCCGGGGCCGCTTAGCTCCGTAAGCCCGTAGATGTCATGCGCCTTGATTCCCAGCGAGGACTCGATCGAGGCCCTCATGTCGTCGCTCCAGGCCTCGGCTCCGAAGATTCCGCGTCTGAGCTTGATAGCCGGCCTGAGCCCGCGCTCGTTGATCGTCTCTGAGAGGTAGGCGGCATAGGACGGGGTGCAGCAGAGCACCGTCGATTTCAGGTCCTCCATGAACTGCAGCTGCCTGTCCGTGCTTCCGGAGGACATCGGGAGGACCATGCATCCGAGCTTCTCGGCTCCGCCGTGAAGTCCGAGGCCGCCGGTGAACAGTCCGTAGCCGTAGCAGACCTGGACAACATCCTCATCGGAGATGTCAGCCGCGACAAGGGCACGGGCCACGCAGTCGTCCCAGAGGTCTATGTCCTCCTTGGTGTAGTACGCCACGACGCGCTTTCCCGTGGTTCCGCTTGTTGAGTGGATTCTGACGCACTGCTTCGCAGGAACACCCCTGAGTCCGTCAGGGTACGAGTCGCGAAGGTCGTCCTTCTTCAGGAAAGGCAGTTTGACTATGTCCTCAATGCCTTTGATATCATCTGGAGTGACCCCAATCTCCTCCATCTTGTGCCTGTAGTAAGGCACGTTCTCCCACACATGCTTCACCTGGGCAACAAGGCGCTCGCTCTGCAGGCGCCTGAGATCTTCCCGTGAGGCACATTCATACTCTTTCTGATAATATCTTTCCATCTTTGCTCTCAGTTGTTCTTGATGTGGACATCAAGCTGGTTGAACGGAATGACTATGCTGTTCTTCTCGAATGCCTTGCGCACTCCGTTGAGAAGGTCGAAATAGGTGTCCCAATACTGTGCGGTCTTGGTCCATGCCCTCATGGTGACCTTGACGCCGTTGCCTGCACCGTAGTCCGTGACCCTCACGAACACAGCAGGCTCCTTCAGAACCTTCTCGTCAGCATCGCAGACCTCGAGTATGAGCTTCCTCACCAGATCGGGATCGTTTCCGGCTACTGAGAAGTCAAGGTCAACGCGGCGGATCTCCTTCTCCGAGAAGTTGACGATGTTTCCGCTTGAGAGGGCCCCGTTCGGAAGGTGCACAACCTTGTTGTCCAGGGTGACAATTGTTGTGGAGACGATCTTGATGTCCTCAACGATTCCCTCTGTGCCCTGTGCGCTGATGTAGTCACCGACCTTGAACGGTCTTGTGACAAGAAGAAGAACTCCACCTGCGAAGTTTGCAAGGGCCCCGTTGACGGCAAGGCCGATTCCAACACCGAGAGATGCGATCAGCGCTGCGATTCCGCTTGTGTCAACCCCGAGATAGCCGACCATGCATGAGGCGATGACGACCTTGACCAGGATGCGTCCCGCATATGAGAGGGTGCGGATCAGCGTCTTGTCGAACTTGCCGCTCTTCTCAAGCCTTCTCTCAATCCTGTGAGATATGACTGTAACGATTCTGAATGAAATCAGAAGGATGACGATCGCGCAAACGATCTTGACTCCGGTGGTCAACGACCAGTTCTTTACTGACTCGAGGATCCCTGCTGCTGTTACGGTGTTCTCTTCCATGTTTTCCGTCTCCGGAATATATGAACAATCTACCTAGAAATGTCAGTCTAGTTCAATCATCTGGAGGTCGAAAGAGCCAAGGAAGCCTCCACAAATCCGAGAAAAAGCGGGTGTGGCCTGTTGGGCCTGCTCTTGAACTCGGGATGGAACTGGACGCCGATGTAGAACTTCTCTCCGGGGATCTCAACCGTCTCAACCAGCCTTCCGTCAGGGGAAACGCCGGAAAGGCACAGACCGGCCTTCTGCAAGGCCTCCCTGTAGTCGTTGCTGAACTCGTATCTGTGCCTGTGGCGCTCGCTGATCTCCTTCCTTCCGTACAGGGAGAGTATGGCGGTGCCCTCCTTCAGGATGCACGGATACCTGCCCAGCCTGAGCGTTCCGCCCTTGTCTATCTCGTCGTTCTGGCCAGGCATGAAGTCGATGACCTTGTACCTCGCATCGGCGTTGAACTCGCGGGAGTTGGCCCCCTGAAGGTGTGCCACATCACGGGCGAACTCTATGACGGAGATTTGCATGCCGAGACAGATCCCGAAATACGGTATGTGGTTCTCACGGGCATAGCGGGCGGAGATAACCATGCCCTCAATGCCGCGGTCCCCGAAGCCGCCCGGGACTATGATGCCGTCCGCCTTCGAGAGCTTCTGCCCGATGTTACTCTCCGTAAGGGTCTCGGAGTCTATCCAGTCTATCTCCACCTTGCAGTCCTGGTAGTAGCCTGCATGGTGCAGGGCCTCGGCCACGGAGAGGTAGGCGTCGTGAAGCTGGACGTATTTCCCCACAAGGGCGATGCGGACCGTCCTGCTCTGGTGCTCTATCCTCTTGACCATCTCCTCCCATTCGCGGAGGTCGGGCTCTGGGGCATCGATCCCCAGTTCCCGGCAGACGATGGCGGAGAGGTTTGACCTTTCAAGCATCAGCGGGGCCTCGTACAGGCTCGGAAGCGTCATGTTCTCTATGACGCAGTCGTCCTTGACGTTGCAGAAGTGGGCTATCTTGGAGAAGATCGTCTCGTCGGTGATCTTCTCGTCCACACGGAGGATGATGATGTTGGGGCTGATCCCCATGCCCTGAAGCTCCTTGACGCTGTGCTGGGTGGGTTTTGACTTGTGCTCGCCGCTGGCTTTGAGGTAAGGGACCAGCGTCACATGCACGTAGAGCACGTTCTCTCTGCCCACCTCAAGGCCCACCTGCCTGATGGCCTCGATGAAGGGCTGGCTTTCGATGTCGCCTATGGTTCCGCCGATTTCGGTTATCACCACATCGGCGTCGGTCTCCTTGCCGACCCTGTAGATGAAGCCCTTTATCTCGTTTGTGATGTGGGGGATGGTCTGCACCGTAGAGCCTAGATAGCCGCCCTGGCGCTCACGGCTTATGACGTTGGAGTAGACCTTTCCGGTCGTGAGATTGGAGAAGCGGTTCAGGTCCTCGTCAATGAACCTCTCGTAGTGGCCCAGATCCAGATCGGTCTCCGCCCCGTCCTCCGTGACGTAGACCTCGCCGTGCTGGTATGGGCTCATCGTGCCCGGGTCCACGTTGATGTACGGGTCCAGCTTCTGGGCGGCCACCTTGAGCCCCCTGGCCTTGAGAAGCCTTCCGAGCGAGGCGGCGGTTATCCCCTTTCCCAGTCCGGAAACGACTCCGCCTGTGACGAATATGTACTTTGCCATCTTCTCCCCCTATTTCAAAGCATCCTAATTCAGACCGAGAACAGCAGGTCCTTGTATGTCGGATAGGGCCAATGCCCATCCGGCACAATCCTCTCGGCATCGTCGAGCACCGTCCTGATCTTGTCCATAGTCTGAAGGACCACATCGTGATAGTACTCTGCGGCGTCAAGGTCCATCTGAGTCGGTGCATGCTCCAGGTAGTATTCGAGCTTCTCCGTCAGTTCGAGTATCTGGAGATTGTCCGCCGCAAGGCGCCTGCAGATTCCGCTCTCAACATCGGGCTGGAGGTCGCCGAGGATCCTCGACCTGTCCAGAACGGTCCTGCAAAGCTTCCCTTCGTATGACGACACGCCTGCGATGATTGCGCGTCTGACCATGTCCGAGAGGGTTCCCGCCTCTATGGAGATCTCGTTGCAGTACTCCTCTATCTGGACCTCCCACCTTGCGGTCATCTCCGATCTGGACAGCACCCCGTTTCTCTCCATGAGGCTGACGTTCTTCTCGTCAAGGTAGTGCCCCAGGGCCTGAGGCGTTGTGCTCAGATTGCTGAGAAGGCGCCTTGAGGCCTCCTCGGTCCAGGCCTTGTCATAGCCGTTGCCGTTGAAGATGATTCTCCCGTGCTCCGTAAGCTGCCCCTTTATCAGATCATGCAGTTCGCCGTTGAAGTCCTGTGGACCAACCTTCTCCAAGATATCTGCATACTCTCCCAGCTTCTGGGCCATGATTGTGTTCAGCACCGTGTTGGGTCCTGCTATAGCCTGGCTTGAGCCCGGCATCCTGAACTCGAACTTGTTGCCAGTGAACGCTATCGGGCTTGTCCTGTTGCGGTCGGTGGTGTCCTTTGGAATGACGGGGATCGAATCCAGGCCGATCTTCAGAGGCTTGACGTCAGAGGCGCTGTAGGCCTTGTCCTGGACGATCGAGCTGACAACGGCCTGAAGCTCGGTTCCCAGGAAGACCGAGATTATTGCGGGCGGAGCCTCATGGCCTCCGAGCCTGTGGTCATTTCCCGCGAAAGCGACCGTGCACCTCAGAAGGTCCTGGTACTCGTCAACCGCGCTGACGAATGCGGCCAAAAAGAGCAGAAACTGTGCATTCTGAGCGGGGGTCTTCCCCGGGGAGAACAGGTTCTTGCCCTTGTCCGTGGCAATTGACCAGTTGTTGTGCTTTCCGCTGCCGTTGACACCCGCGAAAGGTTTCTCCGAAAGCAGGCACACGAGGTTGTGCCTGTCGGCCACCTTCCTCATGATGTCCATGGTCAGCTGGTTCTGGTCGTTTGCGCTGTTGCAGTCGGTGTATACCGGAGCCATCTCATGCTGAGAAGGTGCAACCTCGTTGTGCTTGGTCTTCGCCAGGATGCCCAGCTTCCAGAGCTCCCCCTCAAGGTCCTTCATGTACTCTGACACCCGTGGTTTGATCGACCCGAAGTAGTGGTCGCTCAGCTGCTGCGTCTTCGGGGGCTTTGCGCCGAACAGGGTCCTTCCGCAGATCTTGAGGTCCTCGCGTCTCTCAAACAGGCTCTTGTCTATCAGAAAGTACTCCTGCTCGGAGCCGACCATGGAGGTCACACTCGAGCTCTCCTCGTCTCCGAATATCCTCAGTATCCTCATGGCTTCGCGGTTAAGGGCTTTCACGGATCTCAGAAGAGGCGTCTTCCTGTCCAGAGACTCCCCGGAATAGGAGAAGAACACGGTCGGGATGCAGAGGCTTCCGTCCTTTATGAAAGCCGCCGAGGACGGGTCCCAGGCGCTGTAGCCACGGGCCTCGAATGTGGCCCTGAGACCTCCCGACGGGAAGCTCGATGCGTCAGGCTCTCCCTTGACCAGCTCCTTGCCGGAGAACTCCAGGATAACCTTCCCCTTCCCTGAGGGGCTTATGAAGCTCTCGTGCTTCTCGGCGGTCCCACCTGTAAGCGGCTGGAACCAGTGGCAGTAGTGCGTGGCCCCCATGCTGATGGCCCACTCCTTCATGCCCTTGGCGATGGCGTCGGCGGTCTCCATTGAAAGGCTCTCCCCCGATTCAAGGCTCTTTCTGTACTTGACGATGTCCTTTGCGGGGACATACTGCTCCATCTTCTCTTCTGTGAACACACAGCTTGCGAATGCTTTCTGCAAATCAAAACGGTCTTCCACTCTCTCCCCTCACGTTTCTCAGACTCCGCTGTCTCCATAGTTCGAAAGGACCCTTGCGGACGGGTCATCAACCCGACAGCCCTCCCAATCCCTGTTTGGCATCCAGTAATCGACTATCATCTGACTCTGGCCCGGATAGTGCCTCTCGAAGATCTCCCTGTACATGAGGCTCTCCTTCGTGAACGGCATGCAATATGGGTACTGCCTTCTTCTCCTTTCGAACTCGCTGTCCGAGTAGAGCCTCTGGGCGTGGGCCTTCAGACCGTCCACCATGCTGTGCCCTACCGCATCCGAGAAGGCCGCCTTCTGGCGCCACAGAATCTCCTCCGGCAGGATGTGATCATCGGCAAAGGCCTTTCTCAGAAGGTACTTCCCCATGTTGTAGGTGTTCATCTTCAGCTTCGGGTCGATGGACATGACGTAGCTGACAAAAGAAAGGTCCCCGAAAGGGACCCTTGCTTCAAGCGAGTTGTCGGACACGCATCTGTCGGCTCTGAGGACATCGTACATGTAAAGCTCCCTGATGCGCTTCTGGGCCTCCTCCTGGAAGGCTTCGGCGCTTGGCGCGAAGTCGGTGTACTTGTAGCCGAAAAGCTCGTCGGAGATCTCTCCGGTCAGAAGCACCTTCACGTCGGTTCTCTCGTGGATGGCCTTGCAGCACAGATACATCCCCATGCTTGCCCTGACTGTGGTGATGTCCCAGGTGCCCAGGATCGAGATGACCTCGTCCAGATAGGACAGGACCTCATCCATGGTCATGCGGACCTCCATGTGGTCGCTTTTGATGAAGTCGGCAACCTGCCTGGCGTACCTGAGGTCTATCGGGTCCGTGTCCATCCCTATCGCGAACGTCCTGATCTTGCGCTTTAGGATCTTCGAGGAGATTGCGCACACCAGACTGGAATCCAGCCCTCCGGAAAGGAGAAACCCTATCGGGGCATCCGCATCAAGGCGCTTCTCAACCCCGTCGATCAGCCTCTCCCTTATGCCCTTGCAGACCGTCTCGATGCCGTCGGTGCAAATCTCATTGACCTTTGCGGGGTCTGCGTACTGAACGAAAGCCCCGTCCTTGTAGTAGTGACCCGGCGGAAACGGGATTATCCTCTCACAGATGCCGACAAGGCAGCGCGCCTCGCTGCAGAAGATTATCCCGCCATCCGGAAGATGGCCGTAGAACAGAGGTCTAATCCCTATCGGGTCCCGTGCCGCGACAAGCGACTTTGTCTTCGAATCGTAGATGACAAGGGCGAACTCGGCGTCCAGGTCCTTGAACATGGAGACTCCCTTCTCCCTCCAGAGCGGAAGAAGGACCTCGCAGTCGGACTGTCCCCTGAAAGTGTATTTCTCCTTGAGCTTCTCCCGAATCGGTCTGAAGCCGTAGATTTCGCCGTTGCAGACGAGGCTGTCTCCATCCAGATGGAACGGCTGCATCCCATCCTCGCTCAAGTCCATGATCTCCAGTCGGTTGAAACCGAGCCAAAACCCTTCTCCCACATTCTCGAAACGGGACTGGTCTGGCCCTCGTGACTCCGAACGGCCAAACAGACCCCGAATGTGCTCTACAGGATAAGATTGGATTGAAAAACCCACAATCGAACACATAGGTCTATCCTCCGTGAAAAACAAATATGGAGGCATTATACAAACTTGCGGAAAAACAAACAAATACATATAATATTATAGTTATCATATGTTTTTCATATGATTATGGAGGTCATATGGAGCTCAGGGTCCTAAGGTATTTCGCAACTGTCGCGGAGGAGCTCAACATCACCAGGGCGGCAGACAAGCTCAACATAAGCCAGCCGCCGCTCTCGAATCAGATAAAGAGCCTTGAGGAGGAGCTGGACACCGTCCTGTTCATCCGGGGCAAACGACATCTGCAACTGACGGACTCCGGGAAGCTGCTGTACAGGCGTGCAAAGGAGATACTCAGCCTCTCCGACAAGGCCTCCGATGAGGTTCGCCTGATGGGCAAGGAGATGAACGGGACGATCTCAATCGGTCTGGTCGAGGGCTCCGCGCCGGATATAGCATCAAAATGGATCGAGTCCTTCATAAACAAGTACCCAGACATCAGGTTCCGCATCATGGACGGAAACAGCGACGAGCTGATCGAGAGGCTGCGTAGCGGACTTATCAACCTTGCCGTCATCACCGCCCCCTGCGACCAGACCCTCCTGAACAGCTTCAAGGTCGGACAGGAGAAGATGACAGCCTTCATGAGCAAGGACAACCCCCTGTCCGCCCTGCCCGGGGACACCATCGACCTGTCCCTTCTGAAGGGCCAGAATCTGATCGTCCCCAGCCGTGAGGCAATGAACGACATGATCTACAAGTGGTTCGAGGAGATCAAGGCAGAGCCCAAGATAGTCTGCAGGATGGACAACTACCTGGATGTAGCGGCCCTGGCAGGCTGCAATGTCGGAATCAGCCTGTTTCCAAAGACCTCATACGTTCTGAACCAGCAGATTGTGGCTAAGGAGATAGTGAACCCTGGCCGCTATGTCGAGTACCTTTTCGTCTGGCTGAAGGGAAAGCCCCTTCCGATGGCGGACGAGACTTTCGTGGGCTTTGTGAGGTCTTCGCTGTAGCTTCAGCTCTCGCAGAGCTTTGTCAGCTCCTCATGCTTGGCCTTGATTTGGGCGATGCTGGGGGAATAGTCCATCTTGGTCCTGGCCCTGAGCAGCTCGGTGACAGTCTCAACCGGCTCGTAAAGGGATGTTATCGAGAGGTTCCCCAAGGCCCCCTTCAGAGCATGGGCGGCCTCGAAGGCACCGTCCAGGTCCCCCTTCTCGATAGAATCATAGAGGATGCCGAAGTTCTGGTCCTTGGGCATCATCTTGACCAGCCTGATGTAGAAGGCCTCGTTTCCCATGCATCTCTTCAGGCCCTCCTCCGTATTCGCGCCAAATCTCTTAAGATCGTCAATTGTCATAGTGTCTCAACCTCCAAAGTCTGGATCTTCCTCTCCGCAAATTCCTCGAACTCCTTGTCGGGAAGCGGCTTTGAGAAGAAGTATCCCTGAACGCAGTCGCATCCTATCTGCTTGAGCAGCCTGTACTGGATCTCGTTCTCAACGCCCTCTGCGACAACAAGGGCGCCGATGCTCTTTGCCATCTCGACAACCAGCTCAACCACCCTCAGCGTCTTGCTGCTCTCATGTATCTTCCTTGTGAAGGACATATCCAACTTGATGATGTCCATGGGCATCTCGGAAAGGCTGTTCAGCGACGAGTAGCCGGAACCGAAATCGTCCATCTCGATCTTGAAGCCCGTCTCCCCGAGGTCCCTGATCACCGAAACAAGCTGCTTCGCATCATCCGAGTATGCCGACTCCGTGATCTCAAGCAGAAAATCATCGAAACCGAGTCCGTTCTCCTTCAGGATTCCGATCAGCACGTCCTTGAGGTCATTGTCGAACAGATCAATTCTGGAGACGTTGACAGAAACGGGGATCGAACGGCCGTAAATCGCCTTGATCCTGGCCACCTGCTTTGCGGCCTCCGACCAGACGTACCTGTCCAGCTTAGGAATCAGTGCGTTGCGTTCGAACAGGGGGATGAAGACCCCGGGGCTGACCATGCCGAGCTCGGGATGCTTCCATCTGACAAGGGCCTCGGAACTGCACAGAAGCGCCTTCTCACCTCTGATGTTGAACTTGGGCTGGAACCAGACGACGAACTGGTGCTCGTCGATTGCCTTCTGCATCTCATCCAGAAGCCTCTCCTCAAGAAGCTCCTTCTTGTGCATCTCTTCGCTGTAGAATGCGACCGGATGCATCCTGTCGGACTTGGCCGAGTTGCATGCAGTCCTTGCCTTGTCGAACTGCTGCAGAAGGCTCATGTGCCTGTCCACACCGGACTGAACCCCGATTCTCACGCTGAAGCGGATGCTGCTGTTGAGGTCCTTGAGTCGGGAGCAGATGCTATCCGCAAGCGCCTCATAGGAGTCCTGATGGCTGCAGAGGACATAGAAGATGTCGTTCTCAAATCTGGAGGCTATGCCGTCTTTAGCCTTTACAAGCTCAAGAAGCGAATCTGCGACCGACTTCAGGACGCTGTTTCCGAAGCTTCGCCCATATAGTGTGTTGATGACGTGGAACCGGTCCAGATCAAGTACGACGGCATCCACTTGCCTGCCGGATTCGAACAGCCCCAGCCGGTTGGCGTACTCAAAGAAGAACTCCCTGGCATAAAGGCCGGTCAGATAGTCCTTCTCCGTCGCCTTGATTATCGTCCTGCCCTCGGAGAGCTCGATTATGCGTTTGACCCTGGCCTTTATGATTGACGGCATGTCATAGGGCTTGGTGAGAAAATCTATTGCCCCCAGATCCAGGCTCTTCTCCTCATAGGTGCTCTCGGATGTCAGGACCATGATCGGGATCATCCCCAGATCCTTGTCGGCGCGGATGGCCCTGATCAGCTCAAAGCCATCCATCACAGGCATCTTGATGTCCGTGAGCACCATGGAGATGGCACCTATGTTACCCCTCAGGATATCCAGGGCCTTTCTGCCGTCTTCCGCATATAGCACATTGTACTCTTCGCTCAGGATGAACCCCAGAAGCTGGCTGTTTACAAACTCATCTTCAACTACAAGTACTGTACGTCTGATATTCTCTGTCACTGGCATATTGAAATCTTAGAATTTGAGCTTTTCATTGTAAAGTTCTTTCGAAAAAACAATACCAAGGCCTACCTGGTCTTCTTCTGCTCCGCCTCCCAGATAAGCTCCTCAAGGGTCTGGTAAAGGCGGTCCGGCTCTACGGGCTTGGACAGGTGTGCGTTCATGCCCACCTGAAGGGACCTCTGCACATCCTCATCGAAGGCGTTGGCCGTCATGGCTATGATCGGAACCGTCTTGGCATCCGGCCTGTTCAGGGCCCTTATCCTCTTTGTGGCCTCAAGGCCATCCATCTCAGGCATGCGGACATCCATCAGAACAGCATCGTAGTACTCCATCGGGCTTCTCTCGAACATCTCAAGTGCAATCCTGCCGTTCTCCGCATGCTCTATCTCCATCTCGCGGAGGCCCAGAATCTCCTTCATGATCTCCGCGTTGATGATGATGTCCTCTGCAAGCAGGATCCTCTTCCCCTTGAGCTCCGCGCGCATCCTCTCCTTGAAGAGGCTCATGTTGTTCTTCTTGGCTATACGCTCGAACTCGCTTATCACGTTCGACGCGAACAGAGGCTTCGCCAAAAAGCTGTCAACGCCGATATGGTAGGCCTCGTCCATGATCTCGTCCCAGTTGAAGGATGTGAGTATTATGACCGTCGTGTTCTTGTCGAACTTCTCTCTGATGTGCTTCGCGACCTCAAGTCCGTCCATATCAGGCATCTTCCAGTCAAGGAGCACAAGGTTGTACGGGTCATGCTTCGTC
>JAEEGL016073326.1_pt1 | contig 10818 bp, 3 predicted proteins | sample 9134231 | NCBI WGS metagenome assembly JAEEGL01 (sample SAMN16246548, study PRJNA631951) | gut metagenome | biome: gut microbiome; feature: rumen; material: fiber-attached | host: Bos | place: Iran: Karaj | collected 2018-10
CCTTCGATGCCTTCACCAACTACATGAACATCCTCGGCGACTTCATCAACCGAGTGAACAACCTCTATCCGCTTGAGATTGAGAATGATGAGCTCGAGACGCTGCTCACCACCATCAAGAACCAAGGCGATGAGATTGAGATGAAGGACAAGGAGATTATCCGTCTGCAAGCCAAGGTGGCGAAGATGCAGGCCGAAGAGGATAAGCTCAAGGCAAAGCTCGACAAGGCTGGTGTGGCCGTGAAGAAGGCTCCTGCCAAGAAGGCGCCCGCGAAGAAGGCTCCCGCCAAGAAGACCGCGAAGAAAAAAGAGGAAAAAGCTGAATAAGTAATCCGCATTTTATCATCACACAAGTAGAGACGCCACAATTGTGACGTCTCTACCTTTTCTCCATGAGAAAACTCATCTTCTTCATCCTCCTGGCCTGTAGCAGTGCCATGGCGCAACCCGTCTGCAATGTTCGCACCTTTTCTATTCGCGACGGACTGGCAGCTACGACCATTTCGGGTACCGCACAGACACCCGACGACTTGATGTGGTGTTCTACATGGAATGGGTTGTGCGCCTTCGATGGCTATTCTTTCAAGTCTTTCAGAGGAGGCGACGACCAGCAAGTGGCCCTGCATTCCAACCGTTTGCTCATGGCGCGTACCAATTCCCGAAACGACATCTGGTGTCTCTCCTACGATAAACATCTCTATCTCTTCAATACACGTGAGTGCCGTTTCATGGATGTGGGTGAGATGATCAAGGCGAAATCCGGGGCGGATGTGAAGGTGAGGGATATCTATACGCTTCAGGATGGTTATTCGTGGGTCGTCGATACGGAAGGGAAACATAATTTCTGCATCAACGACAGTCTGGTCAGGGTGGGAGAGGGCATCACGCTCTTCTCAACAGAATTGCCGCAGGTGCATATCAAAAAGGTGCTTCTCGACTCCCTGCACCGACAATGGGTATTTACTGACAGAGGACCCGTCAGTGTTTCACCCGCCACACTGGCGCGACAGACGTTGTCGTTCAACCATTCCGTCGTGTGCGATTTCATGGTGGCTTTGCCTGAAATGACGGTGCTCGCTGCGCCTCAAGGGGAAGTGCTCATCTTTCGCAAGTCTGACGGGCAACCTGCTCGGATGTCTTTCCATACGACCATCCATGACATGAAACTCGTGGAGGGACAGACCGTGGCCATGGCTACCCGGCAGGGGATATGGATATTGGATGCGGCGTCTCTTACCCAACAATTGATACCGACCTCCGATGCGGTTCAATCGCTGTTTGTGGACAGTAAGAAACGCATCTGGGCGATGACGGATGCTGACGGGGTATTGCTCGCGGATGCAAAAAAGGCGACGTTGACACTATTAAAGGCCAACGTGACCGATTTTTTGCATTACACACGCAGTGAGACGCCTTTCATTCATGAGGATGCGTTTGGCACCATCTGGGGTGTCCCAAAGGGTGGGGTGTTCGCTTTCTTCGACGAGACGGAACAGAAATGGGTTCCTTATCGGTTGCAGACACTGCCCTCATGGGAGGCGACAGACTTGCCGGTCATCAATAAATTCTTCTTCGACCGGCAAAAGAATATCTGGTTTACGGGTGCGCGCGACCTCACACTGCTCACGTTCAACATGCAACCCTTCCGCCGCTTGTCGGTGGTGTCAAATCAGGAAGCGAGGGCGGTGGCCTTCGACCATCGGCAGCGCATTTGGGTGGGCATGGCTTCCGGTGAGGTAGCGGTCGTTGACAGCGGCGCGACGGCATATCTTTCACCGCAAGGTGCTATCTCGAATCTTCCCGTCAAATTCTCCAAACGCATCTATGCGCTGCACGAAGACGGGAAACACCGGTTGTGGATCGGGTCGAAAGGTGATGGGTTGTTCATGCGGACGCCAGAAGGCGTCATCCGCCATTTCACGTTCAACGCGGAGGATGACCATTCGCTGCCGAATAATGAGGTGTATGATATTCATGAGACGTCCGACGGAGCGATATGGATTGCCACTTATGGCGGAGGACCTTGCAAATATGATGAGCAAGGGGGCTTCATCAATGTCCGCAATGGATTGAAGAACTATCCTGTCAACGACTTTGCCAAAGTCCGCCGCATCGTATCACTTTCTGATGGTACGATGATGATGGCCACGAACAATGGATTGGTGACGTTTGCTTCAAAACAAGCCGAGCCTGTTTTCTATACCAACATCCACCATCCCGACGACCCGCAGAGTCTGCTCACGGGCGATGTTTTGCAAGTGCTGGCCACGGGCAGCAAGGTCTGGGTCGTCACGCTCGGCGGAGGCATTCAGACGGCCGATGCCGGTGCCTTATGCTCCGACCGGGTGCGGTTTGAGCAGGTGAACACGCTCAACCATGATGTCGGATTGGCGCAGTCGATGGTTGAGGATGGCGGGGGACGCTTATGGATTGTCCGTGAGAATACGGTCAATTGTTATCTGCCTGACGCTGACAGTGTTGTCCATTTCGGTGCTCATCTGTGGGGGGAAAGAACCCGTTTCACGGAAGCCAAGCCTTGTGTGCATGACGGGCAACTCCTTTTGGCGACGATGGGGGGTGTCCTTGAGTTCGCTCCCGCCGACATGGCCAAAAGTGTGTTCACACCGAATATCGTCTTCACGTCTGTATGGTTTCATGACAATGGTGAGAAACGCCCCATTCTCCATCGTGAGGTGCTGAAGGTGCCGTCTGACAGGCGAAACCTCTCCATTGAGTTCGCGGCTCTTGATTATACGGGCGACCAGATGAAGTATCAGTATCGCATTGAGGGCGTGGACCATCAATGGATGGAGGTGGGCGAGGGCCATCGCATCTCATTCAACGACTTGCCGCCAGGCAGACTGCGGCTGCTCGTGAGGGCTACCAATGCCGACGGGGTTTGGAGCAGAGCCGTAGCCTCGCTTGAAATTGATTCGCAACCCACTTTCTGGGAGACATGGTGGGCGAAGATGCTCTATGCTTTGCTCGTCGCCGCTTTTGCCGCCGTGGCGGTGTACATCTATCGTCTGCGCACACGCAATCGGATGCAACAGCAACTCGATGACATGAAAACACAGTTCTTCACGGATATCAGCCATCGGTTGCGTACACCGCTCACGTTGATTGGCGGACCGGTCAGCGAAGTGCTCAACACCGAAGAACTCAGCAGCCAGGCGCGCTCTCATTTGCAGATGGTGGAGCGCAACGCATCGCGCATGCTTGCGCTCGTCAACCGTATGCTCCACTATAGCAAATCGCATGGCATTTTTATCAGCGACGATAATGCGGCACAAGTCATCCCTTCTTCTTCTGAAGATGAGGTGAAGAACCAACCGGCTGATGCGGCTTACGAACAGGAGAATACGAAATCCTCGTCCGACGAAAACGTGATTCTTGTGGTGGAGGACAATCCTGACCTCAGGGCGTTTCTCGTGAGTATCCTGAGGGATGATTACCGCGTCTTACAAGCGGAGAACGGGGAGGTCGGTCTCGAAACAACCATCCGTGAGATGCCCGACTTCATTATCACCGACGTGATGATGCCGCGCATGGACGGAATGACCATGGTGCACCATATCAAACAGAATGCCGACACCTGCCACATCCCCATCATCATCTTGTCGGCTAAAGCATCGCTCGATGACAGACTGCAAGGGCTGCGTGAAGGTATCGACGATTACATCACGAAACCATTCAGTGCCACATACCTTCGCCAGCGTGTGCAAAACATCATGGCACAGCGAACCATGTTGCAACAGAGGTTTCTCGAGTCGTTGGCTCATACGGCCTCTTCAATCGCTTCTGACGGCGACACGGCGCACCAAAAGGATGAAACGGACGACGACAAGCGCACGCAGTATGCGCTCGCGGCACCCGAAATCGAGGATGCCGATGAACAAATGATGCAACGGTTGTTGGTGTATATCAATGACCACATCGGCGATGCTGACCTCAAAATAGAGCAGCTTGCCGATGCGGTCAATCTCAGTAGAACAGTGTTTTATGGAAAAGTCAAAGCAATGGTGGGGCTTTCGCCGGTCGATTTCCTGCGTCATCTGCGCATACAACGCGCGGAGCAACTCATTGCGCTTTCCAACGAGAATTTTTCACAAATCGCTTATGCCGTCGGGTTCTCAGACCCCAAATATTTCACCCGTTGTTTCAAGAAAGAAACGGGCATGACGCCATCCGAGTATCGTGCACAAGCCTAATCGCTTGAAGTGAAATTACTTCACCACCTTTTTCCCGTTCACCACGTATATCCCTTTGGGCAGACGGTCCATCTGTTTTGCGGTGCCTACTGCCATGCCGGTCATGTCATACACCACATCGTTTGCGACGGGGACTGCTGTCGTGACATGATGCTGGCCGATGCCTGTGGTACCGCTCAGATAGGTCTCTTTCACTGTAGCGCCGGTAGCGTTGATCTGACCAGTCAAACGGTCATCGGCCGAAGAGGCTGACACATACACATTGACCACGCCCGACTCGACATCAAAGGTATGGGTTGCTTCGTTATAGTAAGCCAACTGCTCATGCGACAATGGGATGCTCACGGTCTTCGTCTGGCCCGGGGCTAATTCCACACGGTCGAAACCGACTAACTTGCGGGTGGGGCGATGGCTCACGCTCGAACCCGGGAAACTCACATAGACCTGTACAACTTCAGCGCCTTCACGGGTGCCGGTGTTGGTGATGTCGGCTTGGATGGTCAGGGTCTGACCTGAACTCAACGTGCTCTGACTTAATACCAAGTTGCTGTAACCGAAGGTGGTGTAGCTCAGACCGTAACCAAACGGGTACATCGGCTTTTCTGCCTGTGTCTGATGCTGGCTGCGGCCATAGTACATATAGGTGTAGCCCCACTCGTCGATATTATACTCCAGCATGCCGTTGGCCTTGAATTGTGAGTCGTTGGCTGAGGGCAGTTCGCTGATGTTGTTGTACCATGTACTCGTCAGTTTGCCACCGGGGTTGAAGTCGCCGAAAAGCACATCGCTGATGGCTTGCCCCTGGGCCTGACCGTCATACCAGGCTTCCATGATGGCAGGGATGTTGGCTTTCGCCCAACTGATATCCATCGACGAGTTGGTCTCTAACACCAGCACCACATTCGGGTTCACTTGGTATAGCTCTTGCAGCAACTGCTCTTGGTTGCCGGGCAAGGTCAGCTGCCAGCGGTCATGGCTCTCTGTGCCGGTAGCATGGTTGTCGGGTTTCGTAAAGTCTGTGCCACCGATGAACACCACCACGTCGGCGCGTTGAGCCACAGTTTTTGCACGGGCTATCATCGCTGCGTCTGCCTCGGCATTCACCACCTCTGTGGTGGTCAGCATATACAACGGCCCCTGTTCTTCAAGCGGCTCGTGACCCTCGTTGTAGAAACGGAACGACCTCCAGTTGCCCACGTAACTCTGGCTGCCCATCAGTTTGATGGTCACCTTGTGTTTGCCTTTGAAGACGTCAGGGTCAACGCTTGCTTTCACATCAGCGTATGTGCCCCATGCACCGGCGGCGATGCTTGAGTTGCTCACGCTCAGAGCGGCATCGGCCTCGGTCATCTCAGCCACCTTGCTGTCGTCTAAGTCGAGGAAGAAATTGATGGTGCCTTCGCCGCTGCCTTTCTTGGTGGCGCAGTTCACCACAAAGTCCTTACAGCCTTCGCCGAAGTCTATCTCGTTAAAGACAATCCAGTCGCCGGGTGTCGTGTTCTCGATATAGCCCGTACCCTTGAATTTGTTCTCACCGCGTTTCGCATAGCCCAGCACATCGTAATCCACGAAATTGTACGTTCCGTCCGACAGCGTGAAGTTCATCCGTTTTGAAATGGCTTGGAACGGAGTGGTGGTATATGTGGGTGTACCCGAGTAGTCGCCCAGCATAATCTGGTTGGCATAAGGGCCGATGATGGCTATTTTCTTGTCGGTGGTCAGGGGAAGCAGCGGTTGGTCGCTGTTCTGGGGTGCCTCGTTCTTCAGCAGTACGATGGCTTCTTGTGCAGCTTTCAAGGCCATGGCTTGATGTTCGGCACATTCCAGTTTGCTGGCGGGGATGTTGTTCCATGCCACATCGGTATCGAACTCTCCCAAGGCGAAACGGCTTTCCAACACGCGCACCAAGGCACTGTCTAAGTCGGCCTCGGTCATGTAGCCTTTGTCGATGGCGGCTTCTACGGCGGTCTGATAGACCGACAGGCGGTTTTTGAACTCGCAGTTCATGTCGTTGCCGGCTTGTATGGCGGCTCCCGTGGCACGGGCGGCATACTCAGCGGCGATGTCGGTGTCGGTGCTCTCGTCGTAATTGCCGTAATAACGGTGTTTGTTCGGACGGTAGATGCACGAGATGCCGGCGCAGTCGCTCGTCACATAACCGTCAAAACCCCATTCGTCGCGGAGGATATTGGTCAGCAGCCAGTCGTTCATCGCACAAGGCTTGCCACCCCATGACTTGCTCGACGACCAGCCGATGCCGGCGGCGTTCTTTTCATTGAGGTCGGTGCTGATGGCGTTGTAGGCCGACATGATGCTCTGGACATGCCCTTCTTTCACGCTCATCTCAAAAGCGGGCAGATAATACTCGCGAAGGATGTGTTCCGACATGAACGAGGTGGAACCCTGGCGCCCTTGCTCGTAGTTGTTTGCTGCGAAATGCTTGGCGCAAGCCACGGTCTTAAAATAGGGATTATCGGCGGTTTGTTCGCCTTGCATACCTTTTATAAAGGCTACGGCAAGCGAACCGGCGAGGAACGGGTCTTCACCATAATTCTCTTCGTCGCGGCCCCAACGGGGGTCGCGGGCCATGTTGATGGTCGGACACCAATAGTTCAACCCTTTGTTCTGCTGGGTGTGGTAGATACGGGCTTCATCGCTCGTGATACTGGCGCAGTCATAAATCAGTTGGCGGTCCCAACTCGACGACATCGCCTTCGATTCGGGAAAACTTGTCGCGGCACCGGAACGGGCCACTCCGTGCAACGCTTCGTTCCAATATTGGTACATCGGCAGTTCAACCCGTCCTTCGTCCTTGAAATCTTCACGTGAAATCACGCGGTCAACCATGTTGCCCATCTGTGCGGCTTTCTCTTCCAGCGACAAACGGCTTACTAAGTCTTTCGCGCGCTCATGGAAACTCAGTGACTTGTCTTGATAGGGGAGTGTCTGCGAGGTCATACTCATGGCGGTGGCCATGCTGACGGTGACCGTCAAAATGATTCGTTTCTTCATGCTTGAGTAGTTTTTTTCGTTTGTTTGTTTGAAAATCTGCTGCAAAGATACCATCAAAACGGTGTTGGACAGGGGGATTATTTATCCAAAAGGGGGGATTCTTGAAATAAATGGTGAAAAAGAGAAGAAATAAAGAAGAAATAAGGAAGGAAAAGAGAAGAAAAAAGGCAGACATGGATGTTTCCATGCCCGCCTTTTATGTCGTTGTAAGATGGCTGAAGGGGGTGTCCTAATTCACCACCTTCTTGCCGTTCCAGATATAAATCCCTTTCGGCAGATTGCGCAGATCGTCAATGGTGGCCGATTTCTTCACCATACGCCCGTCGATGCCGTAAATGGCATTGACACCATCGGTCGTGATGTTCATCTCTCGGATGGCTGTCGTGATGGTGTGGCCTTGCTGCTCGCCACCGTCATATTGGTCGGCGGTGATGTCTTCAACGAGGGCGTTCAAGTAATGCTCTAAGTTGGTGTAACCGTCGGAGCATACCGTAGGACCGTCGGCCGCATTGTTGGCATTCAGACCTTGGGCGTTCTCCCATTCATCGGGCATACCGTCACCGTCGGTGTCGGCAGGCGCAACGGTGCTCGTCAGGGTGGGCCATGCACTCCAATCTTCACCTGCGTCGGCGGGCTTCAAGTCATCTTGCGAGTCGATAATGCCCTTGTGGTTGCCCGAACCGGTATAGGTGGCTAAGCCGTTCTCCGTCTCATTGATGATAAACTCATCGTAGCTGTCACGGTGAAGAGAAGCACCGGCGTATTGCAGCACTTTCGTGTAGGCGTCATCGGCGCTGTGGGTGGTCGTGCAGATGAAGTCGATGGGCTCGGTCAGGTGCATCTGCTCCTTCACCTCATCGGTCAAGGTGTTGTCGTAATCACTGCTACTGCCGAATTGGTTGAGTACACCGTATGTCCAGTTGTCGTTGGTCACTGTGGGATACAAGGTGTTCTTGTTGCCGTCAATGTAGTAGGTGCCCCATTGGTGCAGGGTGGGGGCATAGTCAGGATAATTATTGATGTAACTGTTGGTGCGGATGTCGATTTTGGCGATGCGCATACGCTTGGTCGAACCGATCTGAGCGGTAGCGGGTCCCGGCTTGTAGTAGTTGTTCACGATGTTCACGTGCATGGCTTCGCCGCCGTAGCAGCCGTTGCCGCCCCAGTTGTAAAACACGTTGTTGCGCATGTCCATGCGCTCGTCGGTCTGTGTCGTGTAGCGCGGACCCAAGCGGGGCACGCGACTCTCGTGATGTGCCATCAGGTTGTGGTGATATGAGGCTCCGCTGCCGCCCCAGTTGCCGCCATAGCCGTGCGCCCCCTTGGAGTGACCGGCATCTTGAAGACTCTGGGCAATCAGGCACCACTGTACGGTGATGTCCTTGCAGCCGCCCATCGACAGACATTCATCGATGCTCCAGCTCACGGAGCAATGGTCGATGATGATGTTCCGCTGGTCGAGTGAGCCAAAGCCGTCCCAACCATCGGCACCGTTCACTTTCACATTTTTATTGCCTAAGCGGAAGCGCATATAGCGCACAATCACGTTGCTGGCGCTGATGGTCACAGGGTAGTCGGCCACACAGATGCCGTCGCCGGGGGCTGTCTGACCGGCGATGGTCACGTTACCATTGCTGATTTTCAATGCTGAGGTCAAATGGATGGTGCCAGACACGTCAAAAACGATGGTACGGACGCCGCTCTGCGTAATAGCCCAGCGCAGCGAACCCGTTCCGCTGTTGTTCAGGTTGGTCACGTGAAGCACCTTGCCGCCACGTCCGCCCGTCACATAGCGTCCGAAGCCCTCAGCCCCGGGGAAGGCGGGCGTCTTTTCCTGGGCTGCAGCTGGCACCGTAGCAAGCAACGCTAAGCATGCCAGCAACATAGCGTAAGTATTTTTCAGTTTCATGATCTTCTTTTTTTATAGTTTCTATAGTATCTATAGTATCTATAGTATCTATAGTGTCTATAGTATCTATAGTATCTATAGTGTCTATCAAATAGAGACGCCATAGTCATGGCGTCTCTATATCACTTATTCTTCAAAAGATTACTGCCACATCGGGGCACCTAAGCCGCTCTCAGGCAGGTTGGCCTTGATGCGGAACTCTCCTTTTTCGGGTTTGCTCCAAAGGCCTTTCTCGTCCATGTCCAAACCTTGGAGACCGTCAAGAGGATAGGTTTTCTTATTTTCACCCATTTCCAACCACAAGAAATCGGTCTTGAAGCTCTTCGACACACTCACAATCGGAGCCGGCTTGCCATCTACCGTACCGTCGTTGGCATTCAGGAAGATGCTGCCTTTCGTGCCGGCGGTATAGGTCTGGATGTCTCCACCGTCGTGTTTCTCCGTGGCCATGGCAGGGCCGAACAGGGTGTTGCTCACATTCAGTGTGACAACTTGGTCGTTGCCATTGAAACGGAACATCGGTGTGTTGGCATTCTGGTCGGTCTCGATAGGAGCGTAGCAGAAGGTGCAGTTCTCAATGTTCATCTTCAGCGGGCCGGCGGTCAGACGGAGGTCGCAAAACATCACGATATTGGTGATGGTGCTGTTCTTCACGTTGATGACCTGCCAGTCTGCGGCTTTATTGGTCGTGGTGAACACGCCCTGGTCGCCGATGCAGTTCAGTGTACATCCGTCAACATTGATTTCAAGAATGTTGTCCGTAGCGGCTTGCGCACGTACAAAGGCACGGTAGCCAGTCACGTTGCAACCCTTGAACGACAGCTTCTTCAATGTTGATTTGGTGCCGTTCACATTGAACACCTGACGGCCGCCCCAGCCCTTGTCTTTATTGGTGGCTACGGGATTGTCTTTTAACACCTTGTCGCTGTAGAAATCGATATTCTCAAATTCCACCCAGTCAACGGTCACTTCCTTGGCCATCGTCAGACCGCCGGAAGAGATGAAGCGGGCATTATTGCCCAGTGTGGGTGCGGTAGTGAAGCGTACGCTGCGGTCGAAGGCGATGGAGTTGTTCACCTTGTACTCGAAGTCACCACTTAAGATAATGGTCATGCCGTCTTGTACCTGCTCCCAGAACTGTGTGGTCTTCAGCGTGTCTTTCGCCATCTTGGCATCGTAGTCACGGATGTCAAGCCACATGCCGGCACCGTACTTCGCATCGAAGTCAACGGCTTTGCTTGTGGTAGCCGACAAACGGCCGGCGTAGGTCGAGTTGTTGAAATCGGCTTCATCGGTGTAGGCCACGAAGTAGTATTGGGTCTCGGGATTCAGACCGTTGATGTCGGCATAACCTTGTTCAAAGGTTTCGCTGTCGATGACTTTCACAATACTTTCGCCACCATCTAAGGGTACAGCCACAATGGCCTTGATTACCGTCACGTTGTTCTCTTCTTCTGAACTGTCGTCAGCAGGAACCACCTCTTCTTGAGTCGGCTTGCAACCCGGACAAGAGCAGTTGGTGCAGGTGCAACCCTCACCCTTTGCGCAACCCTCGCAGGTGCAAGTGCCCGAGCATCCCTCCTCGGCGGGCTCTTCAGCGGCAGGCTCTTCTTCTGCTGCTTCTTCTTTCCAAATCACACGGGCGGCATTTTCAATCGTCCTCACACTCTTCAACGTGGTGGGGTAG
>JAEEGL016275266.1_pt1 | contig 10818 bp, 8 predicted proteins | sample 9134231 | NCBI WGS metagenome assembly JAEEGL01 (sample SAMN16246548, study PRJNA631951) | gut metagenome | biome: gut microbiome; feature: rumen; material: fiber-attached | host: Bos | place: Iran: Karaj | collected 2018-10
CATCAACATGAGAGATCCCATCATCTACCGCATAGCTCATGCCACTCATCACAATACGGGAGATAAGTGGTGCATCTATCCGATGTACGATTTTGCTCATCCGATCGAAGATGCAATCGAAGGAATCACTCATTCCATCTGCACCCTGGAGTTTGAGGATCACAGACCTCTCTACGACTGGGTAGTCAGAGAAGTAGGCTTCTGGCCTAACCCTCCTCAGCAGATAGAATTTGCAAGACTTAACATAACCAATACAGTAATGTCCAAGCGCTTCCTGAAGAAGCTGGTGGATGACGGTGTGGTCGACGGCTGGGATGATCCCAGAATGCCCACCATCGCCGGCATCAGGCGAAGGGGTTACACTCCGGAAGCTATCCGTGCATTCTGCGAGGAGATCGGCGTATCCAAGGCCAACTCCACAGTTGATATCGCTCAGCTTGAGCACTGTGTAAGGGACGATCTTAAAGAGAGAGTTCCCTCAAGAAACGTGATCTTCGATCCCGTAAAGGTCATCATCACCAACTATCCCGAAGGCCAGTCCGAGGAATGCGAGATCGAGAACAATCCCGCAGTACCTGAAATGGGCACCCGCAAAGTTACCTTCTCCAGAGAGATCTGGGTGGACAGAGCTGACTTTGAGGAAGTTCCGCCCAAGAAGTATTTCAGGCTTTATCCGCCTCAGGAAGATGGAAGGGACGGAAACGAAGTAAGGCTCAAGGGAGCGTACTTCATCCGCTGCACAGGATATGCAAAGAACGAGGACGGAACTGTCAAGGAGATTTATGCAACTTACGATCCCGAGACCAAGTCAGGTTCCAACTTCGAGGGCCGCAAGGTCAAAGGCACTATCCATTTTGTGGACGCCAATAACTGCGTGCCAATCACCATCAGACAGTTCGATTACCTGATGATTGAGGATCCGGAGAATCCGGGCAGGATGATAGGAAATACTGATTCACTTCATGAGAGCGTATGCATTGCAGAGCCTTCACTTAAGGAATGTGAGCCCGGCGACAGGTTCCAGTTCTTCAGACACGGCTACTTCAATGCAGAACCTAAACTTTACAGCAAAGACAACCTTGTATTCAATGAGATCGTAGGACTCAAATCGTCCTGGAAATGATCTGAAAGGAGAGCTCCCCATGTATAAAGACGGAAAATTCGTCATCGGCATGGCCGGTGAAAAGGAAATAGTGATCGAACCGAGAATGGCCAACCGCCACGGACTTGTGACGGGAGCTACAGGTACCGGTAAAACGACCACCCTGAAGACTCTTGCAGAGTCTTTCTCAGAGGCAGGAGTTCCGGTATTCTTCTCAGACGTGAAGGGCGACCTTAAGGGTATGGCAAAGAACTTTCCCGTAACCTTCTGGGACATCTACGGAAACGGCGGAATTCCCGCCAGAACAACGGTTTCTGAAATGGGACCGATCCTTCTGTCAAAGCTGATGGATCTGAACGACACCCAGTCCGACGTACTGTCTGTTGTATTCAAGATCGCTGACGACCAGGGACTGCTCCTGATCGACACCAAGGATCTGAAGTCCATGATCCAGTATGTGGCTGAGAACAACAAAGAATTCGCAGCTTCATACGGTAATGTTACCCAGCAGACAGCCACCACCATCATCAGAAACATCGTAGCCATGGAGACTAAAGGCGCCGAGAACTTCTTTGCGGAGCCCGCGCTTAACATAGCAGATTTCTTTGTGACAGGTGCGGAAGGCAAGGGTATGGTGAACATTCTGGACGCTTCTCAGCTGATCCACGATGCTACCCTGTACTCAACGTTCCTGCTCTGGATGCTGTCAGAACTCTTTGAGACGCTTCCTGAGATCGGAGATCCTGACAAGCCGAGAATGGCCTTCTTCTTTGATGAAGCACACCTTCTTTTCAAGGATATAAACAAGGCTCTCATGGACAAGATCGAGCAGGTCATCAAGCTGATCCGTTCCAAGGGTGTAGGCGTATATTTCATCACACAGTCCCCAAAGGATATTCCGGATTCCATACTGGCACAGCTCGGAAACAAGATCCAGCACGGCCTGAGAGCATATACACCAGCTGATGAAAAGGTTGTAAAGACCGTTGCAGACACCTTCAGGGCAAATCCTGAGTTCAACACATACGAGACGATACTTAATCTTGGAGTGGGAGAGGCTCTGGTATCCACTTTGGGACCTGACGGAATACCCACGGTTGTTGAAAAGACCAAGATCCTTGCTCCTGTCAGCATGAAAGAGGATATTACTCCTGAAGAAAAGCAGCAGTATGTACTGATGAACAACGCGTATCTCAGGTACCAGAATATGTTTGACAGAGATTCCGCCTATGAGTTCCTTCAGAGACTGAATGAGAAGAAAGTACTTGAAGAGGAAGAGGCAGCTGCTCTGAAGGAGCAGGAAAAGATCAACGCCACCCAGGCCAAGATCGCTGAGATAGAAGCAAGAAAGGCTCAGAAGGAAGCTGAGAAAGAAGTTGCCCGTATTCAGAAGGAGCAGGAAAAGGAACTTCTTAGACTCCAGAAAGAGCGCGAAAAGGAAGAACTTGAAAGAAAGAAAGCGATAAAGAGAGTGGCTAACAGCGCCGCGGGATCCATCGGACGCCAGATCGGAAGATCCCTCGGATCAGCAGGCGGTACCGCAGGTAAGAACATCGGCGGAAGCGTAGGCGCTCAGCTTGCCAGATCCATTCTCGGAACATTCCTGAAATAGCAGCTTTAGTTTTAACCCGGAATCCAAGGCTCTCCCCAGAGAGCCTTTTATATTAGAAAGGACATTTTTATGGAACTGACTACAGCAGTAAAAGAAAGAAGAAGCGTAAGGAAATATGAAGAAAGACCGGTGCCTCATGAGATGATCGAAGAGATGATCGAAGCGGCAAGATATGCTCCTTCATGGAAGAATACACAGATCCCCGGCTTTGTTCTGGTGGAGAGTCCGGAACTTAAGGAAAAGATATCTTCCGGTGAATACAGTTTCGGCTTCACATATAACAGAAAAGCCCTGATGAACGCTCCTCAGATCATGATACTGACTTACAGAAAGGGCGTTTCGGGCTTCGAAAAGGACGGATCATTTTCAACTCCCAAGGGAGATTTCTGGGAGGCCTTCGACTGCGGTTCAGTAGCGCAGACATTCTGCCTTCTGGCTCATGAAAGGGGCATTGGAACTGTCATCCAGGGATACTTTGACGATGTGAAACTTGCGGAACTGCTGGAGCTTCCTGAAGGGATCGGCGTCGGCGCTGTGATCCCCATGGGTTACATAGGAGAAGAAAACAAAGCTCCGAAACGAAAAGAAGTTTCAGAGCTTCTGAGTTACAAATAAAAATCAAAGACGGACTCAGGTCCGTCTTTTTTTAGTATCCTATTGCCAGGCCAAACAGCAATATGGCACTGGTCAAAGCCAGGTTTGCTATCTGGAATTTTACGGTCCAGCGGAACCATTTCGCGTAGTTTATGTCCGCCAGTCCAAGTCCTATCAGAAGGGCAGCATTCGTGGGATATATCACGTTGGAGAAGCCGTCTCCGAAGGCGAAGGCCACGATGCAGAGCTGGGATGATATGCCGAAGATCTGAGCCAGGGGCACGATCAGCGGGATCAGCATGAAGGCCTTGGCCGAACCCGAACCTATAAAGAAATTCATACCAAGAACTATCAGGTAAATAAAGAGGATCACAGCCCATTTAGGCAGACCGTCTGCCAGGCCGACGGCTCCATGTAGCAATGTGTCCAGTATCTTTGCTTCCTCCAGAGTGTATCTGATGGAAGCTGCCATGAGTATCATGATCACTGCAGGGAAGATGGCCGTAACTCCTTTCAGGAAGTGCCTGAGGAGTTCGCCGGTCTTCATGCCTGTGAGAAGTGGTGATACTATTCCGGCTATCAGGAACATGAGAGCCACTGCTATCATGGTGTAGTCCTGCAGGGCTTTTATAAAGGTCGAGCAGAGGATGAAGACGATGCCGATGCCCACGATGACCGCAAAGGTCAGAAGGGCGCGGCTCATTTTATCGTCCGGAGTAAAGTCATCTGCTGCTGCAGTCTCGGAAAGAGGCTTTTCGATCTTTTTTGCATGGCTCCTGATGAAGAACAGGAGCAGCGGGAATATCAGACAGAAGCTGACAGCTCTCAGCCAGACTCCCGAAAACATTGGCAGGCCGGCCAGGCTCTGGGCAACTCCTACGGTGAAGGGATTCAGCACGCCGGATGCGAAGCCGCAGCCCACAGCCAGAAGACTCATGGCCATTCCGGTGAGTTCATCCCAGCCCAGACTTACCGCCAGGGCGACTACGATGGGGACCATCGGGACCACTTCCTCGAAGGAACCCACCAGGGCACCGAGCGCCATGAAAACCAGTGTGACAACAGTCATCAGCCTGTAGCGGGAAGCTCCGTATCTGTGAGCGATACCTTCCAGCATGTAGTTCAGTATGCCGCTCTTGTCGAGACAGGTGAAGGCGCCGCCGATCACCAGAAGAAAAACGATGATCGCGATCAGTGTGCCGGATCCGTTTGCTCCCAGCACAAGGAAAGGCGACAGTATCCATTTCCAGAATGGAAGGCTGCCATCCACATAGCTGAAACCGGCATCTGTGTCTATTATGGTGTTTCCGGCCTCATTTACAGTCCTTGCATATTCTCCGGAGGGTACGATGAAGGTCAGGACGTAGGACAGCACCATGAGACCAAAAATGACGGCTATGGCAGTGATGAAGGATTTAACACTTATGTCTATGGATACTTTGTTTTTCATCATCCCACCTCCCGGATTATATACTTGTAGAAATCGACTGCGGGTTCCAGACAGCTGAGATCTACGCTCTCGTTTATGCCGTGGATAGATGCCATCTGCTCGTCATCTATCTTGAAAGGTGCGAATCTTATGCAGCAGTCGCTGACCCTGGACATATATCTGGCGTCACTTGCACCGGTCATCAGATAGGGTGAGGTTATCACACCGGGAAAAACTTCGTTAACAGCTCTTTCCACCAGTCTGAATCCGTCGCTTCTGAAGTCTGAAACGGCGGATGAAAAACCGGGATCAAGCACTTCCACATCTATATCGAACCGCCTGGCGTATCTTTTGACTTCTTTAAGACTTTCTTCCAGAGGCTGGTGGTGTGAATATCTCATATTGCCTATGACGTAGGCCTCTTCCGGAAGCACGTTGTTACCCTCGGAACCTTTAGCCACTGTAAAAGCAAGGGTGGTGCTTATGAGAGAAGCGGCCATGGGAGAAAGCGATTTCATGACTTTAGCAAGGATCCCGCGATATTTTTCAGGTCTTGCCATGAACTTTGCCTGGATGCCGTCCATGGTTGGTGCCAGGCGCTTCAGCATTTCGCAGGTCACATCCGAAAGCTCCGCCCTGAAGATGTCGTTTCTGTCGATGGCGGACATGAATTTGCCAAGGCGCACCAGGGGTGTGTTCTTTCCTGGCGCTGAAGCGTGTCCTCCTGCAGAGCGTGCAATGAATTTAATATCCGCGCAGCCTTTTTCACCGACACCGATCATGGCGAAGGTGCCTCTGGCACCGCCGATGGGTTCTTCAAGGATCATTCCGCCCTCGTCCAGAACCAGGTCAAAATGAAGACCCTGTTCAGCCATATGCTTTGAAAGCCAGTCGGCGCCTGATCCGTCGGTTTCTTCTGTACATGCGGACTCGAACCAGATATCATATTCAGGAACGAAGCCCCCGGCAGCCAGTTCATCCGCTGCCTGGAACATAGCCCAGAGCTCGCCTTTGTCATCAATGGCGCCTCTGCCCCAGACCTTTCCTTCAGAGATCTCACCGCTGAAAGGAGGGTGTTTCCATTCACCTGTGGCCTCCACCACATCGTGATGGTTCATGAGAAGGAGCTTCTGCCCCGGATTCTTTCCCGGCCAGCGCATTATGAAACTGCCATCGTGCTCCAGGAAGCTGCAGACACCGAAAATGTGAGGGAAGAGTTCCCTCATGAGTTTATGGAATTCCAGAAACTTGGTCTTGTCTGTCTGACCGTTCTCTGAGATGGTTTCGTGTTTTATCATCTGTGAAAGCCTGTCAGCGTATATGCCGGTGCGTTCGTTCATGTTAAGCCTCCTTTTCAGATGGTTATGATGAAGTCAGTGATAAGATTCCTTATAAACAAAAAGTATATACCGAAAGCCAGCGCGATATAGGGGACCATGGGTCTGGTCTCCCTGAGCCGGACCTTTTGCCTTATGAGAAGATATGCAAAATGAAGCCCGCTGAGCACCGTGCTCAGTACGAAGATGATCAGTACGCCGTATAGCCCCGTGAGGAAGCCGATGGCGGTGAACAGCTTGATATCTGCTCCGCCCAGTACCCATTTTTTGTAGATCGCTCTTGAGAAGAGGGCTATGATCAGCATGAGGATCAGACCTGCCGCGGCTCCCATCAGTGAATCGTAGATCGCGTGGCGGTGATAGAGGGCGATCTTCTGGGGAAGAAAGCCCAGACCTGTGAGCACCAGCAGCATGATCAGCTGATCCGGAACTATCATGTATTTGATATCTGCTATGGACATCAGAAGAAGCAGCCAGATGGCTATCATCACCGGAAGGGCGATTGAGAGATCATGCACCCCAAGGTAGATGCCCAGGGCTATGAAAAGCCCAGTGAAGACATATTTCCAGGGCACGGATTTCACTCTCTGGGTGGTGGTGTCCTTAAGCTCCTCTGAAGGTTCTTCGCCGTAATCCGTGAGCCAGGCTGCAGGTATTCTGTTGAAAACGTACACCGCGCCGCTGCCCAGGATCACTCCCAGAACTATGGCCACAGCACATGTAATTAAAATCTGAAGCGGTAATGTCATTTCTTTCCTTTCTCACTATCCCATGATACATCCCTTTTGTTATTTTGATTTTATCATAATCATTCATACAAGACAATAAAGTTTGCCATCAGGCGGTCGATGTGATAAAATATACAGGATAATGGAAAAGAATTTTTTGATCAAAATCGCATATGACGGATCGTGCTTCAGCGGCTGGCAGAGACAGCCTGACAAGAGAACGGTACAGGGAACTCTTGAGGAGGCTTTTAAGGTGTTTACGGGCACTGAAGTGAAGCTTAACGGCACATCCAGAACGGATGCCGGAGTCCACGCTCTGGGTCAGTGTGCATCTTTCAAAGGAGACTTTGGCATACCCGCAGACGGACTCATGAGAGCTGTGAACAATCTCCTGGCAGGAGGCATGAACAAAAAGAATCCTGTAGGGGACTGTGAGATACTCAGTATCGATGAGATGTCCATGGATTTTCATGCAAGATTCGACTGCAAGGGCAAGACCTACCGCTACGTGATCTACAGCGGCGCGAAGGACATCTTCAGGAGGAATTACGCCTACTGGGTGCCTCAGCTTCCGGATGCGGAGAGGATGAGAGATGCAGCTGAATATCTGAAGGGGACTCATGATTTTGCGGCATTCCAGTCATCAGGCGGAAACGAGCGGGAGACCACGGTAAGGACCATAAGCGACTTGAAGATCACAGAAAACAAGGGTGACATATGGATAGAGGTCACCGGAGACGGCTTTCTTTATAACATGGTCAGGATCATCACCGGGACGCTGGTGGAGATCGGAACCGGAAAGAAAGAGCCGGAGGAAATGAAGGAAATAATAGAGAGTCTGGACAGATCCAGGGCGGGTCATACCGCTCCTGCTGAAGGGCTTTATCTCAAGGAAATATATTTTTAGGAGGCAGAAATGGCAAGACCTACATGGGACGAATACTATATGCAGATGGCAGAGCTGGCAGCCACCAGATCGACATGCCTTAGGAGAAACGTAGGCGCAGTTATCGTGGTTGACAATCATGCGGTGGCTACCGGATACAACGGAGCCCCCAAGGGAGTGAAACACTGTGCTGAGATAGGCGGCTGCCTGAGAGAGAAACTGAATATCCCCTCCGGGCAGAGACACGAGCTCTGCAGAGCGCTTCATGCTGAACAGAACGCCATCATCCAGGCGGCGGCCATGGGTCATGCAGTAGAGGGCGGCACCATCTACGTCACACACCAGCCCTGTGTCATCTGTTCCAAGATGATCATCAATGCGGGCATCAGGAGGATCGTAGTTAAGGAAGGTTATCCTGACGAGATGGCAGTGGAGATCCTGGAGGAAGCAGGACTCAAAGCTGTAATGCTGGGAGATAAATAATTCTGAAGGCTGACCGGGGCAGACAACCGCCCCGGTTTTTGAATTTTAATCAGATGAAGAAGATCACTTTGGGAGTTCTGGCACACGTTGATGCCGGAAAGACAACTTTATCTGAAGCCATACTTTTCCTGACGGGCACCACCAGAAAGGTGGGCAGGGTGGACACGGGAGACACCTTCCTTGACACCGACCGGATGGAAAAGGACCGCGGCATAACCGTGTTCTCCAAGGAGGCCAGGTTCAGAACAGGGGACCTGGAGGTGACGCTGGTGGACACGCCGGGCCACGCTGACTTCAGTTCAGAGATGGAGAGAGCTTTATCCGTGCTGGATCTGGCTCTTCTTGTGGTGAGCGGAGCCGAGGGAGTGCAGAGCCATACTATGACGCTTTTAAGGCTTTTCAAAGCTTACAGCATCCCTGTGATGGTTTTTGTGAATAAGATGGACATGCCGGGGACTGATGCCGGTGATATCCTGAAGGATATAAGGAAGCATCTTCCTGAAGCTGTGGATTTCACTGAGGTCGCAGAACTGCTGGCAAAGGATGCAGCGGCGTATGACACATACAGAACTGCACAGGATGATGCTCTGCTTCCGGAAAGCGTGGCTGAAGAGGCTGCCACCGGGTCAGAGGAACTGATGGACAGATATATGGAGGGCGGCATAAGCGCAGAAGACGCGGCGAAAGCCATCGCGAAGCGCCAGCTTTATCCGGTGGTCTTCGGTTCTGCCCTTAAAATGACCGGAATAGAGGAACTTCTGAAGGTACTGGAAGTATTTGCACCTGAAAAGGAGTATCCTGAGGATTTCAGTGCGACGGTATACAAGATAACTAGGGATGCCAACGGAAACAGGCTCACTAACCTTAAGGTTACCGGCGGTGTGCTCAGAAACAAGATGCAGTTGGATACTGCGGTCCCATCGGATGAAGATGAGAAGGCTGAGCCTGAAAAGGTTGAGCAGATCAGGCTGTATAACGGTGACAAGTTCACCACCGCAAATCAGGCGGAGGCAGGCACAGTCTGCGCTGTCCTGGGACTGAAGAACACATACGCGGGACAGAAACTGGGAAGCAGCCGTGAAGAAGCCGGCAAACCCTTTATAGAGCCCGCGCTGACATATACTTTGAAGGCCCTTTGAAAGGAGGATCCTGTCTCATTGCTTCAGAAAATGAAGCAGCTTGAAGAGGAGGACCCGGCGCTTAAAGTCTCCTGGGAGGAACGCACCAGAGAGATCAGGGTCAGCATCATGGGAGAACTGGAAAAGGATCTCCTGACATACAGAATCAAGGACAGATTCGGTATCGATACCGAACTGGTGAGCGGCAAAGTGATATATAAAGAAACTATCATTGAGCCCGTCATAGGCATTGGCCATTACGAGCCTTTAAGGCATTACGCCGAGGTAAGACTTCTAATGGAACCTCTTCCTGAAGGCGCAGGTCTGGTATTCGAATCCGCGGTATCAGAGGATGAGCTTGATAGGAACTGGCAGAGGCTCATAATGAAACATCTTGTGGAAAGACGCCACAAGGGGACTCTTACAGGCTCAGAGATAACGGACATGAGGATCAGCATCATCGCCGGGAAAGCTCACCTGAAGCACACCGAAGGAGGCGACTTCAGGCAGGCTACCTACAGGGCCGTGAGAAACGGCCTGAGAAAAGCCCTGGCTGGGGGGACCATGAGACTTATGGAGCCCATGTACGATTTCAGCATTCTGGTGGATCAGAAATACATAGGCAGGGTGATGACAGACATGGACAGGCTGGGAGCGGGCTTAAGGCTGGAAGACAGCGGCATCCCCGGCATGGCGCTTCTTAAGGGAAGAGGTCCTGTGTCCACCTTGAGTGAATACCAGATGGAACTGAACGCTTTTTCAGAAGGCAGCGGCAGATTCATGGCGCTTCCGGGGGGATACGGACCCTGCCACGATCAGGATGAAGTGGTTTCGGCAGCGGGATATGACCCAGACGGCGACATATACAATCCCTGCGGTTCAGTGTTCACGGATCACGGCGCAGGAGTATATGTGGATTGGGATAAGGTTGAAGAACTGGCGCATACTGAAGGCGGCCTGAGAGGTTCAAAGGAGAACCTGAACGAAGCTTCCGCAATACAGGCTGAAGCATCCGCAGGGCTCCCGGGAAAGACCGGCGATAGTGATGAGAAGACCCTGAAAGCCATATTCGAGAAGACTTACGGTGTAAGCAAGAGAGATGAACAGCTTTTGAAAGAAGCCAGATCCAGAGCCACCAGGATGAAGGAGTCAGAGGACAGCTTTCCTTCGCCCAACAGGAAGAACCGCCGCGGAAAAGGGCGTTCATATCTTGTGATCGACGGGTATAATGTGATCTTTGCATGGGACGAACTGAAAGCACTGAGAGAGTCAAACATTGACAGTGCCAGAGAAGCCTTCATCGAAGTCATCCAGAATTATCAGGGATTTACCGGAACAGGTGTGACCATAGTCTTCGACGGCTACAGAGTGAAGGGAAATACCGGATCCAGGCATAAGTACGGCGACGTAAATGTGGTCTATACGAAGGAAGGAGAGACTGCCGACAGGTTCATCGAGGAATTCGCCTTTGAAAACGGCAGGGAATACGACATAACCGTCGTGACTTCCGACAGACCGGTCCAGATGTC
>JAEEGL017254889.1_pt1 | contig 10818 bp, 4 predicted proteins | sample 9134231 | NCBI WGS metagenome assembly JAEEGL01 (sample SAMN16246548, study PRJNA631951) | gut metagenome | biome: gut microbiome; feature: rumen; material: fiber-attached | host: Bos | place: Iran: Karaj | collected 2018-10
AGTGAAAGTAACAAAAGAGCAAATAAGAAAGAAATTAATAGAAAAATTTAAGAAACCTCATGTTAGTGTTTTTGGACTTAAAAAAGTTTATGGAGGAGGAAGAACACAATGTTTTGCTTTAGTTTATGACAGTGATGATTCTATGAAAAAATATGAACCTCCTTCAAGAATAAAAAGAATGGAATTAGAAAAATTACCTCCTAAAGAAAGAAAAGCTCCTAAGAAAAAAGAAGGGAGAAAAGTCTCTAAAGTTAAAAAACATCAACTTCAAAGAAAAAGAGCAACTAAAAGAAGACAAGATAAAAATTTGGAAAGAAAACAAAAGAAAAAGAAATAAATACTTTTTATATATCTTTTTTTTTAGAGTATATTTGTTTTTGTTTTGATGATCGATGTTAAAATAAAAATAAATAAATAAAATATGGAAAATGATAAATTTTTTTAAATTTTTTTTTGGTTTTATGTTTATTAAGGGTATTTTTTACTTTTTTTATTGAAATATTTATTATATTAAATAAAAAATATTTAAAAAATTGAATTAAAAAATATCCTTTCTTTTTTTCATCGATTTTTTAAATAATAGAATATTCATTATCAATAATTAAATTAAGAATTTTTTTTATTCATTAACAATATATTATTATAATCATTTAATTTATTTAATTAAATTTCTTCATTTTTTATTCTAAACATATTGTTTTAATAAGGGAGTTCTTAAAACATTAAATAAATTTGAAGGAATGAAAAAAAATTCAATATGCAATTATTTTCAATAGTAATATATTAAAATTATAATAAAAAAAAATAACTTAAATGGAATTTAATTTTAATTGTGAAGAAGCATTAGAATGTGATGAAAATGGATTTGCAATATTAGAAGGATCATATAAAAATAGAATAGTTCCAGGATTTACATTATATGTAAATGAAATAATAGATCAAATGGGATTATTATCTTCTCAAAGTCAAAAATTATCAACAATTATAACATCATCTAAAAAATTTTTTATTTCAAATGATAGAATAATTTTAAAAGCTTTTAAAAATAAAGTTTTAGGTTTTATAAAAGTTGGAATCCAGAAATTATATGTTAGAGATAAATATTATAATTATCATAATGTTTCTCCTGTATGTGTTATTGATTTTTATGTTCATGAATCATGTCAAAGACAAGGAATTGGAAAAGAATTATTTGAATATATGGTAAAATTTGAAAGAAAAGTTCCTGAAGAAATGGCTTATCAAAGACCAACTTCTTCTTTATTAAATTTTTTACAAAAACATTATAATTTATATAATTATGTTCTTCAAAATAATAATTATATTGTTTTTGATGAATTTTTCAATTATATTAATAATAATTTATCTACTGATAATAGTACTATTAGAGCTATTAGAGCTTTTTCTGGAAATACTAATTTAAATAATAATTTTAATAATAATAATAATAATAATGATATTAATTATTATCAAGATAATAATGTTAATGTTAATAGAAGTCAAAATATTACATCTAATACACCAAATTTAATTAATGCTGGACAAAGATTAATTTATAATAATTCATTTGATAATAAAGTTGTTGATAAAGAAGTTTATGAAAATCCATATTTTGGTTTTCAACAATATTATTTGAAAGGAAATAATGATCCTCAATCATATGATACAATATATTCAAAAAGGAAAATAAATTTAATAAATGATTACTTAACAACAAATCCTAGAAGTCCTAATGAATATATAAAAGAAGAATATGGAAAAAAAGAAAATTCAATAGCAAATTCAAATGGAAGATTAAACCAATTAATGAATAAAATATCAGATATTTCTCCTTCAACAAGATATGATTATGATCAATTATATAATAAAAGAAATCAATTTGCAACCGTTTTTGATGATAAAAAAATTGTTGAAAATATTTATTATTCTCAAAGAATGAATAATGCTAATTATAATAAAGGAACAATAAATCAAAATGAATATAAAAAAAGTACTTATCATATTATTGATGGTAAAAATTCTCCTTTAAATTTACAACATTATTCTCCTTTTAGTAGATTTGGTAAAGTTTATACTAATGTTCTTCCTACTACTTCTTCTAATTATGGTAGTTATTATAATAATCCTGATTTACAATTAAATGAACAATTACCTAATAAACTCTATTATTAAATTTACTTTATATATTTTTAAAAAATGAAATATTTTTATTGTGTTTTTTTTTGGTTTTTTATTTATGAAATTTATATTTTTTTCTTAAAATTGGATTAACTATGAAGATAAAGGAAATTATTAATATAAATAATGAAATAATTAACCCTTATTTTCTTATATAAATTCCAAATGAAAAAATAAAGAAAAGAAAATAAATAATAATAATAAATAAAAAAAAATAAACTAAAATGTATAATATTTTTATTTATATATTTAGAGGGCATAAATCTTTTAAAAAATAAACTTATTTATTTAAATGTTAAAATATTATTTTTTTCAATTATTTTTACATTTTAATGTTGAGATTATATCATATACTTTATTTAATTTTTAAAAGAATTTAATATATTTTCAAAAAAATAGAATTAAAAAAATGCATATATATAATTTAAAAAATTGTCCTATTTGAAAATTCAAAAAAAAAAAAAATAAAAATAAAATATGTCTTATATATTTTTAGCAAAGAAAGTAAAAAGAAATGAATTAAAAATTGATATTAATACAGAATGTAAAATAGACACAACCTTAAATGATAAAATAACAACAATAAAAAGGAATAAATTGTATAATTACAAAGATTTAATATCAAAAATAAACATATCAAAAACGGACATAGATAAAATATCTTCAAATCAATATTTATGTAATATAAAAGAAACAATATTACAAGAACCAAGAGAAACAATAGATAATAAATTTAAATATTATTGTATAAATACAATACCATTAGAAATAATGATGAAAAAAATAAAAAATAAAAAAATAAATATTATATTAGATATAGATCAAACATTAATTTTTTCAAAAGAAGAATATTTATTCAATCCAAATTTAAAAGAAGAACAAACAAAAAATTCTTTTTTCATTACAGTTCCAAATGAAATATCAAAAGAAAATCCATTTAAATTAATTTTTGATTTAAGACCAAAATTAAAGGAATTTTTAATAGGATTAAGTAAATTTTGTAATATATATATTTGTACTCTTGCAAAAGAAAATTATGCTAAAATGGTTTTAAATATTATTAAATTTGAAACCGGAATTGAAATTCCAATGACTAATATAGTAGCAACTAAAGATATAAAAAGTTTTAAATTATTTGAAGGAATAGAAAAAAATAATACTATAATATTTGATGATACTCTTGTTGTTTGGATTAATGAATTAGAACATTTAATTCTTTCTAAAAAATTTGTTTCTTTCCAAGAATTTGATTATAAATTTGACTTTTTATTAGATGAAAATCAATATGAAACAAATAAAATTTTTATCAGAAATTTCCAAGGACTAAATTTTCCTGTTACAAATGAAAACAAATTTAGTGATAAATTACAATTAGAATATATTTTACATTTTATTGAATTATCTTATAAATTTTCTCTTATATTAAATAGAAATATTGTTGATTCTATTAGAATAATGAGAAAAAAAATATTAAGTAAAGTTTGTCTAAATATTCAATTTTACATTCAAAATGAAAAATATGGTTTAATTAAAGGAATTGTGAAATTTCTTGGTGGAAAAATTGAAACTGATTTTAGTAAAACGACTCATTTTTTAATATCTGAAAATAATAGTTTAACAAAAGATAAATTTGGTATATATAATAAATGTTATTTAATTAATGAATCTTGGTTAATTGATTCTTATTTATTATTATGTAAAATGGATGAAAATGAACCTCAATATAAAATAATTATAAAATAAAAATAATATATTTAAAAAAATTAAAACCGAAATAATAAATATAAATACTGAAAAAAAAAAAAAAAAATTAAAAAAAAATGAAAATTAAAAGTTGAATATTATGTCAGAATATATATAAAATACCTTCAGATATAAAAATATAAAATATACCTTCAGATATAAAAATTATTAATTATCCCAAACATAAGCTTTTTTCATTTTTTTAATTTTTAAAATTTCATTAGGAGAATAATAAAAATTAGTTTTAGCTTTATTTCCATGATTTTGAATAGCAACAATATCATAAGAGCTAGCAGCTTCTTCTTCTGTTTTATAATTTCCAATATATCTTTTTTTCTTATTAATCATAATTAATACTTGCCATTGATTTCCATTTTTAGAAACGCCTCTATATTTACTTCCTCTTTGTCCTTTATATTTTGCATTATTTTTTTGTAAAAATTTAATTTTGTTTATTTCTTTTTTATTTAAATTTTCATTTGAAGAATTATTTGTACTTTCTTTCTGAGAATAATCCGTTAATGATATTGAATGAGAATCTGCTTTGCAATAAACTATTTTTTTATTTTTTACTGTTCTTATTATTTTCTCTTCTTTTTCATTGTTTATTTGAAATTCTGGAAAATTTCTCTTCTTTGTAACAAAAAATGGAGTTTGAGATAAATAATTATTTTTTGTTTTTTGATTATTTTGATTGGTAAAATTTAAATGAGAATGTAATTGATTTATTAAATAATTTATTTGAATTATCAATGATTGACTTATTGTAATATAATAATTGTTTAATTTACTCAATTGTTCTTTTATTGAACTAATAATATTATATTTATTTCTTACATTATTTCATTCATTTGGTTAGATTCCATTAAAATTTATAATTTTAAACACATCAATATTAATATAAATCCAGTAAATAAATAATTTACAATATTTATTTCATTAATAAAAAATAATATAATGATGTTATAAATTAAAATAAAAATTATTTCAAAAAATAATTAATTTATTTTTAAAAAATTGTTTTTATAGTAGTATATGAAAAAAACATAATTAAGTTATTTAAAGGAAGGAATGAATAATATATGGTTTATTGAATTAATTTTTTTTCAAAAATATTTTATTGTTTTGCTATTTTATTATATATGTTTCAAAAAAATAATTTTTATTTATATTTCAATTAATTTACTGTTTTATATATGATAAGATAAAGTTTTTTGTTTTTAAATAAGAATAATAATAATTAATTTTAATTAATCCATTAAAAAAAAAGTGTAATTCTAACTCATTCCACAATATCATTTAATAAATAAAAGAATAAGAATAAAAAAAAGAATATTATTATTTAATTAAATAAAGAAATAAAAATTCTAAAAAAGAAATAATGAAATCAATATCAATAAAACAAAATGATTTATTGAATTATATAAAAAGTAAAAATAGCGTAAATTCTCTTAACAATGAAAATACTGGATTAATAGAAGCCGAAAATTTATTAAAAGGTTATGTAAATAATTTAGTAAAACAATCAGTTGTAGAATTTAATGTTGAAGAGAGAAAAAATCTTCTTTTAAAAAGAAAAAAAAATGGTTATGGAGGAAGTTCGAGTAATTTAAGAGTTAAAAGAAAAAGAGGAATAATGAAAAAAAAAGATAATGAAGAGCATAAATTATATAGAAGAATGAGCTATAATGTTGATAATAAAAGTAGAGTTAAATTCGATGAAATTGATAAAAAAGAAAAAAAAATTGAAATCAATGAAAAAAAAAATGAAAAATATGAAAGTGATGATAATAATAATGTTGATTCTTCAAAAAGAACTTTTCAAAGGAAAAATAAAATTTTCAAAACTCAAAAACCTGAAAAATTTTTTGAACCAAAAAGTCCAAAAAGCCCAAAAAGAAATTATAAAATAAAACCAAGAGCAAAAAATTCTTTTAATTCAGTTAAAACTCATTTAACAAGTTCATCTAAAAATAATAAATTGAAAAATTCTTTAGATTTAGAAGAACATTATTTAAAAAAAAGTACAAATAGAGAAGGAAAAAAAGAGTTATTTTCCTTATTAAAAAAACCTCAATATTTTGAAGGAGAAAGTGATATATCAGAAAGTATAATAAATGAAGATAATATTTTATATTTATCAGGTTTATCAAATAACAATATTTTACAATTAAACGAAATAAAAAAAGAATTACATAAAACATTAATAGGAAAAAAACAATCAGTAGAAAAAGAATCAACATTTAAATCTTATTTAGATGATGAAGATAATTTAAAAATTAAAAAAAGTACAATTAATATTACAGAGATAAATCAAGATGATAAAGAAAAATATAGAATTTTAACTAGAAAAGGTTATGTTTATGATTCTTTTGATGATGAAGAAGTTTTTGATGAAAGAGAAATTTATTCTCATATTCATCCTGATTCTTTTTTTATTATTATATTAGATTTCTTTATTCTAATTTCAGTCTTATATAATTTAGTTTCTATTCCTCTTTTTCTAGGTTATAATAATATTTATTGTCATCACGGAAATTATTTTACTTTTGAAAATGTCATTGAAAATGTTATAGATGCATTTTTTATTATTGATATTTTCCTTAAATTTTTCACTGGTTACTATAATTTTGATGAAGTTTTAATTAATGATTATAAATCTATAGCTAAACATTATTTGAAAACTTGGTTTTTTATTGATTTTATTTCTGCTATTCCAGTTAAAACAATTATTATTTTTACTCATAAAGATTGTTATGATAATGGTTATTTAACAACACCTTTATATAATGGTCATTTTTATTATTTATTATTATTATTAAGATTATTAAAAGTTTTTCAAGTAATGTCTAAAAATCAATTTTTAAAATTAATAGAAAATGAATTAAGTCAATTTAATAATTTTAATAGTTATGGTAGATTACTTATAAGTTGCATAATATTTTTTATATCATTACATATAGTAGCATGTATATTAATATTTATAGGTAAAAATGAATATCCAAATTGGATAGTAAATTTTAATCATCATAATAAGAGTTTTCTTGAATTATATTTAGTAGCAATTTACTATACAATAACAACATTAACAACTGTAGGTTATGGTGATTTATCATGTGTAACAACTGTCGAAAAAATATTTGGTTTATTAATGGAAATTGTTGGTATTTTAGGTTATTCTTGGGCTTTAACTACAATGTCTAATTACGTTAAAATTGAAAATGATAAACATGTTGAATTTAGAAAAAAATGTAAAATTTTATCTTCTATTAAATTATCTCATCCTCAATTGTCTGATGATTTATATGAAAGAACTGTTAGATTTTTAAAATATAAACATGATTCAGAACAAAAAGATAATCATATTTTATTTGATGAATTACCTATTGCTTTGAGAAATACTTTATTATATGAAATGTATAAACCAATAATTAATAGTTTTAATTTTTTTAAAAATTTTACAAATAGTGATTTTATAGTAAAAGTAATAATAGCATTTAAACCAATATTAGCATTAAAAAATGATATTTTAATTAAAGAAGGTGATTTTATTGAAGATATAATTTTTATTAAAAAAGGAAAATTAAGTTTAGAACTTCCTATTGATTTTGGTTGTCCAAAATCAAAGACAGTAAGAAGAGATTCTCTTTTAGGAATAAGAAGATCAACTATTTTTTTTAATACTTTCCAAAGAGAAAGTACTGTTTCTCCAGATTTAATAACAAATATATTTAAAACTAAATCTAATATAAATGATAAAAAAACTAAAAATTTGTTTAATTCAATAACTAAAAATTTATCAAAATTACAAACTAATAATACTAATTTTAATAATAATGAAAATGTTCAAAATTTTAAAGTTTTAGAATTAAGGAAAAATGAGCATTTTGGAGATATTTTAATGTTTTTAAATCAAAGAAGTCCATTATCTTTAAAAGTAAAAACAAAAAAAGCAGAATTATTTTTTTTAAATAAAGCAGATGCAATATCAATATCAACAAGTTATCCTCAATATTGGAAGAGAATAAATAAAAAATCTCTTTTTAATATGGAACAAATCAAAAGATTAACTAATAAAATTATAAGAATTATTTCTAATTCACATGGAATTGTACAACCAAATAAAAAAAGTGTAAAACAATCATCTTCTATAATAAGTGATACTAATTATGAATTTGTTGAAGAAGGAGATTCTGATTTAAAAACTATTCCTTCTATTTCTGAAAGTGAAGTTGAAGATACTCTTTATAATAATAATATGCAACAAGAAGAAAATGAAAATGAAAATAATAATAATATTGAGAATAACAATTCAAATAATGAAAATTTAAATGAAACAATTAGTAATGTAGAACATTACCAAAGTTTAAAAACCATTGTAGAAGATGAGGCTAATTCTTCAAAAAATTCTTCATATTCTTCAAAAAAATTAGAATCTTTAAATTCTGAAATTTCAAAATCTCAAAGGTTAACAAAATTAAATACAATGAATTATAATTTACAAAGTTCAAGTAAAAATTCATCATCAATATCAGAAGAAAGTGGTTTTGAAATGAAAATAAAATCTCTAAGAACAAAAAAAACAGAAAATAATTCATACGATGATACATTAAGGAATAAAGAAACAAAAATAATGAGTATAACACCGTATAATAAAGAAGAAATAAATAATGAAATTTATCCAGAAGAAATTTTTGTTACAACAGGAGGAACAAATACAAATTATTTAATAAACAATAATATTTTTCATCCTATTATTTCTGATAATATGTCTATTTGCTCAACTGAAATTTCTTTTTCTATTAATTCAGAATATGAAAATATAGATGAATTAAGTGATCATATTTATTCAAAAGATCATACCTTAAGAAAGAAAGTTAAAAAATATATTAAAGAAATAATTAATTTTAAAAATCAAACTTTTTTGACAAAAACTTCTATTACTGGAACAATAAAAGATAGTGTTATAAAAAATAATTTTAGTATTTCTAAGCATCATCATCATCTTCATAATAATATAAAAAGTGCTTATAGAAGAACTCCTTCTGAAACTAAAAATACTTTAGCAATAAAACATTTTGGAAGTGGATATGGTTTTAATATTCAAAAAACAAGGACTTCAAATAATAAACTATTAAGTAGTGATCATTTAAGAAATAATTATAATAGAAATAATTCTGGTCAATTTAGTAATTTTAAAGTTAATAAAATGTTAAGTTATGAAGAAGCTGAAAAATCGATTATTAATATTAATAATAATAAATTATCTAATAAAAATAATATTCTAGATGTTATTGGACATAATATTGAAAAAAATGTTATGAATTTAAATAATCCTGAACAATTTTATTCTGAATTTTTCTTAAAGTTTATGAATAAAAAAAAAGGAAATAATTCCAATACAGAAATTAATAAAGAAGAACAAGATTTTATTAATAAAATTGAAAGAAAAGCTACTGTCACTGTTATTAGAGATAAAGGGTTTAAAAATAATAAACCCAAAAATTGATATTGATATTTGTTTCTTTTAATCTTTGTTAAATGTCTTTTTTGGAATTTAATTCAAAAAATTATTGATTTTAAATAATAATCCCAAAAAAAATATTTAATGTTCCTTAGAGTATCAAATTTATTGGGAATTTCTTTTTTATTTTTACTTCAATATATATTTATATTATAAATAAAAATACAAATTACATTATTAAAATATAAAATAATGTGATTTATAAAATCAATGGAAAGATATTGTATTATGATAAAAAAATCCTTTTATTTTTTTTAAATATATTAGAAAATAAAATAAAAAATAATTTTATTAAATTAAATTATAAATAATATTGAATGGAATTTTTTTTAATAGAGTAATAAATTAAAAAAATGTCAGGAAATGTTTCTGGTAGTTGGGGAGAAAAATCTTTTTTTGGAGATAGTTCATTTCACAATGGAGAGCCCAATAAAACTAATAAAGAATTTTCAAAAAATTCTTCCAATCCAGAAAAAATATATGAAAAATTAAATAATGAAATTAAAAAAGTAACGGAAAACGGAAATAATTCAAGTTATTATAGTTCAAATTCTAATTCAAAAATTGAAAGACCTCAAACAAATGAAAAATTATTTGATAGTAAAATTTGGAATTCAAATTATGAAGAAAATAAAAATAATAATCAACAAAATCCTATTCAATTTACTGGAATATATGAAAACTTAAAGAAAAAAAATAATAAAAAAATAAAAAATAAAATTCCATTTCCAATAAAAAAAAAAGAAAATCAAATTTTTGAAAAATTTTCTGATGATGATTTTGATTCTGATATAATGGATGAAAATTTAAATGAAAATAATGAAATAAAAAAAATACCTTGTATTCAAACACAACAAAATAATTTAAATTATAATAATTCAACAGTTGATAGTAGTACAGTTAAATTAGATAATAAATTTATTTGTGTTACTGAACCTGAAGAATATACTTTTTCACAATTTTCCCCTCTTCAAAATGTTAATATTAATCAACAAGAAATTTTCCAAAATTTATTACTTAGATATGGACAAATTGGTTCTTTTGTTTCTAATAATTATCCTAAATTAGGTAAAGGAAGTTTTATTTCTAATTTTAATAATGGAAATAAAGATAATTTCATTAATATTGAAAATAATAATAATATTCAAAATGATAGATTATTTGAAATAAATAAAGGAATTGATAATGGAATTGGAAATATACAAAATTATTTTAATACTGAATATAAAGCTAGAATTTTAAATAATGAAATATTTGATTCTAAATTCTCTAATTTACCTAATATTAATATAAATCCAATTTCATATTCTCAAAACCCGAATTTAAATACAGTAAAAGAAGTAAATAATCAAAAAATAAATAATTTAAATAAT
>JAEEGL011091619.1_pt1 | contig 10817 bp, 3 predicted proteins | sample 9134231 | NCBI WGS metagenome assembly JAEEGL01 (sample SAMN16246548, study PRJNA631951) | gut metagenome | biome: gut microbiome; feature: rumen; material: fiber-attached | host: Bos | place: Iran: Karaj | collected 2018-10
CCCGCTGATGCGGTCATTGGCGGTCAGCTTCTCCATGTCAATGACAACGGCAATGAAGTTACGCAGACCTGCCTGATGGAGCATGGCACCCTTAGGTTTACCAGTAGAGCCAGAGGTATAAATCATGTAAGCCAGGCCATCGGGATTCGATAGGTCGATAGGCTCTGCCTCAGGCACATCGGCCATGAAGTCATCAATAAAGAACGTCTTAGCGGCAGCCGTACTGAAATCTCCTTCAGCCTTTTTGCCTCCAGCACGTCGGGCGTAGTAATCAGCACCTTCGACTCTGGGTTCTCGAGCATATAGCTTAATCGCTCGTTGGGATATTCAAAATCCAGCGGGGTATAGGCCGCACCTGCCTTATGTATGGCAAGTACCGCCAGTGGGAACTCCTTGAAACGGTCGAGCATTACACACACGAAGTCATTGGGCTGTACTCCGAAATCTATCAGCTGACGGGCCAGGGCATTTGAGTAGCGGTCCATCTCGGCGTAGGTCAACTGGCTGTCCTTATCAACCACAGCGGGAGCATTGGGCGTGCGCTTGGCCTGCTCGGTGAAGAGGTTGGCAAAGGTCTTGCTCAGGTCCACATCAATTTCCTTACCCGTACCCATACTGATGATACGCTGTGTCTCCTTGTCACTGACAATGCTGATGCTGGTCAAGACAGCATCGGGATTTGCAACCATCCGCTCCGCCGTTACCTTGACAGCTTCTGCCAGACTCTGCATCAAACAAGCAGAGTACCTACCATTGTCATACACTACATTGACACAGGGTTGACCATCAACTGTAGCTATGAAGAAGGTAATGGGGAACTTAGGTGTCTGGATACCTAAGGTCTCCCTCTTCAGCAACGTGTTACCAACTGAGTATTCGCTTGCAATTCCAATCTGATAGACAAACTGGATTTCGGGTGTCAGACCATAATCTGCCGCAATCTGGGCAAACGGATAGTTCTCGTGACTTAACGTTTCGTCAAAATTCTCACTTACCTCTATCAAGAAGTCTTTGACTGTTTGATTTCCAATCGTGGCAGTTATTGCTAACGTATTAACAAACATTCCCACGGTATTGCGGATGCGTAGGTCGGAACGGCCATTGGAAACAGTTGTGATGCACACCTGTTCACTATTGGCAAATCGCGACAAGGTATAATACACTGCCGACAAGATAAGATGTGCAGGAGTAACAACGGTCAAGAGTTCAGCGTTCAGTGTTGACAGTTGTGACTGGATTCCATCAAAATCCAACGGAACAATGACTTCACCCACAGTACCCGTCACAGGATTCTGCAGGTCAGGGCGCACCTCTGTGGCAGTTTCCACAGCAGATAACTGTTTCCTGAAGAAATCCCTGGCAACCTGATACTCCTTGCTATCTTCCGCTTTCTTCTCTGCCATAACGTATGCCGGATAGGAAATAATCTCATCATCGACGGGAGAGCCGTTGAGAATATCGCAAAGCTGACTTAAGAATATATCGGCAGAGCCACCGTCGAATACAAGATGATGAACATCAAACAACAGGCATACGGCCTGTGGCGTAGTTACAATCCCGAAGCGGAACAGAGGCCCAGTCGCAAGGTCAAATGGGCGGACAAAGTCTTGCTTGTACTGTACTAACTGCTCCTCGCTCATCGAGTTGACAGGAATATCGAATGTCAGTTCGGGATTGACGATTTGCATGATGCCTTCATCGGTCTGGTCAAAATGAACGGTCAACTCGGGGTGCTTGCCGACAAGTGTCCTTATGGCTTCTGACAGCGACACAGTATCAGTATCCCGGGCGAACGTTATCATTTGAGGAATGTTGTATTGTATCACCGTCGGGTTTTTCAGACAATCGAAATAGACACCCGTCTGGGCATAAGAAAGCGGTACACTCAACGACTCCTCGCTAATATCGGATATTTCCTCAGTAGCTGGAGACGTAGAATCTGATTCCTGTTCAAGGTTTGCTATTAAGCGTTCCACTATATCGTCCTCAATACTCAACAGGGAACTCTTCTTCACCATCTGCTTGGCTTGTAGTGATACGCCATATCGCTGTTGGATGAGGATGGCCAGACGGATGGCAGATAGTGAAGTAAGACCCATCATGCCTAACGGACATTCCATATCAACATCATCAATGCCCAAAACTTCAGCCACCATCTCCTGTAGCTCTTCTTCTATACGTGTAAGGCGACGCGAACCCGAAACTGTTGAAATGCCGTTTGACGCTTGCACAACAGGATCGGGCAGAACCTTGACGTCAGTCTTTCCATTTGGGGTCATCGGCATCTCGTCTAACTGCATATAGGCTGTTGGCACCATATATTCAGTAAGATGGCTGCTAATAGTCGCACGCATGTCAGCAATATCAATATTGCGGTCAGCGGTGAAATAAGCACAAAGGTGCTCCATACCTCCTATCTGTCGGATAGTAACCACTACCTGTTTAACTCCATCCACACGAAGGATGGCATTCTCGATTTCACCCAGTTCGATGCGCAATCCGCGCAACTTAATCTGATGATCGGTCCTACCGAGAATAACCACATTGCCGTCAGGTAGCCACTTGGCATAGTCGCCTGACTTGTAGACGCGCTCACCATGATACTCCACAAAGCGTTCGCGGGTCATCTCGTCAAGGTTGTTGTAGCCTCGGGCAACACCCTTACCGCCGATATACAACTCGCCTACTACACCTACTGGTAATTCGTTGCCGTCTACATCTACGATAAACTCCTTCACGTTCAACTGCGGCTTTCCAGCGGTAATAATTTCAGCATCAGTGAGTTCAGCGTTGTTCGAAGCCACAGTAATCTCTGTAGGACCGTAGCAGTTGAAAAGGCGTGCCCTCGTGACACTACGCAATTTGTCAAGCAATTGCTGCTGGTACTTCTCCCCACCAGCACGGCAGATTCTCACTCTACCAATAGCCTGACAGAAATCATCACTTGTCAACCATGTTAGCCAGCGCGACGGAGTGCCGCTGACCATGTCGATATTCTGTTCTTTAATGAGATGCGCCAGTTCAATCGGATTGTTGGCTTGATCCTCTGTAGCAAGGATAAGCGTTTTGCCGTTGTAGTAAGCCATGCCGATATCCTGAAGGGCAGCATCAAACGAAATAGTAGTCACACTGAGAATACGCGTAGCATCAGTCAGGACAGCATGGGCAAAGATATTGGCAGGATGACCATACAAGTAATTGCAAATACCTTCATGACGCAACATTACACCCTTAGGGCGGCCTGTAGAACCACTGGTATAAATCAGGTAGGCGAGGTCATTGGAGGTAAGATTTGTCTGTGGGAGCACAGTGTTTTCAGTCCTTAGCAGTTCCTCAGCCAGTTCTGGTGTAATCACCATTTTTGCCTCACTATCTTCAAGAATCAGTTTTACACGGTCCTCGGGATAGTCGGGGTCACATGGAATGTAGGCGGCACCTGCCTTGAGAACTCCAAAGACAGAGAGGATAAGCCGGCTGGTGCGCGGCAGTAACAGAGCAACGCGATCGCCAGTATTCACACCTCGCTGACGAAGACCATTAGCTATGCGGTTGGTCAGCTCATCCATTTCCATGTAGGTATAGGTTGCATCGCAGGCAACAAGAGCCTCATGTCCGGGTTGTTCCTTGGCAAAATGAGAGATACACTCATGGAAGAAAATGAATGGTGCTTCGCCTGTGGCTGTCTGACGCAGATGCGAGAGTTCCTCCTCCTGATTCTTGCTGATAATCGAAATTTGGTGCACCTTGGTCTGCGGTTGGTTCATCATTCGTTCAGCAACAGCTACGATATTCTCTGCCAAGGCGTTGCCCAACCGGGCAGAATAGAGCGAGTCATCATATTGGACGACCACTCCTCTCGGCTCTATCTTGATATTGATTTTGAACTTCGGAACATTCAACTCAAGCGTTTCCTGTCCAATGGGTCGTCCATTAACAGTATATTCCGACAGCACACCAACCTGATAAGCGAAAAAGATGGCAGGATGGAAGCCAAAATCGCTGGCAATGCGGGCGAATGGATAGTCCTCGTGACGAATCGTCTCATCGAAGGTATTGCTAACCTGTTTCAAGTATTCGCCGACGGTGACATCATCAATGTTGAGTCCGAGAGCCAACGTGTTAACATACATACCTACAGAATCTGCAATCTTCAAGTTTGAACGGCCATTGCTGATAGTGCTGAGATATACCTCGCGGTTATTGATGTAGCGGGATACGACATAAGCGGTAGCAGCAAGGAACAAGTGTGCAGGTGTTATTTCATGCTGACGAGAGAATGAAGCAACCTTGTCGTGATCTGCAGGACAGACTGCTTCACCGACAAAACCCTGTTCATCAGTCATGGGCATGTCGGAAGGAATCTCGCTTGCACCCTCGCAATTCTGCAGTTTTTCAGTGAAGAACTGCTGAGCTTCCTTGAAGGCATCACTATCGGAAGCCTTCTGCTGTTCAGTTACAAAGTCAATGTAGGTATACGATTCCTTATCAACAGTAACATTCTCGAGCACGTTTATAATTTGATGGATAAACAGGTCAGCAGAACTTCCATCAAATACCAGGTGGTGGACATCCATCAGGAGTTTATTGCCACTTTCAGTCCTGACCACTTCAAAACGATATAAGGGTGGCTTCTGAAGATCGAATGGGCGTACAAACTTATGCTTGTAGGAATCCAACTCCTTGTCTGACATTTCTGTTATCGGTACTTCAACGGGAACGCTGTCTGCGAGTGTCTGAATGACAGTATCGCCATCAGTAGAGAAATGAACACTCAGTTCCGGATGGGTCTCGATGACATGTTTTACTGCATCTGCCAGTTGAGCAGATCCGATATCATCAGGGAAACTCAGCAGAACAGGAATATTGTAGACAGTCGAATCCGGGTTGTTGACACAGTCGATGTAAACACCTGTCTGAGCGTAAGAAAGCGGAACACTTTTAAGTTGAGAACTGACCTCTTGAGTCAGTGATTTCTGATTGCCATCAAATGTGACACCGCCAGACATCATAGCTTTCCATATTTCATTCTCAATGCTCTGCAAGGTACCATTCCTGACAAGGGCCTTCGAATCCAATGTCACACCATAGCGTTTATTCACCTGTACTGAAAGTCTGATTGCAGAAATAGAAGTCAAACCAACATAACTGAGCATGGTGGTAATACCAAAGTCCGTAGTATTCACGATGCCAGCAATCAACTCATGAAGTTCCTGCTCCAATACATTCATCGGTGCGTTACTCTCAATCAAAGCTTCTTCCGCTTTTCTTTCAGGTTTCGGAAGAGCTTTTCTGTTCACCTTCTGATTCTGGTTGAGCGGGATTCTGTCTATCTGCATCGTTACAGCAGGAACCATGTAGGGCGGCTTCTGGTCAAGGATGAAATTGTTCAGCGCCTCGATGTCAATCTTCTCATTAGAAACAATGTAGGCTGCAATGAATTTCCCATTACCACCCTCATCATCGAAAGCCTGCACAGTCACATCATTAATGCCAGGGAAATCACGGATTACAGCCTCCACTTCTTTCAGTTCGATGCGGAAACCGCGAATCTTCACCTGACCGTCGCGGCGTCCTACGAACTGGATGTCGCCAGAAGGCAGGTAGCGCACGATATCGCCAGAGCGATAGACGTGAGCATATTTTTTCTCATCAGTAAACGGATTACTAATGTATACCTCGGCAGTCTTCTCTGGACGGTTTAGATAGCCGCGACTCACCTGAGGACCACTAATCCACAGTTCTCCGGCAGCACCTATAGGCAAGCGGTGTCCCTGCGGGTCAACAATATACAGTCGCATATTGTCGAGAGGTTTACCGACAGGTATCTCCTTCATCTTCTTGTCCACTAAATAGGTGGTGGTGAAAATGGTACATTCCGTAGGACCATACACATTATAGAAATCAAAAACCGTTGGCGGGGTCAGGGAAGCCAGTTTCTCACCACCTGTTGAGAGGTGAAGCAGTGAATGGTTCTCGATGCTTGTGGCGAACTGATAGCCCACCTGCGTGGTCATAAACGAATGGGTAATCCGGTTCTGCTCGAAATAGTCGTTGAGGGCGATGAGGTCCAAGCGCAACTCCTCTGGAATGATATAGACAGAAGCACCGCAGGTCAAGGCTGGATACATATCCATCATACAAGCATCGAAACCATAACTGGCATAAGCAGCCACCTTATGTTCAGGCTTGAGACTGTAATAACGCTGGTACCAATGGCAGAACGCCACAAGGTTGCGATGTTCCAACTGGCAACCTTTCGGTACACCCGTGGAGCCACTGGTATAGAGCAGGATAAACAGGTTCCCGGGGTTCAGTTCCGTATTAACAGGCTTGGCAGGCGGAAGTTGCTTCAAATCCTTAGTGAATAGTACTTCACCCACATATTCGTCCACTATATTGCGGAGTTCCTCATCGCAAATAAGCAATTTGGCATTGGCATCTTCCATCATGAAATTAAGCCGTTCCTTGGGATAGGACGGATCAAGCGGCTGGTAGGCACAACCAGCCTTCAACACGCCAATCGAGGCAATAGCCATCCATTCGCAACGGGGAATCAGGACAGAAACAACATCCTCATTCCCTAATCCTATTGATGAAATATAGCCAGCAATACGATTACTGATTTCATCAACCTCAGCATAAGAATATTTCCTATCCTTATATACCACAGCAATACTCTCAGGCGTAGCCGCTGCCTGCTTGCAGAACAGGGAGACAACAGTCTGATTGTCGTCATACGCCACATCGTTCCGGTTAAACCCATCCAGAACCGCAATCTGATTCTCTGTTGTGATGTTAATGTCGCGCAGACATGTCTGGCTTAGGAACCCCTCCAAAGTAGCCTCATAACTCTCCAGGAACTGATCAATCAGAATCTGGGAGTATTCATTCGAATTAAATTCCGCCCTGATATGGTATTTATCGCCCACAGTGAAAGCCATAACATAGAGCGACACACTTAAAGTATTGTTGCAGAGTTGAATAATCTGCATCGGTTTATCCATCAGTTCAGTATCGCCAAAAAGGGTTCCGTGCCACACAAACATCGAGTTACTTTGCAGGTTAAGGTCAGCCATCAAGTCTGTATAGGCATAAGTATCATGTTCGCGACAGCCCGTCATCTGTGCCTGACTGGCTTTCAGGAAGTCCAGGACGGTGGAATCTTCGGTGAATTTAGAATAAACCGGCAACGTCTTCACCACCATCCCAATGGAACGGCTGAACCTCTTATCTGTGCGCCCATTGTAAACCGTGGTAAACAACGCTTCCTGTTCGTTATTATATTTTGCCAACAGGTAAGCGTATGCTGCTGTGAAAAGTGTACTCTTATAGATACCGTTGTTTTTGCAGAACGCCTCCACTCGAGCCTTATCGGTATTCAGGATGCGGACCATGCTGGATTCCGTGTGTTCCTCGCTTTCAAGGTCAGGAATAAGCTGGGTGAACGTGTCGCTGCATTCAAAGTTACGTGCATACCATTGTCTACCTTCTTCAAAAGACGGTGTCTTGCGTTTTTCAGTTTCGGCCGTAGCCACTTCCATCATAGTCAACCCCTCTGGTGCAAGTGTGCCTCCGTTATATACTGTTTCAACATCATGAAGCACGATATCGAGCGAGGTCCCATCACCGATGATATGGTGTATATCGAAGAACCAATAAACATGTTGCCCATCGCGCATCACCTTTGTACGGAACAACCTGCCACCGTACAGTTTGAATGGCTCGACGAAATTCCGCTTTTCAGCCTCAAGGTCTGTAAGCTGTCCGACAGCAAGACAGAAATGCTCGTTTTCGATGTCGATGGTTTGGATGGGTTCTCCATCGTCATCCAATTCGATTCGCGTGAAGAAAGAAGGATGAGCCGATACCGTTACCTCGATGGCACTGCACAAACGGTCAGCATCTATACTGCCGTCAAGGACGTAAAGATAAGGAAGGTTGTAACATGGCTCGTTTTCGTGACCTACGCATTCTGCATAGATGCCATATTGAGATCTTGATAACGGTGCAGATCTTTTCATATTGTGATGACTTTACTCATTTTTTTCAGGGTGTTCAGATGCAGGACTGTGCCTACCAGCATAAAGAGGGTTGCTACGGCTATAAGTGTCTGGAAGATGTTTACCGAACTGAATTTTACCAGATACAGACCCTGAATTGTCAGCACCCCTAACAAGGCAGCCACACTATATATAGTATTGAACAGACTCGTATACACACTCTTCTTCTCCGGCTCTATTACCATACTGTTTCTAAGACTGTAGATATACATGCCACTAAAGCCAAAGCCAAACACAGCCATCACAACCGCAATCTCGATTATATCATGATGCCCGACAATCAGCCGATAAAGCAGCGCACCGAATGTAGCCAGCAAAACAACCGACTGATGGTACAGAAACGTAACACGCGGGCCGAAGTGCTTCTGAATATACATAATCGGGAATCGACCAGCAAAAGCTCCGATGACATAAATCATGATGATGCCTCCTGACTGGGCTGCGTTCAATCCCAGTTCGTCTACGAAGAGGAATGATATAATGGCCATGAAACCACCTTCAAACCATGCCATCCATCCCAACGAGAAGCTCAAGGGTACAAGAGGAGAATGCGCAAGAACCTTACGATACTCACGCAGTGTCTCCATTGGAGCAAACCTGGCCTTTGGCTGGGTTTGTCCAGCAACGTCAGCGTTTTTTTCCTGAATGTGGAACAGGCTAACTGCAATCAACATGGTAAAAATCAGGACTCCGAGGATGATGAAGCAGTATTGCCATGATGCCTTCTCGGCTATCATTCCGCCAACCGACGGAGCCAGGATAGGCGAAATAGTAATCAATATTGTATACCAACTCAGCCGCGTTGCCAAGTTATCCTTATTCGATATACCAGCTATCCACAGCTGCATGGTCAGCATAATCGTAGCACGCGATATTGCCTCGATTACCTGAGCAAAATCGAACACATAGATATTTTTCGCCATTGCACTCATCACACAGCTAATTGAACAGATCACCAATCCAATCTGCATAAGACGGCGCGAAGTAAACATATCAGCAAAGGCCGCAAAGCAGAACATACAGACAATCATGCTGATACGGCTCAGCACCATATTCGACGACATGACAGCCTCCTCGACACCCAAGTCCCTGGCAATATACGATGTTGCCGGAACAAAAATAGTATTAGCCGAAATAACAGCGATCGCCGCTAAGACCATCACTATCCAACTGAAATAAAAACGCTGTTTTGTTGTCATTATCTAACCCCCTGGGGAAATATTATTCACGATGAATCACAACCAGGCTGTCCGTCTTAACCCTGACCATTAGCCAGTCATGCAGTTTCCTTGCATCTTCCTTAGTAAACACCTTCGCACCGTCAGATTCTATTACAGCAATTACATACGCACGACGGTCAGCAGAATCCCTATTGACCTCCATAACCTTCTGTAGAGCAATTTTGCTTATCTGGGGGAACAGGGAGGCTAACTCGGGACGTATCTCGACTGCCAGAGCCTCGTATCTCCTGTATTCGTCCAACTGCCGGCTGAGGTTCGTGTTTTCGGCAGACAGCTGTAACAGGCGCTTATGTTCGGTCTCACGACTGGTCGTCAATGAAGTCAGCTGATTACTCAACGCAAGTACGCTGTCACTCTGCGTTCCCTGAATTACACGAAGCGTATAGCTGCCAAGTCCGTATTGATTCAGCCTGCGCTGGGCCTCAGCCTGTGTCGCACTGCTTATCTCACGTCCCACTGCAACCACACGCAGTTTCAGGCTGTCCTTGTCAACACCATTCGAGATAATCTGGGTACCGCGCTGCGTCAGCTCTGTCTTGATGAACTTCCTCACGTTGTTATCGAATATGCTCTGCTGCACGATGTGAACTGTCATATATGCAGCCGGCAATATGGCTAAGATTACGATGGATATCAGTATGCGGCGTGCCTTGACGGCATTCTCGACCAACTTGTATTCATGTTTATGGAAATTCATCAGGCGCACACCGCAATAAGTGGCAAGTGCTATGAACACGGTGTTGATGAAGAAAAGGTAGAAAGCTCCGAGGAAATAGAGCAGATGACCTGTGGCAAGCCCGTAACCCGCCGTACACAGCGGAGGCATCAGCGCTGTGGCAATGGCAACACCTGGTATAACGTTACCCTTACCACGTGTACACAGGGCTATGATGCCGGCCGCACCACCACAAAAGGCAATAAGCACATCATACAGCGTAGGCGACGTACGTGCCAACAACTCCGACTGTGCCTCGCTGAGGGGTGACATCAGGAAATAAGCTGTAGCCGTCAGCACGCTTATGAGTGTTGCCACGCCAAAATTCTTGAATGCCCGCTTCAGCAGCTCGAAATCGTTGATACCCACAGCCAGGCCCATACCTACGATCGGCCCCATAAGCGGAGAGATCAGCATGGCACCTATTATGACTGCCGTAGAATTTACGTTCAATCCCAGCGAGGCGATAAAGATTGCGAAAATGAGCACCCACAGGTTGGCCCCCTTGAAACTCACGCCCTCTGTAATCTGGGCAACAATCGTCTGCTCATCTTCCTTGTCGGGCATCAGGTTGAAATAATCTCCTACTCGTTCAATGAAATTCATAATCATATTGTTATTAGTGAATGAGGACATGCCAACTTACATCTGTAGCATTTCAGACAGTCAGGATGCAGATAGCCAGTCTCCTGCCCCCGGCTGTCGTATGGAGTTAGCTGCATCGGGCAGACGCGCGCACACATCCTGCACTTCAGCTCACAGGCACTGCCGACGTGGATATTGGTAAAGGCACTGGGTAGC
>JAEEGL012580069.1_pt1 | contig 10817 bp, 8 predicted proteins | sample 9134231 | NCBI WGS metagenome assembly JAEEGL01 (sample SAMN16246548, study PRJNA631951) | gut metagenome | biome: gut microbiome; feature: rumen; material: fiber-attached | host: Bos | place: Iran: Karaj | collected 2018-10
ACGGGGTGACGAGCGGCGGGTAGCCGAGGCGCGGCCAGACGTATTCCACTTCCTGGAAGAGCTTGACCATCAGGGTGTCGAGGCTGATCTCGGGCCGTCCGTGGGCACGTTCGGCTGCGTTGATGGCGCCCTGGAAGCCCTTGAGGTCGGCCATCATCGAGCCCATCATGCCGCCCGGCAGGCCGCAGCCGACGAGCAGGGAGCTCATCCGGGCGTTCGACGGGTTGATCCAGTAGCCGAGGAAATCATCGATGAAGGACTGGGTGAGGCGGCGCACTTCCATGTAGGCGTCCATGTCGAGGTCCTTGACGAGGAAGCCGTCGGCCTTCATCATTTCGCGGATGGTGATTACGTCGGGGTGCACCTTGCCCCAGGAAAGGGGTTCGACGGCGACGTCGAGGATGTCGGCGCCGGCGCGGGCGACTTCCAGCATCGAAGCCGGGGAGAAACCCGGGCCGCTGTGGCCGTGGTACTGCACGAGGATGTGCGGGTATTTCTTCTTGATCAGGGCGACGAGCTGCCCGAGGGCGGAGGGGCGGCCGATGCCGGCCATGTCCTTCAGGCAGATTTCCTGCGCGCCGTATTCGACCACCTGGTCCACGATGCCCATATAGTAGTCGACGGTGTGGACGGGGGAGAAGGTGATGGACAGGGCGGCCTGCGAGATCATCCCGCCTTTGCGGGCGTACTCGATGGAACGGCGCAGGTTGCGCGGGTCGTTGAGGCCGCAGAAGGAGCGGGCGATGTCGGTGCCCTGCTTCTTCTTGACGCGGAACATCAGTTCCCGCACGTCCGCCGGGACGGGGTTCATCCGGAGGGCGTTCAGTCCGCGTTCGAGCATATGGGTCTGGATGCCGGCCTTGTGGAAGGGAGCGGTCCAGGCGCGCACGGCCTTGTTCGGATTCTCGCCGAACAGGAGGTTCACCTGCTCGAAGGCGCCGCCGTTGGTCTCCACGCGGTCGAAGCAGCCCATGCCGATGATCGCCGGGGCGACCTGCACCAGCTGGTCCACCCGCGGGACGTATTTTCCGGAAGATTGCCACATGTCCCTGTAGACGAGGGAGAACTTGATTTCTTTTGTCATAGTCGTTGTCCGTATTCGATTGTCGGTGCAAAGATACGAATGCTTTTTCAAAACAAGCGCTAAATTTTGTGCAGGCGGATTATTTCGTTAAATTTGCAAGATATGAAAAAGGCGATGAACATACTGCCGGCGCTTCTGGCCGCCGCATTGCTGACCACGGGTTGCGATTTCTTCCGCCACCTGGCGGGACGTCCTGATTCCAAGTCGATTGCGCAGAAGGCGGAGATGATCCGGGTGCAGAAGGAAGCCCAGGAAGCGGCCCGCATCGCGCGGCTCGATTCCCTCGAACGCGTCCGCGCCCACCGGGCGGATTCCGCCGCGGTCATGGATTCCCTGCAGAAGGGGAAGGAGCGGCTGCTCGGGCCGGCCCGCTTCGGCGGACTCGCGGTCGCCGACCTGCCGTCGCGGTACTATATCATCGTCGGCGCCTTCTCCGTCTGGGAGAACGCTTCCCGTTTCTGCCAGCAGATGACGGACAAGGGGTATCCCGCCGAAATCATCGCGTTCCGCAACGGCTATCACGCCGTGGGCGTGTGCCGGACCGACGATGTCGTCGAAATCTACCGTTCCCTGAAGGAACTCAAGCGGCAGCCTTTCTGCCCGCCGCATGTCTGGATTCTCTCTAAAGACTGATCCGCAGATGGAAAGATTGAAGATGATACGGCGTATCCTCCTGGCCGCGGCGGTGCTTGCGGCCGCGCTGCCCCTGCGGGCGCAGCTGCGCGACGACGCCTATGCCGGACTGGGCGACAGCGAGACGGTGAGCGCCTTGAAGCAGCATGTCGGCATGATCGCTTCCGCGATGATGGAAGGCCGGAAGGCCGGTTCCGACGGCGAGCGGATGACCGCCGAATACCTTGCCGAAACGCTCCGGGACTATGGCGTGGACGTCCTGTCCGGCCTTTCGGGCGACGTCTTCGGCCTGCGGCAGGAGAACGGCGACACGCTGACTTCGCGCAATGTGATGGGCTTCATCCAGGGGACGGACAAGACCCTGCGCGACCATTACATCGTGATCGGCGCCCGGATGGACAACCTCGGTGTCGGCACCATGACGGTCGACGGCCGCCGTGTCGACCGGATCTTCTACGGGGCCAACGGCAATGCTTCCGGTCTGGCGATGCTCCTGGAACTGGGGCGGATGCTCGCCACGGGCCACCTCCTGCTGGGCCGTTCGGTCCTGCTGGTGGGCTTCGGTGCTTCCGCCGAGTCCTTCGCCGGCGCGTGGTATTTCCTGAACCGCTCCTTCTCGGACGCGCACCTGATCGACGCGATGGTCGACCTCGACATGCTCGGGACGGGGACGAACGGCTTCTACGCCTACACGTCCTCCAACGCCGACCTGAACCTGATCCTGGAGAGCCTCGCGGGCCGGCTGCTTCCGGTCCATCCGCAGGTCACGGCCCAGGAACCCTATCCTTCCGACCACCGGGCGTTCTACGCCAAGGAAATCCCTTCCGTCCTGTTCTCCTCCGGACGTTTCCCGGAGTACGGTACGGAACGGGACACGCCCTCGATCCTCGACTACGAGGCGATGGAGCGCGAACTGGAATACATTTACGCCTGCGCCGTGGCGCTGACGACATCGCCCCGTCCCGTCTTCAATCCTTCCGATCCGAAGGCGCGCTCCGGCGGCCGCATCGCGCATTATGAGTGCGATGTGCCGCCGCTGTTCCTGGGCAGTTCCGATCCGCGGGTCTTCCTGCGCAAGTGGGTGTACAGTTACATGAAATACCCGAAGGAAGCGGTGCGGGACGGCATTCAGGGACGCGTACTGGTGAATTTCACCATCGACGCGAAGGGCAAGGTGAAGGACGTGAAGGTGGTCCGGGGCGTCGATCCGCTGCTGGACGCGGAAGCCGTCCGCGTCGTCTCGGCGTCGCCTGACTGGAAGCCCGGCGTGCTGGACGGGAAGAAGGTGGAATGCGAACTGTCCCTGTACATCGAGTTCAAGCTCGAGAAGAAGGGCTCGTTCGGCATCAAGAAACATGAAAGATAAACAACTGACGAATAATATGGCTTACGATTTCAAGAACATCGAGAAGAAATGGCAGGCGAAATGGGCTGCAGAGGGAACGTTCGTGACGCGGGAGGATCCTTCCCGTCCGAAATTCTATGTCCTGGACATGTTCCCTTATCCTTCGGGAGCGGGGCTGCATGTCGGTCATCCCCTGGGCTACATCGCCAGCGACATATACTCGCGCTACAAGCGCCTGAAGGGCTTCAATGTCCTGCATCCGATGGGCTACGACGCCTTCGGCCTGCCGGCGGAGCAGTATGCGATCCAGACGGGGCAGCATCCGGAGGTGACGACGGAGAAGAACATCGCCCGTTACCGCCAGCAGATGGACCGGATCGGCTTTTCCTACGACTGGACGCGCGAGGTCCGCACCTGCGACCCGGACTATTACAAGTGGACGCAGTGGGCCTTCCTGAAGATGTTCGATTCGTGGTATGACAACGCCCGGAACGCGGCCCGGCCGGTGAGCGAGCTGGTGGCGGCGTTCGAGCAGGGCGGCAGCGCCGCCGTCGACGCGGCCTGCGGCGAGGTGAAGCCGTTCTCCGCTGCGGAGTGGAAGTCGTTCTCGGACAAGGAGAAATCCGACATCCTGATGCAGTACCGGATCGCCTACCAGGGCGAGACGGCCGTCAACTGGTGCGCCGGCCTGGGTACCGTCCTGGCCAACGATGAGGTGAAGGACGGCCTGTCGGTGCGCGGCGGCTTCCCCGTGGAGCAGAAGAAGATGAAGCAGTGGCAGCTGCGCGTATCGGCCTATGCCGCCCGCCTGCTGGAGGGGCTCGACCGGATCGACTGGACGGATTCCCTGAAGGAGATGCAGCGCAACTGGATCGGCAAGTCGACCGGCTGCGAGGTGGTCTTCAAGTGCCTGACCGACGGGAAGGAGAGCGACGTGACCATCTTCACGACCCGGGCCGACACGATGTTCGGTGTCACGTTCATGGTGCTTGCGCCGGAAAGCGACCTGGTGCCGCGCCTGACGACGCCCGACCGCAAGGAGGCCGTCGAGGAGTACCTCGCCTATGTCCGCAAGAAGACCGAGCGCGAGCGCATCGCGCAGACCCATACGGTCACCGGCGTCTTCTCCGGCTCCTACGGCATCAATCCGCTGACCGGCGAGCAGGTGCCGGTGTGGATCTCCGAATACGTGCTGGCCGGCTACGGCACGGGCGCCATCATGGCGGTTCCCGCGCACGACAGCCGCGACTATGCCTTCGCGAAGAAGTTCGGTCTGAAGATCGTTCCCCTCATCGAGGGCTGCGACGTGTCGGAGGAGAGTTTCGACGCCAAGGAAGGCAGGATGGTCAATTCCGGCTTCCTGAACGGACTGGATGTCAAGGAGGCGATTCCCGCCGCCATCGAATATGTGGAAAGCCACGGCCTGGGCCACCGGAAGGTGAACTACCGCCTGCGCGACGCGATCTTCTCGCGCCAGCGCTATTGGGGCGAGCCTTTCCCGATCTATTACAAGGACGGCATTCCCACGCCGCTCCCCGAGGAGGCCCTGCCGCTTCGCCTGCCTGAGATTCCGGAGTTCAAGCCGACGGAAGACGGTCAGCCGCCGCTCGCCCGCGCCAAGGACTGGACCTATGAAGGCTGGCCGCTCGAGACCAGCACGATGCCGGGCTTCGCGGGCTCCAGCGCCTACTATCTCCGCTACATGGATCCGCACAACGACAACGCCCTGGTGCGTCCGGAGGCGGATGGATACTGGCGCGACGTGGACCTGTACATCGGCGGTACCGAACATGCCACCGGCCATCTGATCTATTCCCGCTTCTGGAACAAGTTCCTCTACGATTTGGGCATCGTCTGCGAGGACGAGCCTTTCCGCAAGCTGATCAACCAGGGCATGATCCAGGGCCGGTCCAGTTTCGTCTACCGGATCGTGGGCACGAACACCTTCGTATCCTGCGGCCTGAAGGACGCCTATGAAACGACGGAGATCCACGTGGACATCTCCCTCGTCCGCGGCGACCGGCTCGACCTGGAGGGCTTCAAGGCCTGGCGGCCGGAGTTCGCCGACGCGCAGTTCGTCCTCGAGAACGGGGAGTACATCTGCGGCTGGGCGGTCGAGAAGATGAGCAAGTCGATGTTCAACGTGGTGAATCCGGACAACATCTGCGACGACTATGGCGCCGACACGCTGCGCCTCTACGAGATGTTCCTGGGGCCGCTGGAACAGTCCAAGCCCTGGGACACCAAGGGCATCGACGGTGTCAACCGCTTCCTCAAGCGCTTCTGGCGCCTCTTCTACGACGGCGACCGCTTCATCGTGACCGACGAGGCTCCCGCGCCTGCCGAGTGGAAGGTCCTGCACAAGCTCATCGGCAAGGAGCAGGCGGACATCGAAAGCTTCTCCTTCAACACGACGGTGAGCGCCTTCATGATCGCCCTCAACGACCTGGGCGACTGCCACAAGCGGGCCATCCTCGAGCCGCTGACGGTCCTGCTCTCCCCGTTCGCCCCGCACATCGCGGAAGAACTCTGGGAGGCCTGCGGACATGCCGACAGCATCACGTTCGCCCGTTTCCCGGAATATGATCCCGCTCTCGCGGCCGACGATACCGTCACGTATCCGGTTTCTTTCAACGGAAAGATGCGTTTCACGGTCGAGCTGGCCAAGTCGCTTTCCCGCGAGGAGGTGGAGGCTGCGGTCCGTGCTGAACCGCAGACCGCCAAGTATGTCGGCGGCGGACAGATCGTCAAGGTCGTCGTCGTGCCCGGAAAGATCGTGAACTTCGTCGTGAAATAACCGTCTGTATGGAAAAGAATGTTGAATCGTTGAAAAAGACGGTGCTCAGCACCCTGTGGGACTACCTCGTCATCACGTTCGGGGTGCTGCTGTACGCCTTCGCCTGGGCGGACATGCTGATCCCCAACGGCATCGCCAGCGGCGGCCTCACCGGCGCCTGCGCCATCCTCAACTTCGCGACCGGCATCCCGGTGCACATAACTTACGTGGTCATCAACGGCCTGCTGCTGCTGATCGGTTTCCTGATCCTGGGGAAGGGCTTCGGGTTCAAGACGATCTATGCGATCGGCCTGTCCACGCTCTTCCTGGACCTGCTCAGCGTCGAATCGTGGAACGTCTTCTTCGAGAACAAGCTCCTGCTCGTGATCGTGGCCGGCACCATCGAGTCGATCGGCCTCACCTTCATCATCGAGCGCGGGGGCAGCACCGGCGGGACGGACATCGTCGCGCTGATCGTCAACAAGTTCTGGCCTGTTTCCCTGGGCAAGGTGTTCATCGCGGTGGATGTCTTCATCATCGCGTCCGTCCTCCTTGTCCCCGGGAAGACCATCGAAGACATGGTCTATGGTTACGTGGCGATGATCATCTTCTCGCTGATGGTCGACTGGGTGATGGTCGGGCAGAAGTCCACGTGCAAGCTGCTGGTCTTCTCGGACCGGTACGCCGAGATCGCCGACTACATCATCAAGCAGATGGACCGCGGCGTGACGGCCCTCGACGCGACGGGCTGGTACACCGGGCAGCAGAAGAAGGTGCTCCTGATCCTGGTGCGCCGGCGCGAACTGCATGAACTTACCCGCGTCATCAAGAGCCTGGATCCCAAGGCTTTCGTTTCCGTCACCCCGGCCAGCACCGTCTACGGCGAGGGCTTCGAGGAAATCAAGACCGGTGTGAATCTCAAATTGAAAAAACCGCAGAGCAATGTCCCGGACGCTGAATAACAAGTGGCTCAGGACCGCGAAGGAATACCTGGTGATCACCTTCGGCATCCTCCTGTACACCGTCGGCTGGTCGGTGTTCCTGACACCGAACAACCTGATCGGCGGGGGAGTCTCCGGTATCAGCGCCATCCTCCAGTACGCGACCGGCATCAAGATGGGTTACACGTATTTCGCGATCAACGTGGTCCTGCTGGTTACGTCCTTCCTGATCATCGGTTCCGCCTTCGGCGTGAAGACGATCTATGCGATCGTCATGGCGTCCATCGGGCTGAATGTCTTCCAGGACATCATCCCGGCCGGCATCATCCAGGACTTCGCCCTTTCCAACGGCAAGCTGATGAGCGCGATCATCGGCGGCATCATGTCCGGCGTCGGCATCGGCATGTCCATCTCGCAGGGAGGCAGCACAGGCGGTACGGACATCGTCGCGCTGATCATCGCGAAGTACCGCAACATCTCTCCGGGGCGCCTGCTGCTGACGATGAATGTCATCATCATCGCTTCGTCGCTGCTCGTTCCTTCCTTCACGGCGGACGGGGAGCGCATCGCCTTCGTCGAGAAGTTCGTCACCGCCGTCTACGGCATGATCATCGTTTCGGTGGACGGGCATGTCGTCGACCTGTACCTGGCCGGCTCGAAGCAGAGCGTGCAGCTGTTCATCCTTTCGCGCAAGTATGCCGAGATCGCCGACATGGTCTCCAACGGGCTGCACCGCGGTGTGACCCTGCTCGACGGCGAGGGCTGGTACACGAAGGAACCGGCCAAGGTGCTGATGATCATCACACGCAAGACGGAACTGAACCTGCTGCTCCGTTCCGTCAAGACGATCGACCCGTCTGCCTTCCTGTCCATCTCGTCGGTGACCGGTGTCTACGGACAGGGGTTCGATACCTTCAAGGGGAAGAGCGTCGCGCCGACGGAGGAACCGCCCGCGGTTTAAAAAACGGAAAGATTCAAAAAAAACGAAAAATAATCCGCAAGAATACTCCCGGTGCCCGTGCACCGGGATTCTTTTGTTTGTATTTTCGGCAAGATATACCAAATCGACCCGACTTATGCTATCCGATGCCACCGTGCTGCTTCTCTTCTTTTCCCCGCCCATCCTTCTCTTCGCCTTCCAGGCGGCGCGTGAGTTCTCCATCCCCGCCGACCGGCGGAACGGTGGATTCCGGTTCCGGCTGCTGGCGGTCGCGGGGGGAGCGGCGCTGCTGGCGGAAGACCTCCTGGCGGCACCGCTGTCGGACTGGACGGGGTGGGCGGCGGAAGTCGGTCTGACGGGCCTGCTCCTGCTTTCGGCGCCCTGCTCCTTTGAGAAAGTGCGCCATCCGTACCATTTTCCTGCCCTGCTGCTGGGCGGAAATGCCGCGTGGCGGCTGGCCGCGCCCGCGCTCCTGCCTGCCGACGGCCTGCCTGCACCCGTCTTCGCCCTGGTGGCGAGCCTCCTGTGCTGTTATTTCGTGCTGGCTTGCCGGACGGTCCGCCGGAACGCCTCGGTGCGGGCCCTGTTCCATGCCCGCGCCCCGTTGCGGCATCTGGAGGAGGCGGAGCAACTGCTCCTGAGCGTCCTGCTGGCCGGGATCACGTGCGGCTACCTGCTCTGCCTGCCGGCGCGCGATACGCTTTCTACGGTGCTGGCGGCTGTGTTCAGCCTGCTCTTCCTCGTCTTCGAAGGGGTGCTGTACCGTTGTTTTTTCACGCGGCATCTCGCGCTGGTCGGACCGGAGCGGGAGCGGCGCATCCGGGAGATGGCGGAGGGGAACCTGCGTCAGGTCTGCACGGGCCCGGAGGCGGAAGAGCAGCGGATGCAGGCGCTTTACCGGCGCATCCAGGTGTACATGGAAGAACAGCGTCCGTACCTGGACGCGGAATTCGACATGACGGAAATGTCGAAGGTCCTGTTCACCAACAAACTCTATCTGTCGCGGACCATCAACCTGCTGTCGGGGCGAAATTTCCGGCAGTTCATCAACTATTACCGCATCCAGTACGCGACGGGGCTGCTGAAGGAGAACCCCAGGCGCAAACTGGTGGACGTGTCGGAGAAATCCGGCTTCCACTCCGTGGTGTCGTTCAACATGGCGTTCAAGGTGAATACGGGACAGACCCCCTCGGAATGGGTGCGGGACTACATGGCTTCCCGGCTGTCGGAGAGATGAGGAGGGATGCCCTTCCAGGAGGAGGGGACGGGCGCGGTGAGGTTGATCTCCGTCTTTTTCACGGGATGGACGAACCGGACATGCCGGCTGAGCAGGCTGATGCCGCCGTCCGCGTTGGAGCGGGGGGCGCCGTACTTGAGGTCGCCCTTGATCGGACAGCCCATGTGGCTGAGCTGGCAGCGGATCTGATGGTGACGGCCGGTCAGCAGTTCCACTTCCAGCAGGGCGTAGCGGTCGGTGTCGGCCAGGTGGGTGTAGATGAGCCGGGCTTCCTTGGCGTCCTTGCGCGGGCCGTCCACGACGAAGGACTTGTTCTGCTTCTCGTTGCGGACGAGCCAGTCGGTCAGGATGCCGTGCGCTTCCTTCGGCGCATGGCAGCAGAGGGCCCAGTAGGTCTTGTGCACGCTGCCTTCACGGAACATGGCGCCGAGCCGGTCGAGGGCCTTGGACGTCTTGGCGAACAGGGTGATGCCGCCGACGGGCCGGTCGAGCCGGTGCGGGACGCCCATGAAGACGCGGCCGGGCTTGCCGTCACGCAAAGCGACGAACGCCTTGAGCGTTTCCGCCAGGCATTCGTCGCCGGTTTTGTCCGCCTGGACGATCTCGCCGGGCCGCTTGTCGAAGACGAGGATGTGATTGTCTTCGTACAGGATCCGGGAGGCAATGTCCCGGAATTCCGCATCGGATACGGTCCGGTAGATCATCGCGGGCGCAGGTTTATTCGATGGGTACCAGGGCGAAGGTCAGCTGCCCTTTGCTGCAGAGCTTCCCGCCCACCTTGAGGACGGCCGAGCAGAAGAACAGCTGTCCGCGGCGCTCGTCCAGCGTGGCCGTCACCTCGCAGAGGTCGCCCGGTTTGACGGCGTTCTTGAAACGGACCTTGTCCAGTCCGGCGTAAAGGGTCAGGTGGCCGGGGATCTCGTCCTTGACCATGATGGCGCAGCTCTGTGCCATGATCTCGCATTGGATCACGCCGGGAACGATGGGGTTGCCCGGGAAGTGGCCGCGGGTGAAGAACTCGTCTTCCTTGATGCGGTAGGAGCAGTGGGCGACGCCGTTCTCGTCAATCGTGGCTTCATCTAGCAGGAGCATCGGCTCCCGGTGCGGCATGAATTGCTTGATTTCTTCTTTATTCATCGTAGGGGATGGCTAGGATTCGCAGGGGCGGAAGGCGATGCAGGCGTTGTGACCGCCGAATCCGAGGGAATCGGAGATACCGAGGGTCAGCGTCGCCTTCACGGCCTTGTTCGGCGTGTAGTCCAGGTCGCATTCGGGATCTGGAACATCGAGGTTGATGGTAGGCGGGCAGATGCCGTCGCGCAGGGCCAGGATGGTGGCGATCGCTTCGGCGGCGCCGGCGGCGCCCAGCATGTGGCCGGTCATCGACTTGGTCGAACTGATGTGGGCCTTGTAGGCGTCCTGTCCGAGCGCCAGCTTGTAAGCCTGGGTTTCGGCCGCGTCGTTGAGATGCGTGCCGGTTCCGTGGGCGTTGATGTAGAGGGTGTCCTTCTGCGGGTCGTAGCCGGCCTCCTGCAGGGCAAGGGCGATGCAGCGGCTCTGGGTGGATCCGTCGGGACGCGGGGCGGTGGAATGGTAGGCGTCGCAGGTGTTGCCGTAACCGACCATTTCGGCCAGGATGGTGGCGCCGCGCGCGACGGCGTGTTCGTATTCTTCCAGGACGATGATGCCAGCGCCGTCACCCATGACGAAGCCGCCGCGGTTCAGGTTGAACGGCAGGGAGGCGTATTTCGGGTCTTCGGCGCGCGAGAGGGCCTTCGCATTGGCGAAACCGGCGATGCCCAGCGGAATGGTCGCGCACTCGCAGCCACCGGCGATGATGGCGTCGGCATAGCCGTGCCGG
>JAEEGL012999347.1_pt1 | contig 10817 bp, 9 predicted proteins | sample 9134231 | NCBI WGS metagenome assembly JAEEGL01 (sample SAMN16246548, study PRJNA631951) | gut metagenome | biome: gut microbiome; feature: rumen; material: fiber-attached | host: Bos | place: Iran: Karaj | collected 2018-10
CTGACGGGCGGCGACTTCGTAGCCGGAACCGACGGCGCCGACGCAGATGTTTTTGCCTTTCATATCGGCTACGGATTCGATGCCGGCGTCTTTACGGACAACGATCTGGACCATTTCCGGATAGCAGGTGGTGATCGCCTGGAAGTTCGTGATCGGATCGCCTTCGAACAGCTCGATGCCTTCATGCGCATAGTTATAAACGTCAGTCTGGATCAGTGCGAATTCATTTTCGCCGGAACCCAGCAGGCGGGCATTCTCAATGGAACCGCCGGAAGAAGTAACGGTAATGTCTGCGCCTGTCGCGCTGTTGATAACAGAGGTCAGCGCGCTGCCGTACGCATAGTAGTTGCCCGTCGCGGACGCGGTCGCCATCAGATAGCTGCCGGAAAAGCCTTCCAGTTTTTCCTTCACCTCGATCTGAGGTTCTTCAGCTTTTTCCGCTTCCGCCGCCGGGGCTGCCGCAGGAGCTGCCGGGGCCGCCGGAGCCGCAGAGCAGGCCGTCATGGATACTGCCAGGGCCAGTGCCAGGATCATTGCGATTCTTTTCTTCATAAAACTCTCCTCCCTCAAAATGAACAGCGCTGCTTAAACAGCCGCTTTCAAATAATGAATCAGATTAATTATAAGAAATATGTATAAAAATTACCATATGGAATCATCGCGGGACTTAGTATTCAAATCCGCTGCTTTCCCCGATCGGCTTCTCCAGAAGCTCCGGCTCCGCGAAGACCTTTTTGATCAAACGCAGGCTTCTGGCGAAATAGAATCCGTCGGCGATCCGTTCGTCAAGCGTTGCCCCGATATCGATCACGTCCCGGATCTGTTTTGTGCCGTCCGCCATCAGCATTTCTTCTTTATGCAGCGTCCCGACAGTGACCATGATGCTGTTGGTCCCGTAATTGTTCAGATGATGATATACCGCCGGGCACTGGATGCTGCCCAGGTTGCTGCAGAGAATACTGGTATAATTCGGATCCCCGTCAGTAAGGAACCTGGGATTGATGCCCCAGAAATCCAGCCAGCGGATGATCCGGATCACAACGATCAGGACGATCCTTGGAAGAGCCGCGAATTTATCCAGAAGTTCATCGATCCCGCCGGTCGAATGCTCGCTTTTTCGGGTCTCTTTGACGTTTCCAACGATCCTCCTGCTGATGCTGTCCAGATTATCCTCATCCTTCGGCGTCAGCACCATCAGGGATTCTTCCGCCCCGTCGGCAAACTTCCGCTTTACCACAAAACTGATCGTGATCTCGTCCCGCTCATACAGCGTGTATCCCTGGATAAAGCGGTTCATCAGCGGTCTTTCTTTGACCATCCTGGACAGCCCCGTCACCGCCGCATGGAAGACCGTCGTCTTATAATCCGGGTGTTCCGCGTTCTTCTTTTCCAGATATGCGACCAGGTTCGTAGCGTCGATCTTATCGTTTAAATAAACCTCACAGTCTGTCCGTTTCGGGAACAGGTATCCCATAACCGTCTGGAGTCCCGGAGCTTTCACTCTTCTCCCGTCGCGCCTGTCGCCGAATTTTCTTTTCTGTTTCTCCATAGAAACTTTCTCCCTCATGAGAACGCCATGTTTCCTGAACTGCCGGCTTTCAGGCGGATTCGGCGCGGTTTTCTTCCTCTTCCCGTTCAGCTTCCTCTTCCAGGATCCGGTAAGCCACCTTGCCGACCAGCGTTTTTTCCAGGTCCTTCCTGAAGACCATTTCCTTCGGCAGTGCATACTCCGCGATATGGAGGCGCAGTTCATTCATGATCTTTTCCTGCAGGGCATCGGAGGGTTCATAGCCGTCCTTGAGTACGATATACGCTCGGACGCGCTGCATCCTGCGGGGATCTTTTACACCGATGACGCAGCTGTAGGAAACTTCCGGACAGCTGTCGATCACATTTTCGATCTGGCTGGGATAGATATTGTAGCCGTTCGAAATGATCATCCGTTTGATGCGCTGGCGGAAATATACGTAACCGTCTTCGTCCATATATCCCAGGTCCCCCGTATACAGCCAGATATGGCCGTCCGGGAGCTTTCGCAGAGTTTCCGCCGTCTCTTCCGGATTGTTCAGATATCCTGTCATGACAGACGGTCCCCGGAGAATGATCTCGCCCTCTTTTCCCGGCGGAAGGATCTCTTCGGTGCCCGGACGGACGATCCGGTATTCCATGTCCGGGAACGGCAGGCCGATGCTTCCTTCCCTGTAAGTATTCTTCGGGGTAAGGCAGCTGGCCGTGACGCACTCGGTCAGTCCGTAGCCTTCCCGTATCTGAATATCGGCGTTATGCTCTTTCAGGAAAGTATCGATCTTCTTTTTCAGTCCGACGGAAAGTGAATCGCCGCCGCAGAAAACCCCTTTTAAAAAACCCAGATCCGCGCCCTCCAGCTCCGGAATATGCAGAAGTGCTTCGAAGATCGTCGGAACACCGGCAATGAAATTCGGTTTCTTCTTCAGCAGCATATCCGCGTAGGTCTTTCCGTTGAAATTCGGCATCAGGATACAGCAGGCGCCGTACATCAGGATAAGATGCAGATTGATGCCCAGCCCGAAACCGTGGAACAGCGGCATACAGCTCAGCATTTTCAGGCCGACGCCCATCTCGTCCTCGATGGCGGTCCTGGCCTGCATGGCCAGCGCGTTGAAGTTTTTATCCGTCAGGCAGATCCCTTTCGGATAACCGGTCGTACCGCCGCTGTAAAGGATCGCGGCTGTCCGGCCTTCCTCATATTCCGCCGGCGGCAGCACCGTTCCCTTACCCTTTTTCAGGAATTCTTTCCACTTAACGGCATGCGGCGTATTGGGATACTTCAGATAAGGCCTTCCGGCTTTCAGCATGTAGAAAAAAGCAAGATGCGGCGGCAGGGCTTCCTGCATCCTGGACACCAGGATCGTCACCGGATGGTCTACGCCGCCGAGTGCTTTCTCCACTTTTTCATAAAACATATCCAGCACCAGAATCAGGCGGCTTTCGGAGACGTTCAGGTAATAGGTGATCTCCTTCTGGGCTGACTGCGGATGGACCATGTTACACACGGCGCCGATCCGGTTGACCGCGTAAAAACAGACCATAGCCTGCGGGCAGTTGGGCATGCAGATCGTCACGCGGTCGTTCTTCTTTATGCCGTAAGCGTACAGCGCAGCGGCAGCAGTCTCGATCTCCTGGAGGAACTTCCGGTATGACGTAATACGTCCGTACATATCGAAGGCGGGCGCATCCGGATACTGGCCGGCCGTCCGCTCGATCATCTGGAACATGGTTGCTTTCGGATAAACTAAATGGATCTTGTTATTTGTGGCCGTCAATGGGGTACTCCGTTATTATCAGCAGGTTTTCGTAAAAGAAGCTCCCGCAGCAGACCGTGGGAGCTTCTCCTAAGTAACGTTATCAACAGGCTGCAGGTCCTGCCGAGTGGACAAGACCTGCGTTTTTGCTTCACATAGAATGCGATTATGCTGTTTTTTCCTGCGCCGGCACCGCGGGTTTCTTGATCACGCGGGTATTGAGGATCGCGCCGGTCGGGCATTCCTTCGCGCACAGACCGCAGCTGACGCATTTTTCCGGATCGATGCGGGAAAGGAAATTCTCGACGGTGATCGCTTCCTTCGGGCAGACCTTGACGCACTTCATACAGCCGATGCAGCCGACTTTGCAGGCTTTCATCGTATCGCCGCCCTTCTGGGTGTTCGAGCACTTGACCGTCACCAGGTTCTTGACAGGACGGAGGACGATGATGTGCTGCGGGCAGGTCTTGATGCAGGCCTGGCAGCTGGTGCAGACGTCTTCATTGACCGTCGCGACGCCGTTGACAACGTGGATCGCGTCAAACTGGCAGGCTTTGACGCAGTCGCCGAGGCCGAGGCAGGCGTTCGGGCAGGCTTTGGAACCGCCGAAAAGAGATTTCGCCGCCTTGCAGGACGTCATATCGGTATAAGTATAAAGAGATTTGCAGTTGTCTTTATTGCCCTGGCAGAGGACCCTTGCGGCGGTCTTTTCGGAAGAGCCGGCCTCCGTTCCCAGGATGGATGCCAGTTTCGCAGCAACGGACGGTCCGCCCACGCTGCATTTGTTGCAGGGGGTGTTTTCCGGATCGTTGCAGATGGCGTGAGCATAGTCGTCGCAGCCCGCAAAGCCGCAGCCGCCGCAGTTGGCGCCGGGCAGTTCCGCGCGGAGCGCGATGAAAGTTTCGTCTTCCTTTACTTCAAAGACCTTGGACGCGTAGCTCAGGATCAGAGAAGCTATCAGACCGACGATTACGACCAGGATGATCGCGAGTAGAATCAGTTTCATATCAATCTCCTCCCCTTATGAGAACATTCCGTTGAAGCCCATGAAGCTCAGGGACAGGATCGCTGCCGTGACCAGTACGATCGGGACACCGCGGAAAGATTCCGGGATCCGGCTCTGGTCTTCGATCTTGGCGCGGACACCGGCCATGATCAGCATGGCAAACAGGAAGCCGACGCCGGCGCCGAAAGCCTGAATCAGGGATTCAAGATAGTTGAGGCCGTCATCGATATTGGAAATGCAGACGCCCAGGACCGCGCAGTTGGTCGTGATCAGCGGAAGGAAGATACCAAGCGACTGATACAGCGCCGGCATGCTCTTCTTCATGAACATCTCGACCAGCTGGACGAGCGCCGCGATAACCAGGATGAAAACGACCGTCTGGAGATAGCCGATCCCGAATTTGTTTAAAAGCTGCTGGATCGGCCAGGTCGCCGCCGTCGCCAGGACCATGACGAAGGTAACGGCGATACCCATGCCCTTGGAGGACTCGATGTCCTTGGAAACGCCCAGGAACGGGCAGATGCCGAGGAACTGGGCCAGCGGATAGTTGTTTACCAGCACCATGCTGATGATGATAACGAGGATTTTCGTAAAGTTCATCGCTTATGCCGCTCCTTTCTTCTCCGTGCAGGTCGCAGGATCCACATTGCAGGCGGAAGCATTCGCGCAGCCGTCGCATCCGAAATCGTTTTTGATCTTGCTCTTGTCCCTGGTGAAATAGTGGACAGCCGCCATAACGATCGCGAAGGTGAAGAAACCGCCGGGAACCAGGGTCATGATGCTCATGCCGGGGATAAAGTTCGACAGGATCGGAATGCCCTTCCAGGTGGACGGCGCAAGGCCGAACCAGGAACCTGCAAGCCATGTTCCGGAACCCAGGATCTCACGGATGGAACCCATGATCATCAGGGTCAGCGTGAAGCCGAGGCCCATGCCGATGCCGTCAAGCGCGGAATCCGCCACGCTGTTTTTGCCGGCGAACATCTCGGCGCGGCCCAGGATGATGCAGTTAACAACGATCAGGGGCAGGAACAGGCCCAGTGCCGAGTACAGGCTCGGAACGAATGCCTGCAGCAGCATCTGTACGATAGTGACGAATCCGGCGATGACCGTGATATAACAGGGGATACGTACGTTATCCGGAATGATGTTGTGGATCGCCGCGATAACGATGTTGGAGCAGATCAGGACTGCCGTAGCCGCCAGGCCCATACCGACGGCTGTCTCGACGGAAGTCGAGGTCGCCAGAGTCGGGCAGGTACCGATGACCAGGACCAGAACCGGATTCTCCTTGATCAGTCCATTTGTAAGTATGGACAGTTTGCTTTTCTTTTCTTCCATGATTCAGTCCTCCTTACCCGATCGCCGCGAATTTGTCCAGCGCTTCATAAACGCCGGAGTGGATGGCCGTACCGGTCACTGACGCGCCGGAGATAAACGCGAACGGGGTGCCCGCGCCGGTGGTGCCTTTTTCCTTCTTGGCATCCTGCGACGTCAGGGAATCCATTCCCGCGTACTGAGCAAGATGTTCATCCGCGAAGTTTTTCGTGCCGACACCGGGAGTATCCGAATGATCGGTGATCTGCACGCCCGTGATCTGCCCGTCCTTGTTGACGCCGACCATCATGGTCAGCGCGCCGCCGAAGGAGCTGGTCTCAACGGTAAATACGGCGCCGCTTCCGTTATCCGCTTTGTAGGCTTCGATAACGTGAGCCTTTCCGGTAACGGAAGTAAGATCCAGTGTGTCGGTAACGTCCGAGAAAGCGTCCGCTTCCGCAAGAAGGGCTTTTCTCGTCGCGATCGCGGTCTTCTCCGCATTCGCCTTAATGATCGGGGCGGAAATGAAATTCGTCAGCGCCAGAGCCAGTGTTACAAAAAAGCAGATGCCGACCAGGACTTTGACCGGTCTGAAGAATTCCGATTTCCAGAGTTCCTTGATATCTGTTTTATTCATCAGGCGGACACCTCCTTCTTCGCTTCTTCTTTGGCCTTGGCCGCTTCTTCCTTCGCTTTCTTCTTCGCTTCCTTCTCACGCTGTGTCACGCCGTAATAACGGTTGACGACGACACGGTCGATCAGAGGGGTCATGACGTTCATGAACAGGATCGCGAAGGAAACGCCTTCCGGATATGCGCAGAAAAGACGGATGATCATGGTTACCAGGCCGCAGCCGACCGCGTAGATGATCTTCGCTTCCTTCAGGATCGGGCTGGAAACATAGTCTGTCGCGCAGAAAACAGCGCCGAAAAGGACGCCGCCCGCGAAGACGTGGAAGAATGCCATATACAGCGCGTTGTGGTCACCGCCGGCAAAGGCGTAATAGATCAGGGAGAACAGGAATACTGTTCCGACAAACACGCAGGGGATAACGGGGGAAATGATCTTCTTCCAGATCAGGAACGCTGCTCCGAGAAGAACCGCGATCACGCAGGTCTCACCCATGGCGCCGCCGATATTGCCGATGAACATGGCGCCCAGTGAAGGAGCTTCGGAAACGGCGCCGTCAGCCAGAAGGCCGAGCGGGGTCGCGCCGGTCACGGCGTCCGCGTGGATCCGCTGGAAATTCGTCAGCGGCCAGGTGGTCATCTGGGAAGTGAACGACAGAAGCAGGACGATACGGCCGACGATCGCGGGGTTCGCGATATTGCGTCCGATACCGCCGTAAAGGCACTTCACGATGACGACGGCGACGAAGCAGCCGATGATGGCCATCCAGACCGGGAAGTTGGCCGGCATGTTCAGCGCGATGATCGCGCCGGTAACCAGGGCCGAACAGTCACGGACGGTTTCCGGTTTCTTTAAGAGCTTTTCATAACCCCATTCAAAGAAAGCGGAGGACGCCATGCAGGCAATGATCAGGACCAGCGGATGCAGTCCGAAAAAGATCACGCTGGCCAGCGCCGCGGGAGCCAGCGCCAGCAGCACATACTGCATGGTCCTGGCAGTATCCAGGCTCGTTACCAGATGGGGCGAGGAGGATACGGACAGATTGTCATAATAGGTCATGTTATTTTCTTGCATTTTGCGCCTCCCTTACCATGATCTTGCCCAGTTTGTTCATAAAGGCAAGCGGTCTGTGTGCGGGGCACACAAATGAGCAGCTGCCGCACTCCATGCACTGCATGACCTGGAGGTCTTCCAGCCGTTTGGCATCTCCTCTTTCATAAGCATCGGCGTAAGCCGTCGGAAGAAGGTTGAACGGGCAGGCTTCATGGCATCTTCCGCAGCTGATGCAGGCGGTCTCTTCCGGGATCAGCGCCTGCTGGCCGGAAAACGCCAGGATCGCGTTGTTGTTTTTTACGACCGGCATCCGGTCCGTATAAACGCTGCGCCCCATCATCGGGCCGCCCATCAGGATCTTGGAAGGCGCGCTCTTGTATCCGCCGCAGAATTCGATGATGTCGTGGATCTGAGCACCGATCGGCGCCACGATATTGCCGGGCCTGGAGACAGCGTCGCCGTCCACCGTCATCCGCTTGGAAACGAGCGGCATACCGGTCTTCAGGTATTTGCCGAGGAACGCGATGGAAGTGATATTGGACACGATCACGCCCAGTTCCGCCGGAAGGACGCCGGCTTTGCATTCCTGTCCCGTCACTTCGTAGATCAGGACACGTTCAGCGCCCTTCGGATATCTTGCCTGGAGCGGGAACGTCTTGACGTTCGTCAGGCCCTGTTCGCCGAGCAGCTTGTTGAACAGGTTGATCGCGTCCTGTTTGTTGTCTTCGATGCCGATATAACATTCTTCCGCCGTCAGCCATTTCATGGCGGCGAGGATGCCGTCGATGACGTCCTGCGTATCTTCCAGCATCGTCCTGTGGTCGGACGTAATGAACGGTTCGCACTCCGCGCCGTTGACGATCAGGTACTTGATATCCTGAAGGTTTTTGGGATTAAATTTCAGCCAGGTCGGGAAAGAGGCGCCGCCCAGACCGACCAGTCCGCTTTCTTTGACGGCGGCGATGAAATCCTTCTGCTCGTTGATGACCGGAGGAACGATCCCTTCAGCCACCTCCTGTCTGCCGTCAGATTCAATGCACACATAAGTGTCCATACCGCCCATGGCATTGCGCATGGTCTCAATGCCGGTTACCGTACCGGATACACTGGAGTGCACCGGAACTGTAAGAAAGGCTTCTTTGTTTTCGCCGATCTTCTGGCCGACCTTGACCGTGTCGCCCTTCTTGACCAGCGGCTGGCAGGGTGCGCCGATATTCTGCGACATCGAGATCTTGACGATGGCAGGCACGGGCATGACCTGTGTTGCACAGCTTGCAGTATTCTTGTAATGGCCTGCGTCTATGCTGTGCAGATGCTTTGCTTGCGCCATAGAAAAACCCCCTTCCAAAAGCATTTTTGTACATAAAGAAGCGCCGGGCTTCTTTTTTGCCCAGTAATACAGATTTAATTATAGCTCAAATCAATAAGAAATAACTATCTTTTTTCGGCAGAATCAGGCGTGAAATTGTGTTCTTTTAGAAACAGTATCGTTCAGCACTGGATACGCAGGAATTCTCCCTTTCCCAGAAACCTGACGGATACGGAAGAAGCAGGCAGGAACAGACAGCTGCCTTTGCGGAAAGGAACGGAAGCTATCACGGAAGGACCGTCTTCCCCGACCTGGTCATGCGGATATCGGCATTCCCCTGCCCCGTCCGTGCATAGAAAGATCTCAAAAGAATTGGAAGCAGCCCGGAAAACGACAGGCGGCATTTTTTCATCCGTGTTCAGCAGGATACGCTCCGTCTGAAAATGCCGGCATCTGGCCAGCAGTTCCTGCGCGCATCCGTTCCGGTATTTCAGGACGTGCATGGGCTGGCGCGGGGCCGGGGCCGACTCCCTGTCCGTCACTTCCAGCGCCTTTTCGATATGGAGCGGCCGTTTCTTCCCGTCCGGCCCGGTCCTGTCATAATCATAGAACCGGTACGTCACGTTCGAACTCTCCTGTACTTCCGCCAGAAGCGTTCCCGCCATGACCGCATGGACCGTACCCGCCCGGACCAGGAATACGTCGCCCCGGCGGATCTTGACGCGCTGAAGAAGTTTCTCCACTTCGCCCTTATCCAGGGCATCGCGGATCTCTTCCTTCGTCACCGGACGCCGGAACCCGTATACGATCCCCGGCCTGTCCGGATCTTCGGGCGTATCGAGGATATACCACATCTCCGTCTTGCCGAGCGACCCGTTCTCGTGGATAAACGCGTAATCATCGTCCGGATGGACCTGGACAGAGAGATTCTCCTTCGCGTCGATGAATTTGACGAGGACCGGGAGACCGTCCCTGCAGGAAGGATGCGTTCCGAGAAAATCCGGATGTTCCTCCAGCACTTCCTTTAAGGTGCGGCCGCAAAAAGAGCCGCTTCCGACCGTACACAGACCGTCCGGGTGCGTAGAGCATTCCCAGGTCTCCGCCAGCGGTGTAAGCGGCAGGTTTTTCCCGTATTCCGTTTTCAGCCGCTCCCCGCCCCAGAGATAATCCTTGCCGGCAGGCTTAAGGAGAAACGGCTCATGAGCTCTGCCGTCCGTCATGACGGCAGATCAAATTTATGCTTGTCGTGGACGCTGATCTCCCGTCCCAGCTGGACTTCGATCAGCTTCAGTTCGGTATCCGCGAGAACGGTATGTTTGCAGCCGGCCTCCATCGTGATGACGTCGCCCGGACGGACCGGCTGTTCCATGCCGTCGACGATCGTCCTGCCCGTCCCGGAGATCACCGTCCATACTTCGTCCCGGTGGTCGTGGGAATGATAATTCATCCGGTGGCCCGGATTCAGGGTAACTTTGATGGTCAGGCTGTCGTCGTCGGCGTCGATGACCCTGAAGCTTCCCCAGGACTTGTCGGCGAAACGCACCGGCGCATCCATCCTGTCGACGAACGGTTTGATATAACTTGACTGCTCCTTGTCGGAAACCAGGATGCCTTCCGGAGAGGCGGAAATGATCAGGTCGGAAAGCCCCATGCACAGGATCGGGACGTCCAGTTCGTTGATCACGTGGACGTTGCTGCAGGTCTCGTTGAAGATCGCTTCCCCGATCGCCGCCTCCTCCATGGATTCAGTCAGCGTATTCCAGGTTCCCAGGTCTTTCCAGTCTCCTTCGAAGCGCATGACGGCAATGCTGTTTTCCTTTTCAGCTACCGCGTAGTCAAAACTGATCTTCTGCAGCGAGTCATAGTGCTCGTACAGCCAGTCGTAATCCGCCGTGCCGAGCAGTTCTTCCGCCTTATCCAGCATATATCCCAGACGGAAAGCAAACACGCCCCCGTTCCAAAGAGCGCCCTTTTCGATATATCCGGCCGCAGTCGCAGCATCCGGTTTTTCCTTAAAGGAGGAGACGCGGTATACGGACGGATCCCTGCCGATCTCCTCTGCCGGCATGATGTAACCGTATTTTTCACTCGGATAAGTCGGGGCGATCCCCATCAGGACCAGATTTGCCGTACCGGCCTGCGCCAGGTCGTACAGTGACTTCAGCGCGCGGAAATACTCGTCTTCCACAAACGGGTCGATCGGGCAGACGACGACCGCCTC
>JAEEGL014357294.1_pt1 | contig 10817 bp, 8 predicted proteins | sample 9134231 | NCBI WGS metagenome assembly JAEEGL01 (sample SAMN16246548, study PRJNA631951) | gut metagenome | biome: gut microbiome; feature: rumen; material: fiber-attached | host: Bos | place: Iran: Karaj | collected 2018-10
ATCTTACTCTTGCAGAAACAAGAGGGGACGGTCTTATCGGCGAGGATGTTACAGCCAATGCACTGGTGATTCCTGATGTTCAAAAGACACTAGACCTTCCTTATGAATATCTGGAGCTTCGCGGCGAAGTTTACATGTCTCACGATGATTTTGAGGCATTTAATGAAGAGCAGGAGAAGCAGGGGAAAAAGACTGCTGCCAACCCAAGAAACTTAGCTGCAGGAACGTTGCGTCAGCTTGATCCAGAGATCACCAAAAAGCGTGGCCTTAAAATGTTTGTATTTAATGTTCAGGATGGGCCACAGGAGCTACGAGAATCTCACGTAAAAGCAATGGATATTTTGACTGACGCAGGCATTAAGACAGTTTTCCATAAGGCCTGTTCATCGGCACAGGAAGTGGTAGATGCCATAGATGCAATCGGCGAAATGAGGGATGGACTGGACTTTGATCTTGACGGTGCAGTTATCAAGGTTGATAACACCTTGTGGAGAGAGGATTTTCCAGCTGGTTCCAAGTATTCAAGTGGGCATATAGCGTACAAGTATCCTCCTGAGGAGCGAGTTGTTGTAATGGATGATATACTGGTGGATGTAGGAAGGACCGGTAAGCTCACCTTTACAGGAAGCTTCCATGACAGAGAGACCGGAAAACCTGCTAGGCTTTGTGGAACCAGTGTATCAAGGGCAACTCTTCATAATCAGGATTACATTACTGAAATGAAGGTGGGAATCGGCGGAGAATACAAGCTATTTAAGTCAGGAGAGATCATTCCTAAGCTTAATGGCTGCGTAAAAGAGCCGGAGACTATATTTAAGGCTCCTACAGAATGCCCTGTTTGTGGTGGACATCTTATTCGAGAAGCAGATACAGCTGATATAAGGTGCATAAATCCCACATGTCCTGCACAGGTTACAAGAACAATCGCCTATTTTACTTCAAGAGATGCCATGAATATCATGGGTCTTGGTGATACACTTGTAGAAGCACTTGTAAAAGAGGGATATCTTAGCAATTATTCTGATATTTATCATCTCAAAGACCACAGGGATGAGCTCATCGAAAAGGGAATTATTGGTAAAGAGAAGAACACTGATAAACTACTTGGAGAAATAGAAAAATCCAAAGAAAATGACCCTGTTAGGCTTCTTACAGGTCTTGCCATAAGAAACGTAGGAAAGTCCACAGCAAGGGAGATCATGAAGCATTTTGAGGATCTTATGGATCTTACTAAGGTTACCAAAGATGGCTTTTTGCAGATTCCGGATATTGGCGAAACCACGGCTGATGATCTTTATGAATTTTTCCATGATGAGAGGAACCTTTCTATCCTTAATGAAATGAACAGCCTTGGCCTTAATATGAAGGCTGTAAAGGATGAAGGCGCTTCTGATAAACTTTCTGGAATGACCATTGTTGTAACCGGTACACTTCCTACACTTGGAAGGAAGGAAGCAGAGGAGCTTATCGTAAAAAATGGAGGAAAAGCTTCCGGATCAGTATCGAAGAAAACTTCTCTGGTCCTTGCTGGAGAAGCTGCCGGCAGCAAACTAACCAAGGCAAATGAGCTTGGAATCAAGGTTATAGATGAAGCACAGTTCCTATCTATGATACAATGAGGAATGTATTATCAAATAAACTAGGAGAATTAAACAAAATGCCCATCAAAGTACAAAATGACTTACCGGTAAGAGACACACTCGAAAAAGAAAATATATTTGTAGTTGATGAGAACAGGGCCATGCATCAGGATATCCGTTCACTTCAGATCTGTATCCTTAATCTGATGCCCCTTAAGGAAGATACAGAGCTTCAGCTCCTTAGATCCATGTCAAATACACCTCTTCAGATTGATGTATCCTTTATGCAGATGAGCACTCATCATCATGCAAATACATCACCTAACCATCTAATGAGATTTTATAACACCTTTGATGAACTTAAGGATAACACCTACGACGGACTTATCATTACCGGTGCACCTGTTGAGCAGATGCCTTTCACAGAGGTTGATTACTGGGATGAACTTTGCAGAGTTTTTGAGTGGTCCAAGACTAATGTAACATCTACCTTTCATATCTGCTGGGGAGCCCAGGCCGGCATCTATTATCATTACGGAATAGACAAGGAGCCCCTTGCGGAAAAGAGATTTGGAATCTATCAGCATCGTGTAATGAACCGTAAAGTTCCGCTTGTCAGAGGCTTTGATGATGTTTTCCAGATGCCTCATTCAAGACACACAGAAACACCTGCAGATAAGATCCATGCCTGTGAAGATCTGGTAGTTTTGGCAGAGTCGGAGATAGCAGGAGTATTCCTTTGCATGAATAAATCTGGTTCTCAGATATTTGCAATGGGACATGCCGAGTATGACAGACTTACTTTGGATGAGGAATACAAAAGAGATCTTAGTAAGGGTCTGCCAATACAGCCTCCAATCAATTATTACCCTGATAATAATCCAGACAACAAACCTGATCTTGTCTGGAGAGGACATGCCAACAACCTTTATTCTAACTGGCTGAACTACTATGTATATCAGAACACACCATACAAGTGGGGACAGATCCTCGATGAAGAAAAGAGGCAGATGGCATCACACGGTCTGACACATAAGGCCTGACATTAAATGTTTATCATTCTGGGATCAGAAGGTGAATTATGGAAGAAAAAAGAAAAATGCGTAACATATATATAGCTTTTCCTGAAGGAAAACATAAGGTTCTTACTCTTAGCTATGACGATGGAAAAGTGCCTGATAAAAGGCTTTTGGACATACTTAATGAATATGGTATCAAAGGCACCTTTAACATAAACTATGGACTTGAGAATAATCCTTTCACATATCCTTATGAGGAAAGGATTCCCATGTCAGAGATAAAAGAGCTATATAAAGGACATGAAATTGCTTCCCATTCCTTTACACATCCTACAATTGCCCGTTGCCCCAAGGAACAGATGGCTATGCAGATCCTTGTGGACAGAAGAGGATTGGAGGAAGTGGTTGGATATCCGGTAAGAGGTTTTGCTTACCCCAACGGCTCTTTTTCAGATGATGTTGTTGATGCTCTAAAGTCGTGTGGAATGGCTTATGCAAGGACTATCCGTTCAACACATTCATTTGATCTTCCTACAGATCCCTTTAGATGGGATCCTACCTGTCATCATACTGAGTCCTGTCTTGAAAATCTGTGTGATGAATTTGTTGATTTCCATAAAACCCAGTACCTTAAGTGCTTTTATGTCTGGGGCCATAGTTATGAATTTGATAAAGAGAATAACTGGGATATAATCGAAAATTTTTCTAAAAAGATTGGAAATAAATCTGATATCTGGTACGCAACAAACATCGAAATAATTGATTATCTCGATGCCTACAATCGCGTACAGGTTTCTGTTAATGGGGATTTTGCTTATAATCCAAACGCATGCAGCATATGGATCGAGGTGGATAAAAAGTCTATAGAGCTTAAATCGGGGCAGATTACTGAGTTGTAATTTTCGTTTAAATAAGTTAAAATATATTTGTTAGGACGTTAATTTTTCTGATAAGGAGAACTCGTATGCCTCTTAATATGGAAAACGAAGACGTTAATGTAAACTCTTCTGAGCTCAAGAAAAAACCTACCAAGAAAACCAAGGAGATGCTTGACGAGAACGCTAAGCAGATCGAGGAATTACATGAGCAGCAAAGAGTCCTTACAGATGAACTTGCCGGTCTTGAAAAAGAAGAAGCTTCTCTTGGAGATAAATCTGCCCTTAAGATGAAGGTTACTCACAAGAAATTTGGTGAAGGAACAATCACAAAGCAGGACGGCAAATATATTGAAGTTAAGTTCGCTGATGTAACAAAGAAGTTTGTTCTTCCTGGATGCATTGCGGATAAGTATCTTGAGGTTGAGGATGAGAGCATTCTCGACTATTACATCAAGTGCAACGAGATCCATGAAAAGAAAATGTCCACAGAGCTTAAGATTAAATCTGCTACTTATGCGATTCAGAGACATGAGGATGCTATTGACAGACTTAAAGCAAAGCTCAAATAAATAGTTTCCAGATGAATTATAAAGGGAATGTCATTTATCTTGACATTCCCTTTTTTTGATGCATTATTACATTGCTTTTTTCTCAAGATCATCAACCTTTTTCTGGGCTGTAGAGAGCATGAGTTTAATTCTGTTAAGCTGGTTAACCTCTGATGCACCTGGATCGTAGTCGATGGCTACAATATTGCAACCAGGGTACATGTGGCGCATCTGCTTGATAACACCCTTTCCAACAACGTGGTTTGGAAGGCATCCAAAAGGCTGTGTGCAGACGATATTGGTAGCACCTTCTTTAATAAGTTCTACCATTTCTGCTGTAAGGAACCAGCCCTCACCGGTCTGATTACCTATAGATACTATAGGCTCAGCATATTTAACCAGTTCATAGATACTTGTTGGAGGATCAAAGTGTACACTCTTTGCAAATGCCTTAGTAGCTGCACCACGAAGTCTTTCGATTCCCCAGATTGCGCCTCTCATAAGAAGAGCAGTCTTTTTGGAGGTACCAAGCTCAGCTGCCTTGTAGATCTGGTTGTAGAAGCAGTAGAGCATGAAGTCCATAAGATCAGGAACAACAGCCTCTGCACCTTCTGCTTCAAGAAGCTCTACCAGATGGTTGTTGGCTGCAGGAGCAAACTTTACAAGGATCTCACCTACAACACCAACTCTTGGCTTAACAATATTCAAAAGCTCAATCTTATCAAAGTCTTCTATGATCTCACGGCAGAGTTTCTGGAACTTAATAAAGCTCATATGCTTAGCTGTGACAAATTCTTTTGTGACTTCAAGCCATTTTTTGTGACAGGCATCAACAGATCCTTTTACAGCTTCATAAGGGCGCATTCTGTAGACGCATCTCATGAAGATATCACCGAATATAGCACCATAAGCAGCTCTCATGAACATCTCGGCATTGATGTGGAAACCAGGATTTGCCTCCAGCTTGGAGAGGTTAAGTGATACAACAGGGATCTGTTCCATACCGGCCTTTTTAAGGGCTCTTCTGATAAATCCGACATAGTTAGTGGCTCTGCATCCGCCTCCGGTCTGGGACATGATAACAGCAGTCCTGTTAAGGTCGTATTTTCCTGAGTGTAGCTCATCCATAATCTGACCTACAACCCAAAGAGAAGGATAGCAGGCGTCATTATTTACGTACTTAAGTCCCATGTCAATTGCATGTCTGTTATCATTTTGCATTACTACAAAATTGTAACCACAGGCAGCAAAGGCAGGTTCTAAGATATCAAAATGTATAGGTGACATCTGAGGGCAAAGAAGAGTATAGTTCTTTCTCATTTCCTCAGTGAAAAGTACTCTGTTATTAGCAGTGGAACGGATGGTCCTTGGCTGGTTTTTCTGCTTGCGGACACGAATTGCTGCAAGAAGTGAACGAACTCTGATCCTTGCGCTTCCAAGGCTGTTTACTTCATCAATCTTAAGGCAGGTATAAATCTTGTCAGAACCGGACAGGATATCATTAACCTGGTCTGTTGTTACAGCATCAAGACCACATCCAAAGGAATTAAGCTGGATAAGATCAAGGTCATCCCTTTCTCTTACAAAGCTTGCTGCTGCATAAAGTCTTGAATGATACATCCACTGGTCAGATACGATAAGTGGACGCTCAGGCTTACCAAGATGAGAAACAGAATCCTCAGTCAGTACAGCAACTCCATAGGAGCAGATCATATCAGGGATTCCGTGGTTGATCTCAGGATCAACGTGGTATGGTCTTCCGGCAAGAACTATTCCATGTCTGCCGTTTTCCTCCATCCACTTAAGGGTTTCTTCACCCTTTTGCTGTACATCTTTTCTGGCAACAGCCATTTCTTCCCAGCCATCCTTAGCAGCTGCGATGACTTCTTCTGCCGGGATCTCTGAAAACTCTTTTACCAGAGCATCAGTCACAGTGTCGATATTAGTGAAAGCCATGAAAGGATTTCTGAGCTTCACCTTTCCGCCTGTAATAGACTCAACATTATTCTTGATATTCTCTGAATAAGAAGTAACAATTGGGCAGTTGTAGTGGTTGGTTGCACCTTCAACTTCCTGACGCTCATAGAAAAGGCCTGGATAGAAAATGAAATCTACCTTCTGTCTTATAAGCCATTCAACATGACCGTGGGAAATCTTAGCAGGGTAACACTCAGACTCACTTGGGATGGATTCAATACCAAGCTCGTAGATCTGATGTGTTGATCTGGGTGAAAGAACAACCTTATAGCCAAGCTTTGTAAAGAAGGTAAACCAGAATGGGTAGTTCTCATAGAAATTAAGTACCCTTGGAATACCAACAGTCCCCCTGGTTGCCTTGTCAGCTTCTAAAGGCTCATAGCCAAAGATTCTCTTGTATTTATAGTCAAAGAGGTTAGGGATATTGTCAGCATTTTTAACCTTACCGATACCTCTTTCACATCTGTTACCTGAAATATGCTGACGACCACCGGTAAACTTGTTGATGGTAAGTCTGCAGTGGTTTGTACAACCCTGACAGGTTGTCATACTGGTTGAGTACTGAAGAGAATTGATCTGGTCGATAGACAACATAGTTGTCTTGTAATCCTTAGTCTCTTCAAATCGCTCCCTGGCAATGAGAGCCGCACCAAATGCGCCCATGATACCAGCAATGTCAGGTCTTATAGCTTCAGCACCTGAGATGATCTCAAAGGCCTTGAGAACTGCATCGTTATAGAAGGTACCACCCTGAACAACAATGTGCTCACCAAGATCCTTGGCATCAGATACCTTGATAACCTTAAAGAGGGCATTCTTAATTACAGAATATGCAAGACCTGAGGAAATATCAGCTACATCAGCGCCTTCCTTCTGAGCCTGCTTAACTCTTGAATTCATAAATACAGTACATCTGGTACCAAGGTCTACAGGAGACTTGGCATAGAGAGCAACCTTGGCAAAGCCCTGAACAGAATAGTCAAGAGACTTGGCAAAGGTCTCAATAAAGGATCCGCAGCCTGAGGAACATGCTTCATTAAGCTGAACGGAATCAACGGAATTATTCTTGATGTGAATGCACTTCATATCCTGACCACCAATGTCTAGGATACAGTCTACCTTGGGGTCAAAGAATGCAGCAGCATTGTAGTGGGCTATGGTCTCAACCTCCCCATCATCAAGAAGGAGAGCAGACTTAAGTAGAGCTTCACCATAACCTGTAGAGCAGCTTCTTGCAATACGAACGCCCTTTGGCATCAATTTATAGATCTCTTGGATAGAGGAGATTGCTGTCTTAAGTGGTGAACCATTATTGCTTGAATAGAAGGAGTAGAGAAGATCACCATCCTCACTGATAAGGGCACATTTTGTTGTAGTAGATCCTGCATCGATTCCAAGGAAGGCATTTCCTACGTAATCATCAAGCTTACGGGTTTTTACTCTGTATTTATCCTGGCGAGCCTTAAAGGACTTATATTCATCCTCGTTCTTAAACAGTGGATCAAGACGGGAAACCTCAGCCTCCATGACAATCTTTCCTGAGAGCTTATCAACCATCTCGTTCATTGAGTAGGAAGTCTCTTCGCTGGCATTAAGAGCTGAACCGATAGCTGCAAAAAGATGTGAGTTATCAAGTTCAATGGTGTGTTCCTCGTCCAACTTAAGAGTTCTGATAAATGCAACCTTAAGCTGATCCAGGAAGTGAAGAGGACCACCAAGGAAAGCTACATGACCACGGATTGGCTTACCACAGGCAAGTCCTGAAATTGTCTGGTTTACTACAGCCTGGAATATGGATGCAGAAAGATCTTCCTTAGTGGCACCCTCATTGATAAGTGGCTGAATATCAGACTTGGCAAATACTCCGCATCTTGCAGCAATTGTATATAAAGAATTGTAGTTTCTAGCATACTCATTAAGACCTGTTGCATCTGTCTGTAAAAGAGATGCCATCTGGTCTATAAATGATCCTGTACCACCGGCACAGATTCCGTTCATTCGCTGCTCAACATTGCCGTCTTCAAAGTAGATGATCTTGGCATCTTCACCTCCAAGCTCGATCGCAACATCAGTCTTTGGTGCAAGAGCTTTAAGTGAAGTAGAAACAGCAACAACCTCCTGAACAAATGGAACTTCCAGGTGCTTAGCAAGTGTAAGTCCGCCGGAACCTGTTATAACTGGATGAAGAGTTATGTTTCCACACTTTTCTTTTGCCTCAGAAAGGAGCTCTGCTAAAGTCTCCTGAATATTAGCAAAATGTCTTTTATAATCAGAAAAAACGATAGACTTTTCCTTATCTAAAAGAGCAATCTTAACGGTTGTGGAACCAATATCAATTCCTAATGTGTAATCCTTGGAAATCATGTAAATACCTCATTTTCTTCTAATTAAATGTTGCAGAAGACAATCTCTATGATTATAATTCAGTAGTAATGAAAAATCAATTATAAGGAAAACGAACATATGAGCAATTTTATGAATGAAATGGAAAGAAAATTCGGCAAATATGCCGTTCCTAATCTAACTTTCTACATCATTGGACTTTTTATTACAGGATACCTACTTCAGTTGATGTCACTGACAGGTCTTAATTTAACCCAGTACCTTACACTTGATCCATATAGGATTCTTCATGGCGCTCAGATCTGGCGTCTTTTTTCCTGGGTTCTTATCCCGCCTGCAAGACTTAGTATCTTTACTATAATCACTTTGTTTTTCTATTTCTTCATTGGTACTACTATGGAGAGGACAATTGGAACCTTCAGGTACAACGTATTTATTTTTGGCGGATTTCTGCTTATGATCCTGGCTGCTTTTGCGACCTATGGAGTCTACTTTTTGGTACTTGGCGGAAATGTTCAGATGCTGGAAGTATTGATGGCAAGCCTTTCGAGAGTATTCTATACTTATTATCTTCAGGAAGCAGTATTTCTTATTTTTGCCATCTGTTACCCTGATATGCAGATCCTTTTGTATTTCATAATTCCTGTAAAGGTGAAGTATATTGGAATTTTCTACGCAGCATTCCTTGGATTCCAGGCTGTATACGATGGAATTATCGGTGGAAATTATGCTGTACTATTTGCAATTCTTTTCCAGTTTATTAACGTAGCTCTTTTCTATCTTCAGACAGGAAAGCTTAACCACTTAAAGCCTCATGAGGCCAAGAGAAGAGAGACATATAAGCAAAGCGTTAAGATGACACCAAGAGGAATAACAAGACATAAATGCGCTGTCTGCGGAAGATCCGAAGAGGATGATCCAAATCTTGAGTTCAGATTCTGTTCAAAGTGTAATGGTAACTATGAGTACTGCCAGGATCATCTGTTCACACATCAGCACGTTAAATAAGGAGTTATATGGGAAACTTAGATAATAAAGAAAAAGAGTTTGCTGAAATTTTAAAGCTTGTAACAAGAACTGCAAGAGAGAACAGAAATGTCATCTCTAAAGAGCAGGTTGAGCTTGCATTTTCAGAACTGGAGCTGGATGAAAACCAGCTGAATATGGTCTTTGACTATCTTTCAAAGCACAATATCGGCATTGATGAAGCAGTTGATACAACTGAAAACCTCACAGAGGAAGAGACCAACTATTTAAATGATTACCTTGAAAGCCTCGAAGGTCTTCATAAGCTTTCTGATGGCGAGAAGGAAGCAGTTTCTATGGCTGCAATTGCAGGAGATAAGGAGGCCCAGGCCAAGCTTATCGAGAATTACCTTCCACTTGTGGTTGACGTTGCCAGAATGTATTCTGAGCAGGGTGTTTTTCTTGAGGATCTTATTGGCGAAGGGAATGTAGCGCTGACTAAGGGCGCAACTATGCTTGATGCTGTCGGAGAACCTTCAGAGGTTGAAGGATTTCTTTATAAGCTTATGCTTGATGCCATGGAGCGCATAATAGAAGAGAATCTTGCTGAAGATACCGGAATGCAGAAGGTTCTTTCTCTTGTTAACGAGGTGGCTGATAAGGCAAAAGAGCTGTCAGAGGACCTCAGGCGCAAGGTGACAGTGGAAGAGCTTATGGAAGAGACTGGCTGGGATGAAGAGAAAATCAGGTCTGCGATCAAGTTTTCCGGCGACAATATTGAAGACCTGGACAGCGGAAAAGAAGATAAATGAGAAATATAGTTAACGAAGACGATTTTAAGTACTACATGCAGGATATAGAAAGGCACTACTTCGGTGGCAGGTACAACTACCTGGAACTTTTGGACAATGAAATGGTTCCTTTTAAATTTAAGTCCATCATCACCAAGTATCTGAAGGAACAGGTTGGACTTGAAACCACACTGGAGAGCCACATCTATTACCTGGAAAAAGATACTTTTGACTACGAGATATATAAGCAGCTAAGATGCAGGGTAAGAGTATCGCAGTACAAAGATCCTAATAAAAGAGATAAAGGTTTCAAGGAAAAGCTATATTCAATAACAGAATTTGTAAGGATTCCAAAAGAAGAAAAGGAAGAGATGGGAATAATAGTGAGAGAGCTTGTTATTTCAAAGCTTGCACTATTTGGCTTTTCTGTTTGATATTTCTTTTGAAAAAGAGCACAAAAAAATCACCCGGCATAACCGAGTGATTTTTATTTTGTACTTAATTAAATAATCAAGCTCTTTCAACTTTGTTGGATCTAAGGCAGCTTGAGCATACGTGCATTCTCTTAGTAGCGCCGTTAACCTTAACTGCTACGTGCTGAACGTTTGACTTCCAAACTCTGTTAGATCTTCTATGAGAATGGCTTACGTTGTTTCCGAAATGAACGCCCTTGCCACAAATTTCACATTTAGCCATTTTGACACCTCCTTATAAG
>JAEEGL015248554.1_pt1 | contig 10817 bp, 9 predicted proteins | sample 9134231 | NCBI WGS metagenome assembly JAEEGL01 (sample SAMN16246548, study PRJNA631951) | gut metagenome | biome: gut microbiome; feature: rumen; material: fiber-attached | host: Bos | place: Iran: Karaj | collected 2018-10
CCGTGCTGCCCTTGGCGTGGATGCCGGAGGCGGCGGTGCGCAGCAGCAGCACGCGCGGCGCGCCCTGCGTCTCCTTCGCCTGCTGCGCCGCGGCGACGGCGGCGTCCACCTGCTTCTGAACCTCCAGGCCGTTTTGTTCATACAGGTCCACCCTGCCCGTGATGTCGCAGCAGATCTTCAGCATGCGCAGATAGTCTTCAAAGCCGTTGACATTGAAATAGAGCACGGGGACGTTCGCCTGCTCCAGCGTGTCTTTCAGCTCCATCTGACTCTTGGTGTTGCCGCTGGCAAGGATCAGGTCCGGTTCAGCGGTGAAGAGCTGCTCCAGGCTGACCTTCGTATAGGTGCCGAGATTCTCTACCTCCGAACCGAGCGGAAGGTTGAAATCGTCCCAGGCGTCCTTGACCGTGGCGGCAAGCGTACCGCCGGCCAGCAGCCAGGTCTCGGCAAAGCTGCCGATCAGCGCGGCGACCTTTTCCGGCGGCGCGGGGAGCGTCACTTCTCTGCCGAGGTCGTCCGTGACCGTCAGCGGCCACGTACGGGTCGGCAGCGCTGTGGCATCCGGCGGGGGCGTCGGCGCGTCATTGGTCGAGGGCGTTCGCGGCGCGTCGTCCGGGGGCGCGACCGGCACTGCGGGGGATTTCGTTTCGGTCGGCGTCGGGGTCTGTGTCCCGCAGGCGCACAGCAGCGCAATGCACAGCAGTGCGGCAAGCAGTCTGGATATCTTCTTCATTTCGTGTTCTCCCTGATCTTATCGATAATGGCGTCCGTTTCCGCTTCGCTCAGCGGGCGGGCAAGCGTGAGCATTTCGTCCAGACAGCGGCGCAGGAAAACCCGGCGCTGCGATTGATCCGCAAACGCTTCGCGGGAGCGGGGGCGCAGCGCGGCCATGGCGTCCAGGATCGCATCCATATGCTCCGGCATGTGTGCAGCAAGAGCGTCGCGCACCTTCGCGCTCGCGATCGGGCTGGCTCCAAGCGTTGAGAGCGCCAGCACCGTCCGCCCCTGCCGGTGCACCGCCGGGAAGATGGCGCTGCCGTCGTCGACACGGCAGGCGCTGTTGAACGGGATGCGCTGTGCCCGGCATGCCTCGGAAAGGAGCCGCTGTGCCGCCGGATCACCTGTGGCGTCCACCACAAGCGAACAATCCGTGACATCCTCTGCGGTGACGGTCCGGCGCAGGCACCGCACCGGAAGCGCTGCGAGCTCCGGACAGATCTCCGGAGCGATCACGGTCACGTCCGCGCCGTTTTCAAGCAGCAGCTTCGTTTTGTGCAGCCCCAGCCGGCCGCCGCCCGCCACGAGGCAGGGCAGGCCTTCGAAGTCGAGCAGGATCGGGAAAAAGGACATAATAAGCCTCCTTATCAGACAATGCTACTCATTTTAGGAAAAACCAGTCGAGATGTCAAGCAAGCCCCGGCGCTGTCATAATCTATCTGCATCACAAAGCCAAAAAGGGGCTGCTGTGTCTCCGGCACAGCAGCCCCTTTCAAAAGGCCAGCCTTATTTGACCTCCAGAACGGAGGAAATCAGTTTTTGAGAGTACGCCTCTTTGGGGTGGTCGATCACTGTGCGGACGTCGCCCTCCTCCACCACCTCGCCGCGGTACATGACCATGACCCGGTCGCAGATACAGCTCACCACCGCCAGATCATGGGAAACGAAGATCGCGGACATATGCCGATCCCGGCAGATCTCCGAGAGCAGCTTGAGCACCTGCGCCTGGGACGACACATCCAGCGCGCTGGTAACTTCATCGCAGAGCAGGATCTTCGGATCCACCGCAACGGCCCGCGCGATGGCGAAGCGCTGACATTGTCCGCCGCTGAGATTTCGCGGATAGCGTTCGGCCAGCGTCGGGTCCAGCCCAACCAGCGCGCACAGCCCCGCCAGGTCGGGCTCCCGGTCCCGTCCGCAGAGATTGTGCACCGACTCCCGGATGGAGGCGGTGATTTTCCGGCGGGGATGGAAGGAACCGACGGCGTCCTGAAAGATCATCTGGATGGTGCGGTAGTCCTCCCGCGTGCGTTTTTTGCTCAACGGCCTGCCGCTTAAGAGGATCTCCCCGCTGTCCGGGGCTTCCAGACCGCTGATCTGTTTCAGCAGCGTGCTCTTGCCGCTGCCGCTCTCTCCCACGATCCCGAGGATCTCCCCGTCGCCGAGGGTGAATCCCACGTCGATCAGCGCCTTGACGGAGGAATTCCCCCGGGAATACGTTTTGTTGATATGATGGCCTTCCAGAAGATTCACAGCGCACCTCCTCCGGCATAGGGGCAGGAGACAAAGTGACCGTTCCCGACGTCTGTCAGGACATAGTTCTGCTCCGGGCAATCGCGTGCGGCGCAGGGGCAGCGCGGGCTGAACTCGCAGCCCGGCTCCGCCGGACCAATCATGGGCGGGCTGCCGGGCAGCCCTGTGGGCATGGTGCCGTCCAGAGAGGGGATCGCGGCGATCAGGCTCTTTGTATAAGGATGCAGCGGGGCGTGCAGGATCTCTGAGGCGCTGCCCATCTCCACGACCCGCCCGGAATACATTACAGAGATCCGGTCGCCCAGAAACTCCGCCAGGGCCAGATTGTGGGTGACGATGATCTGGGAAATGCCGCTGACGTCCCGCAGATGACGCAGTTCCCTGGCCATCTGCATCTGTATGGTGGCATCCAGCGCGCTGGTAGGCTCATCCGCCAGCAAAATCTCCTGGCCGAGGATCAGCGTGATGGCCATCGCGATCCGCTGGTTCATGCCGCCGCTCATCTCATAGGGACAGCTGTTGATGACGCGCTCCACGTCGTTCAGGCCCAGCTTGAGAAAGGCTTCCTCCACCTGGGACATGAACGTGTCCCTGCGGTACACTCCGTGGCTTTTCAGGGTCTCGATGAACTGCTTTTTGTAGCTGCGGATCGGGTTGAAGGAGCTGCCGGGGTTCTGGAAGACCATTCCCATCTTCTCTGTTCCGAGCCGCTGCCGCTGCAGCCCGGACAGGGCAGTCAGCTCCGTCTCGCCCAGTTTGATGCTGCCCGAGAGGATCCGGAGCCCCGGCGTGGTGCCGAGGATCGCCTTGAGCAGCGTGCTCTTGCCGCAGCCGCTCTCCCCCACGATGCAGAAAATTTCTCCCCTCCCCAACGAAAAGCTGACGTCGGACACCATCGGCTTTTCGCTGTAGCCGGCGCAGAGATCGGTGACAGTCAGGATCGTTTCTTTCATCACGTCGCCTCCACATCCATCACGTCCCGAACACAGTCGCCGAGGTAGTTGAACACCATGACCGTGATGATCGTCGCGACGGCGGGGCCGAGCACCGCCCAGGGCGCGAGCTGGATATAGGCGCGCATTCCGTTGATCATGCTGCCCCACTCCGCCTGCGGCTCCGTGACGCCGATGCCGAGGAAGGACAGTCCCGCGATGCCGACCATCATGGTGCCGATCTGGATGGATGCGTTGACGATCATGGGGCCCAGCATGTTGGGCAGCAGCGTTTTGAAAAGGATGGACAGGGAGCTGCAGCCGGAGAGCCGCGCTGCGCTCACATAGGCCTCCTCCTTCAGCGCCAGGACCTGCGCCCGGGCCAGCCGGGCATAGAGCGTCCATCCGGTGATGCCCATGGCCAGCATGGCGTTGCCCATGCCGCCGCCCAGAATGCCGGCCACGGCGATGGCAAGCACCATCTGCGGAAAGGCCAGCAGGATGTCGGCCAAGCGCATGACGATCGTGTCCACCGCGCCGCCGAACCAGCCCGCAGCCATCCCCAGCAGCGTACCCACGAGGAAGGTGATCGCCACGAGCGCCACCGCTGAGAAGATGGAGGTCCTCGCGCCCATCATCACGCGGGAGAGGACACAGCGGCCGTAACGGTCCGTGCCCAGGGGGAACTTCGCACTGGGCGGGGCGTTCATATCCGCCGCGCTCGTGGCGTTCGGGTCATTGGGCGTCAGCAGCGGCGCAAGGATACTGAGAACAACGAGCAGTCCGGCCAGGATCAGAAAAACGATCAGCCGCTGTTTTGCGCCGCCGCGGCGCTTCTTTTCCACAAGAAGATTCATTGCCGCGTCTCACTCCTCTCTGACCCGTGGATCGATCCATCGGTAAGCGATGTCCGTCAGCAGATTGACCAGCACATAGACCACAGCCGAGAACAAAACGAAGCCCTGAATCACCGGGTAATCCCGGTTGGTGATGGCGTCCATGGCCAGCTTGCCCAGCCCGGGCCAGCGGAAGATGGTCTCGATGACGACGCTGCCGCCGAAGAGCGTGCCGATCTGAAGCCCGACGACGGTCAGGATCGTGATGGATGCGTTGTGCAGCACGTTTTTGCAGAGAATGTATCGCGCCTTTACGCCCCGGGAGACGGCGCCGCTGACATAGCTGCGGCTCATCTGCTCCAATATCTCCGCCCGGAACTGCCGGATGAAGCGTCCGCACATGGGGATCGAAAGCGCCAGCGCCGGCAGCAGCAGACCCTTGAAGCTCTGCTCAGCCACCACGGGAAACAGGCGGGCCTTGACGCACAGGAAATACATCAGCAGCACGGAGATGAGGAAATTCGGCATGGAGTTGCCGAAGAAGGTCAGGAAGCGGATCACGTAGTCCAGCGCCGTCTCCCTTTTCAATGCCGTCAGAATGGCGAGCGGCAGAGAGATCAGCAGAGAGATCAGCATCGAACCCAGCGCCAGCTCAGCGGTAAAGCCGAGCGCCTTTCCCATCTTGCTCGCCACGCTCACGCCGTCCTTATACGATGCGCCCAGGTCTCCGCGCAGCACCCCCAGCGCCCAGTCGCCGTACTGCACCAGAAACGGCCTGTCGAGCCCCATCTCGGCGCGGGCCGCTTCCAGCACCTCCTGAGACACGGCGATGCCCTGTGCATTGAGCTTCTTTGTCGCGGCGTCTCCGGGGGCCAGATACATCAGCAGGAATGTCAAAAAGCTCAGTGCGATCAGGATCCCCACGAGATGGAGCAGGCGTTTGCCTATGTATTTGCCCATATCGTTCACCACACAGCTTGAGATTGATAAGGGGGGCAACGATCGTTGCCCCCCTGCCGAAGATTCTTACTGTTTGTCAGTCGCGGCGCAGACGGCGTAGAAGTCGAAGGGGCTGCTCTCACCGATGCCTGTCACTCCGGAGGCAGCCACGGTCGTCTTGTTGAACAATCCGACATAGCCGAAGGCGTCATCGTCGATGGTCATCTGGACGATCTTGTTGGCCAGCTCGGCGCGGCGGCTGATATTCGTCTCGGACTGGAGCTCGTTGATCAGCTTCTCGCACTCGTCGTTCTTAAAGCCGCCGAGGGCCCAGTCGCTGCTCTGACGGAAGAGGGCGTTGATGCAGTAGTAGGGGTCGCCGGCCTGGTCCGCGATCATGCAGTACAGAGCGATGTCGTACTCGCCGGTGACACGGTAGGTGCTGTCGGCGTCCTCCACGCCGGTCAGGGTGCTGTCAATGCCGACGGCCTTGAGCTGCTCCTGCATCAGCAGGGCGATGGTGTCCAGACTGCGGGCAAAGTAGTAGCAGATGTTCACGGTCAGCTGCTTGCCGTCCTTCTCATAGAAGCCGTTGGCGTTCCTGGCGTAGCCGTCGGCCTGCAGGGCCTTCTCGGCGGCGGCCGTATCGACGGCGGGCTTGGTCACCTGCCCATAAGGCGCGCTGGCGCCGAAGGGTCCGACCGCCGGAGAGGTGGTGCCTCCGAGATAAGCGGCGATGGCGTCGTTGTCCACGGTCAGGTTGATAGCCTTGCGGACGGCAGCGCTCAGATTGTTCTGGTTAAGCACATAGAACTGCAGACGGGTGGCGGGGATGACCGTCAGATGATAGCGGGACGGGTCGGCGGAGTAGATCTGCTTCGCAGCGGCAGTGACGCTGGAATAACCGTCGATCTCGCCGCTCTGCATGGCCATGAGCTTGCTCTCGTCGTCGTTCATGTAGTAGAAGATCACGCCGTCCAGCTTGACGTCGCCGTTCCAGTAGGCGGGATTCTTCGCGACCTCGACCGTTCCCTCAGGCTCGAAGCTCTTCACCGCGAAGGGTCCGGTGCAGATCGGGGCATTGTCCAGATCCGCGCTGCCGTCCAGATCCATGATGCCGAAGGCGGCATTGGTCAGCTTGTCGGTAATGAGCGTGGGATAGACCTCCGGGGTGGTGATGGTCAGGGTGCTTTCATCGACCGCCTTGAAAACGTAGTCGCTGACGTCGTGGAAGCGGTCGTTCACTTCTCCGACGCGCTGCAGATTGCGGATGACCATATCGGCAGTCAGCTTCGTGCCGTTGGAAAAGGCGGCCCTGGGGTTCAGCGTAATGGTCCAGGTCAGGTTGTCGGCGCTGGTTTCCGCCTTCTCCGCCAGAAGCGGCTGCACGGAGAGATCGTCTCCAACTCTGAAGAGGGTCTCGGTCAGGCCGTAAATGGAAGTGTACCAGCCGTTCCAGTCCTTGTGGGCGTCCAGACTGGCGTAGGCAAAGCTCTCGGCCAGCTTCAGGATCTTCGGCGTGCCGGCAGCGGCAGGGGTGTCGCTCTTGCCGCCGGCTGCGGGAGTCTCGGTCTTGCCGGTAGACGCCGTGCCGCAGGCGGCCAGCCCCAGCAGCATGCAAACGGCCAGGGCGAGTGCGATCCATCTGAGTCTTTTCATTTATCTGTCCTCCTGAAACATGAAATGATACGGTTGTCTGTCTTTTCTTATGGCGCCTGTGCGAAACAGAAAGCGCGGAGCAATGTAAAGGCTTCCGCGCAAAGTGAATTGCCGTGAAAAGCGTCCATATTGAATTGCGGCGTCAAATCGCAGATATTATAGTTCGGCCGAATATCTGCCGCAAGCCCCCGGGGGGGATGGTTTTCGGCGGTTTTTTTGCGTTTTTCCTGAAAAATTTCAGAAAAAAGTTCAAAAGCAACCCCCCGGGGGGCTTGCGCCCGTTTCATTCTCCGTGTTACGATACCCGCGTCCAAAGGGAGTGCGCAGCAGATCCGGTCAACCTGCGGGCGCCCGCGGCGGATCCGGTCAATCCGCCGAAACGGACAAGCAAGTTCAATCAGTGAAATGATTCCCTGGTTCTCCTCTGAACGGCTCCCCGATTTCCCACGGGGAGCCATTCGATTTTTGCGGCGAAGAGAAGGGATAGAAACAGATTCCCGGCGTCACCGACGCCGGGAATCTGCTTGATCTTGATATGTAATTATGGATGCGCGGACAGATCGCCGGGCTGTTATTTGAACGCTGCGATCGTAAAGATCGGGGTGGGATTGAAAAACTCGTCGATTTCCGCGTAAATGCGTTTGTAAACGCCCATATCCACGCTGATGCGCTCGAAGCCCGCCGCGACGAGAAGCTGCACGTCCCACTGGGGGCGGGGCTGCTGTCGGGCGCCGATCTCCATGGTGATCGCCTCGTTTTCCGCCTTCAGATCTTCCGGCACCAGCTTGTGCGCGTGATTCTCCGGCAGCCTGTGTTCCTCCGGGTCCTCCAGCGCGGCGCTGTAATCCGCGTCAAAGTTGATGAGTACGCCGCCGGGCTTCAGGATCCTGTACCATTCCCGATAGGCCCGCTCGACGTGGGGCAGCGTCCAGGTCAGGTTGCGGGTCACCAGCGCGTCGAAGCACTCCGACGGAAAGTCCGGCTTTTCTGCGTCCATGCGCAGGAAGCGGACGTCCAGATCAAGGACGGGGGCCATGTGCCCGGCGCGTTCGATCATGTCCGGGGTCAGGTCGATGCCCGTTGTCCGGTGGCCCTCCGCCGCCAGCAGGCAGGCGAAGAAGCCTGTGCCGCTGCCGACGTCCAGGATATCCAGGGGACCGTTCTCCGGCAGATAGCGGCGAAATTCCCCCAGCCACCGCTCTCGTTTTTCGCTCTCATATTCGCGGAGCCGCTGTTCCTCGAAGCCCTCCGCCCGGCGGGACCAGTAATTTACCACGCGGTGCTTGATCAGTTCCATACCGTGTTCCTCTCTGCACAGTCCCCGGTTCGTGCATATCGTTCTGTCTTATCCGGAAACCGCGTGGTATTATAACACGGTCCGGCGCCGCGCAAAACCCCCCGGGGGGGATGTTTTTTTCGTTTCCTCAAAAACCGACGGCAAGTATCCCCCCGGGGAGGTTGTGGAACGCACGGATCCATGATAATCTGGAGCAAAACAGGAAAGGCAGCGGTAACAAATCGTGGCGCAACAAACGATCCTTGCGGAAAACAAAGCCTACTGGTCCTGCCGCGCGGCGGGCTATTCGGAGGTCAACAAGCTGGAGCTTGCCACCGGGCAGCGGCAAAAATGGAGCGACTGTCTCCGTTCGGAGATCGAACGGCGCTTTCCCTCGCGGGCCGCGCAGGACCTGCGCGTACTGGAGGTCGGCACCGGACCGGGTTTCTTTGCGATCTTGCTCTGCGAGCTCGGTTATGATGTGACCGCCATCGACCTGACGCCCGCCATGCTGGAGGAGGCGGGCAAAAACGCCGGCGCCCTTACCGGCAGGATTCACTTTCTGGAAATGAACGCAGAGGCGATGGGGTTTGCCGATTCCGTCTTCGATGTGGTGGTCAGCCGAAATCTGACATGGAATCTGCCGCACCCGGAGCAGGCTTACAGCGAGTGGGTCCGTGTACTGCGGCCGGGCGGGCTCCTGCTGAACTTCGACGCCAACTGGTATGCCTATCTCTTTGACGACGGGGCGCGGCAGGCCTATGACCGGGATCGGGCGAACAGTGCCGCGCAGGGCGTCCCGGATCAGAACGTTGGGGAAGACTTCGACGTGATGGAGGACATCGCCCGCCGCGTGCCGCTGTCCGCGATCCGCCGTCCTGACTGGGATCTGGAAAAGCTCCGCGCCTTCGGTCTGCATGCGGAGGCGGACGAACGAATCTGGCAGCGCGTATGGTCGGAGGAGGAAAAGCTCAACTTCTCTTCCACACCGCTTTTTATGATCAGAGCATACAAGGATCTCATCCGGTGAGAACGCCCCTTTCGGGAGCCGCCCCCAGGGGATTGCAGGTTCACCGGTCCGCTGAGGCGCAAACGCCGCCCGTGCCTGTGGCATGGGCGGCGTTTGCATTTTTAATTGTAATGCGACCGTCAGGGATCTCTGAAGCGCTCCTGTATCTTCACGAGCTCATCATGCGCGGCGACAAAGGCGTCCACGACCTGCGGGTCGAACTGGGTGCCCCGTCCTCTGAGGATCTCACGATAGGCGTCCTCTTCCTTCCACGCGGCCTTGTAGCTGCGCGCGCTGGTCAGCGCGTCGTACACGTCTGCGACTGCGACGATCCTGCCCTCCAGGCTGATGTCGTCCCCGTGCATCTGTCCGGGATAGCCGTTCCCGTCGAAGCGCTCGTGATGCTGCAGCGCGATCGTCCGTGACATGCGCATCTCGTCGCCCTCCACGTTTTCCAGCAGCCGGCCGCCGATGGTGGTGTGCGTCTTGATCTCGGCGTATTCCTCATCCGTCAGCCGTCCCGGCTTCTCCAGGATCTCGGAGGGGATCAACAGCTTTCCGACGTCGTGCATCGTGGAAGCGATCCGGACGAATTCGACCCGTCCGGCCTCCAGGCCGAGCTGCTCCGCCAGGATGCGGGAGTACTCCGACACGCGCTTGATGTGCTGTCCGGTCTGCCCGGATTTGTTCTCCGTGATCTCCGCGAAGGACATGATCATCTCTTCCTGGATGCGGTTCGTCTGGTCCGCCCGCTCCTGAATGTACCCGCCGTACTCCATTATATAGGAAAACAGCAGCAGAAGCGCAAAGGAGATCGCGCCGAGCGCCGGATTATAGACGATGAAAAGGAGCAGGAAGAACGATTTCCGGCGCACCTGCTTTGCGATCTCCACGTCAAAGGGCCGTTCGGCGTCGGCGAGATACTTCATGAGCTTTGCAAACATCCGCAGCATGATACAGACCGCCGCGCAGAAAACCAGCAGGACGAGGCTTCCGATGACCGTCTGGACTTTCGGGTCGAGCTCTTCCGATCCCGCGACCTCCCCCAGCGCGTCGAGCAGGAAGCTATCGTCCTGGCGTCCTTCCATGAGCTCCGCCGCCTTCGGGCTGAAGCACACGATACCGGTGACGACCGCCTGCAGGATCATCACGGCGATCAGCACGCTGGTTCCGACCCTGCAGATCTTATACAGGATCCTTCCTCCCCGCTGAATGTGCTTTCGCGTTATCTCGAGCTCGTTCATGACATGCTCCTTGTCTTTTCGAAGTCTATGGCCGCTCCTGCGTGCGCGGTCCCCCCTGCCGGACCACGGACTTGGTCTCCCATATCCCGGTCCGGAAGCGGAGCCAGACCACGATGAAGCCGAAGGCCCAGCCGATGGGGTTGGCGTAGTAGAGCGAGGGGAAGCCCATGTGGAACCCGTAGTTGAAGAGATAGGTGACCGCCACGCGCACCCCCAGAACGGAGAGCGTGACGCAGGCCGCCGCCAGCACGTCCCCGGAGCCGGTGAGGATGCCGGCGGTGGACATGTACAGGGCAAAGATCACGAAGAAGGGCGCGATGAAGCGCAGGTGCTGAATGCCCAGGCTGAGGGCCTCCCCCTCCACGCCGAAGATGGAGATCAGCGGCTTTGCAAAGATCCAGAGGATCAGGGAGATCACGAGGGCGGTGGGCACCATGATGTAGCGGGCGTGGCGGCGGCCGGTGCGTACCCGGTCAAAGCGCCCCGCGCCCACGTTCTGTCCCGTAAAGGTGGCGATGCCGTTGTTCATGCCCTGGACAGGGATGAACATATAGTTCTCGATGCGCCCGGCGGCGGTGTTGGCCGCCAGCGCCACGGTGCCCAGGTCGTTCACCACCCGCTGGATCAGCACGTTGCCCCCGGAGACGATGCACATCTGCACCATGGTGGGGA
>JAEEGL016304181.1_pt1 | contig 10817 bp, 1 predicted proteins | sample 9134231 | NCBI WGS metagenome assembly JAEEGL01 (sample SAMN16246548, study PRJNA631951) | gut metagenome | biome: gut microbiome; feature: rumen; material: fiber-attached | host: Bos | place: Iran: Karaj | collected 2018-10
GATGACGACGGCGTGAAGGACGGTGCTGAGGTCGAGGCTGGACGCGATCCGCTCAATGCAGAGACCGTTGCTGACTACTACGCAAAGATACCTGCTGGCGAGACGATGACATATCCTGCCTCTGAGCTTACGCTTGGAACAGGCATGACGCTGACGGCTTGGGTACGCGTCGCCAAGGATGACGCGGCGAAGAGCTACGTGATAGTCGAGCGCAAGGCAGACATTGCTGGCAGCCAGTTCAGATTGGAGGTCAAGGAAGGCGTACCAGTGTTCACGGTCGGCACATCCAGCGTGAGGGCCGACAAGGCCATCGCGACGGGCGAGTCCGACGTGGTGTGGTTCAGCCTCACGGCGACTTGGAGCACAGAGAAGCTGACGCTTACAGTGACAGAGGATCTTGACGGCTCGAAGAGCTACGCGACTGCTGAAGAGTATGACACCACGGAGCATGCGACTGGCATACTTGCGTCCAAGAAGGACATCGTGGTCGGCGGCACCAACAACACAGTCGAGTTCGGTATTGACGGGCTTGCGCTCTCCACCACAGTCATGGTGGAGCAGACAACGACTGTCAACAACCAGACGACGACTACATACGTGCCGCGCACGACAACACTGTTCAGCAGCGAGTACGATGACCTTGGCAAGACGTTCGAGAACAGCTCGACAACCGAGAAGATATCGCTTACGAATGGCAAGTCGTTCATCGACCAGGCGAAGTCGGCTGGCGTCGCCTCTGCTGGTGAAGTCAGTGGTGAAGGCACTGTCTTGAATCCTTGGAAGCACGAGTGGTTCGTCCTGAGCGACAGGACGGGCGACATTGGCGACGCCGACACAGACGGCGATGGCTTGCCTGACAAGTGGGAGATGGACAACTTCAACAAGCTTGACTACGACGCGGACGATGATCCTGACGGCGACGGACTCACCAACATCTATGAGTACTACTCCGACCTTGATCCTCTCAGCAAGGACACCGACGGCAACGGTGTCAGCGACGCGGCAGAAGATGGTGACGGTGACAGTCTCACCAACTACCAGGAGCAGCTGTATGGCACGAATCCGGATGATCCTGACACTGACGATGATGGTGTCACCGACAGCGCAGAGGTCGAGGCAGGACGCAATCCGCTGGTTCCTGATGTAATGGGCGACTACTACGCAGCGATACCTGCCGGTGGTACACTGACATATCCTGCATCCGACATTACCCTCGGAACAGGCGTGACGGTGGCGGCTTGGGTGCGCGTATCCAAGGCTGACGCGGACAAAAGTTTCGTGATCGTTGAGCGCAAGGCTGACGTCGCTGACAACCAGTTCAGACTGGAAGTCAAGAATGGCGTGCCAATGTTCATGGTTGGCGGCTCGAGCGTCAAGGCTGACAAGCCTATCACAGCCGAGACCGACGTTGTGTGGTTCCGCCTGGTGGCGACTTGGTCAACAGACAAATTGACGCTTGATGTCGTCGAGGATCTCTATGGAACGCAATCATACACAGGCATGGTTTCATACGAGACTGCTGAGTATGCTTCAGGTCTCCTGCCGTCCAAGCAGAACATCGTGGTCGGCTCCGCTGACAATGATGTTGCCTTCGGCATCGACGGACTGGAAATCTACACGACAGTGCTGGTACCAGTTACGACGACCGTCAACAACCAGACGACAACCACATACGAACCGCGCAACATGCCGTTGTTCAAGAGCACATTCGATGACCTCGGCAAGACGTTCGAAAATAGTGAGACAGCGAACAAGAAGAGTCTTGCCAGTGGTAAGTCGTTCATCGACCACGAGAAGTCGGCTGGTGTCGCCTCTGCTGGCGCAGTCGAGGGCGATGGCTCAATTGAGACGCCTTGGAAGCACGAGTGGTTCGTCCTGAGCGACAGGATCGCGAATGGCGACGTCGATGGTGACGGACTGCCTGATGAATGGGAACTCCAGCACTTCGGCAACCTGCAGTATGGACCGGACGACGATCCTGATGGTGACAAGCTTACGAACCTCTATGAGTACGAAGCTGGCACCGATCCAACCAAGGCTGACTCCGACAACGATGGCGTTTCCGACGCTGATGAGGACGCCGACAACGACGGCATCACCAACCTGGACGAGCAGACGTTTGGAACGAGACCTGACACTGACGACACCGATGACGATGGATTCACCGATGCAGTCGAGCTTGGCTTCGTCAAGATCAACGAGGACGACGACGAGGAGTATGGTGCTGAGATCAGCTCGCCAATCAACTCGCTTGAGCAGCCCGCTGTTGACAAGGACGGCAAGATAGCCGTTGATGAGGCAGGCTATGTCAAGGGAATTGCATCCGCAGATGAGATAGCGAAGGTCTTCCGCATGGTCGGCGACAACACGTTGACCGTCAAGGACAACATCGGCCACACTGGTCGTAATATGTCGTTCAGCTTCTGGCTGCGCGCAGACATGAAGGATCCTGACGGTGACATCTCGACGTTCCTGACGAAGGACACAGTGTTCATGAAGCGCACTGTCGAGGTTGACGGAAAGGAGATGGGCAACTATCGCTTCTTGATCAATAACAAGGCTATCAAGTTCCAGTTCGCGCAGAAGGCGGCGTCCGAGCGCTACAACACGGTCTTCACCGCAGGCGAGGAGATCAAGCCTGGCGTAGATTACTTCGTGTGCGCGGTCGCCAACCTTGACGCCACCGAGCCATACATCGCAATAAGCGTCTCCAAGAAGGATGACAAGACAGGCAAGTATGTCGCTGTCAGCAGCGAGAAGAAGCTTACTGCATCTACTGCGGAGACTGTGACTGGCGAGTACGGCGAACTGATCCTTGGCCATACAGACAGCAGTCTGGTCCTCGACATCGACGAACTGAACATCTGGAACTTCGCGATGACTATCGCACAGCTGGATGTCACCGCCGAAGGCTATGAGGCGACAGAGGCCGAGCTTGAGGAAGGCCAGCTCCACTCGCTGTTCAAGTTCGATGACGGCGGCAAGACCGCTGAGGACTTCGGCTATCCGAACGACTGGATGACCAGCTGGAAGGATAGGGATGGTGTCCAGCGCAATGGCTGGAGGTACGCAGGCGTGCTCAGCAAGCCGAGCGTCCAGCCCAGCGAAGACGACACCATTGGCACTGGCATGATCCATAGGGTTGACAAGAACGATGACGCCGATGATGAGGACAGCGACAACGACGGTCTGCCCGACGCCTGGGAGATGGAATACTTCGGCAATCTTGATCAGGATGCCGACGGCGATCCTGACGGTGACGATCTTACCAACATCTACGAGTACTGGGCTGGCACTGATCCAACCCGCAAGAAGACTGACGGCGAGACCAAGGACTCCTACCTTGACACCGATAACGACGGCATCTGCAATCTGGATGAGCAGTTCTATGGAACCAGGCCAGACATGGCGGATACCGACGACGATGGTGTCGGCGACGGCATCGAGCTTGGATATGTCGATGAGGAAGGCAATTATGGCTATGGCTACGAAGTCAGCTCACCGCTGGATTCGCTTGAACAGCCTTACATGAAGGACGGCAAGATAGCGGTCGATGAAGACGGCGACGCGCTGGGCATCATGACTAAGGCGGCAATAGCCAAGGTGTTCCGTATGAACGGCAGCAACACGATGACGGTCGAGGACAATGTTGGCCATAGCGGACGCAACATGTCCTTCGGATTCTGGGTGCGCGCCAACATGCTCAACAGCGACAAGACGGCATTCGACACCACTGCCAAACTGCCGACTTCCGACACAGTGTTCCTGAAGCGTACCGTGAAGTACATGATGCAGGATGATGAGCGCGAGCTCACCAACTACAGGTTCACCATCAGTGGCAAGGCGATCAAGTTCCAGTTTGCTCAGAAGGCAACGACAGAGCGCTACACCTCGGTGCAGTTCGTGCCTGAGGATGGCATAAAGGCCAATACTTGGTACCATGTCAGCGCGGTCGCGGCGCTTGATGCAGAGTCACCATACGTCACGATAAGCGTCTCCACGATGGATGAAGAGACCGGCAGTTATGTTGCCGTCAGAAGCGACAAGAACCTGACGAACTCGAACACCGAGACCAACAGTGGCGAAAAGGGTACCCTGACACTGGGCTACGAGAGCTCCAATGGCATGGTCCTGGATGTCGATGAACTCAACATCTGGAACTTCGAGAAGGCCGTCAATGACATTGATGCCACCTACGAGGCGCCTGTTAGCGATGGTGACGATGACAATGCCAACCAGAACAACCAGAACAACCAGAACAACCAGAACGACAACGCGAACACAGATGACCAGACGAGAGGCGTCTCTGACGAGGTTCTCGAAGAAGGCCAGTTCCACTCGCTGTTTAAGTTCGATGATGGTGGTGTCACCGCTGAAGACTTCGGATATGCGTATGACTGGTTGATTGACTGGAAGCACGCTGGTGTTCTCAGCCACGAAAGCGTGAAGCCGACCAAGGAAGACGTTGGCCAGGGCATGATCTATATCGGAGACGATGTGCTGTCCAGCTCATCGCCGAGCAATCCTGTGGTAGAGATTCAGACACTCTCCAACATCCGTAACGATGAAGGCGTGGTTGAATACTGCTACAGGCCGGCTGAAGACAGTGCTAAGGCCAACGACAAGAACGAGTACGACCTGCTGACAGCTGCAATCCTAGAGGAATCGAAGGATCCTGAAGGTTCTGAGATCTACTACTACTACTACTGGCTGAAGGGTAACATCACTGCGGAAGCCTTGACGTACGAGGATGGCGCACTGCTGTATGATGGACGCTCCGTCAGCAAGTACTTGCTCTCGAACGTACAGAATCTGGATCTGTATGTCTGCCGCGATGAGGTTGCGGTGGGCGACATGATCACGCTGGCTGTTGTGGCTGTGAACGAGAGCGGCAAGTCGAGCGACGTCCAGTCGCAGACGATCACCGTGACGGACGAAGCTATGTACAGGATGCCTGGTGCACTCGAGTATGTCAGCTTCCTGCCGATGAATCCAAAGGCTGGCAACACCATTACGGTGACGGTCAAGACGACTGATGATGATTGCGAAGGCTATGTGGTGCTGGAGTGGTTCCGCAACGGAGTCCAGTACAACGCCGAGCGCAAGGCCGTTAAGGGCATCCAGACAGTTGAGTTCTCGCAGAGCGGATCCAGCGTCGTCAAGGATGGTGATGTCTGGCACTTCAAGGCCTACTTCGAGGGTGAGGCGCAGACTGACAGCGTTGGCAGAGTCATAACGGCTGCAAGAAGCCGCTCGATACCTCCAGCCAACCTGCCTTCAGAGACGGATGCAGTGACATTCGTGAACGGAAGCTATGTCAGCGGCAACTTCATCTACAGGTTGATTGGTGAGCCTTACGAAGGCAATGCGCCTGACGGCACTACCAGCGGCAATAAGCCACCCACGGTGCCAAGCGAGCTTTCAATCGCGCCAGAGGTTGCGGATGTCAAGTCCATACTGATAGCGACGGTCGGCGGTTCACGCGATCCGAACGGCGATAAGTTCACCTATCACTACCAGTGGTACGTCGATGGTGTGGCTGTCGCGGGAGCGACCTTGCCGTACTATCCGTCAGATGTCACCACATACGATGCGACGACTGGTGCTGCAACAGTGACTGCGGCTGGAAGCCTTAAGGCTGGCAGCTATGTCAGCGTCGAGGTCTATGCTGAGGACATTTACGGAAGCAAGAGCACATCGCTGTTCAGCGAGCCGCAGTACATCTACTCGGATCTCGCCGACCTCTACGATGGTACTCACGTAACATACGCATACGAGCCAAACGACTTCAAGTCGGATGCCATACGCATCCTGCCCAAGAGCGACTGGTACGATGTGGATGATCCGAACACGCAGGTCCACTACTTCTACAAGAGGACAGACGTAGATTGGTTCTGGTTCGTCGTTCCGGAGACCTTGAGCAACCGTGCGCAGGTGGTCACGTTTGAGACAACTGCGGCGGATGCTAGCGCCATGTACAACGACATGCACCTTATGAGCAATGACTCTGCGCCTGACACGCAGTTGAGTCTCTTCAAGCAGGGAAGCGACAAGCTTATCCTAACCTGCGACAACTACGGCAACACTGCATCCTACGGTGGCACCAAGTTCGCAAGGTTCGAGAGGGAGCTGGAGCCTGGCATCTACTACGTACAGGTGTCACTAGCATCCACGAGCTACAACTTAGTGACGCAGACTGACGCATGGCAGCCTAGCATTGGATACAGGGTACACCTTGGCATCTCCGAGAAGCAGGGCATCGCCGGACCATCGGCGCCTGCAGCGGTGACGTTGACTCCTGACCCAGCGGCCGTCTCCGACGACCTAATATGCAAGGCTCAGGGCGCGCGCTCCATGGATGGTTCAAGCAATGGCATCACATACTACTACGTCTGGTACCGTAACTTTGAGTTGGTGCCATTCGGCAGCGAGGCGACGCCAGACAAGTGGGCAACCGAGCGCTACGTGATATCCCAGGCGAAGAACAATGCATCGAGCAAGTTCGGAGCCCCGAATGTCATGCCGTCTGAATACACACTTGATGGACAGACTTGGTTCTGCGTAGTCTATGCAGGTGATGCCAACGGATTCAGCACAGGAGTCATGAGTAACATCGTGACAATTGGCGAGGCTTCATGGGAGTTCAAGTTGGGTGTCTCGAAGACCTACTCGAAGTCGAGCGTCGGCGATGTCACTTGGGATGACCAGGCGATTACGCTGGGCTGGCTCGAGGGTGCGACCTTCGGATATGATCCTGCTTGCGACAGTGCACTGCCTGCCATGTTGCTGCCTGGCTCCACGAATGGCGTCTATAGGAAGTTGCCGCAAGGCAGAATGTACTCGATAGGCCTTGACAACACCAAGACCGCATTGAGCGCAGACTACAGGCCATACGGTCGTGCATCGTCCTGGTTCGTCAAGGTTGAAGTCGGCGACGACAGTCTTGAGGAGATGACAATCTCTTGGGACAGCACCATTGAAGTGCCGAGCGGCAGTGTCGAAGGCCTGATGATTACCCGTATGACTCAGTCCAACGACGGCACGTTCCTGCCTGTCAGCGGAACGACGATGAGCATGAACACCGCCGAATCCATCACGTTGACGGCGGCTGACCTTGATACTCTCCAGACTGACGACGAGGGACAGAAGTTCATCGTCTTCAGGGTGAGCTTGGGTGCTCCTGACAGCCTGCAGGTTGTCTCGCTGAACGCTGGCTGGAACATGGTCTCCTTCAGCGTCACACCGTTGAACAACAGCATCGAGGATGTCTTCTCGGATGGCGCTGGCATACAGTACTATCGCGGTGTCGTGTATGAGTACATGGACGGCCAGTACGTCGTCGCGAAGAGCATCGCGCCGACACGTGGATACTGGGTGTTTGCTCCTAAGGCCGTGACATTCAATGTCTATGGTAATCTGGAGACCACCAGCATCAAACTCAACAAGGGCTGGAACATCGCAGGACCTGTCTATAACATCGCTGACTTCAAGACCGCATACGCGGACTTCTCAAGCGTTGTTAGCCCGGACAACATCTTCGAGTTCATCAGCACGCCGAGCGGCGCGACCAGCTATGGCGCCGTTTATGACAGCGCGACAGGCAAGTATCCGCTCTATTCTGGAAAGGCATACTGGATATACGCCGAACGCGACGTCGAACTCCCGATCAAACCGACCGCAGAGTAATCCGCCTTGATTAAGGCAAGGGCCGGCCCCCATCAAAGGGGTCGGCCCTTTTTTTGTTCAAATACATAATACCATGTGTAGCGGAGTGGCATGGCGCATAAAGAGAAAGAGCGATTGCAATGGATACACGGTTGTTTTGGAGGTGCTGGGTTGATTTTGCCATGTGGATAATTAAATTATCTAGAAAAACTAGTGCTTCTAGAATATCTAGATTTTCTAGAGCTTTTAGAGCCACCATTGAAAAAAGAACCGACTTATGCCAACACTAGACAAGATTCGCAACATTAGCATCATTGCGCACATAGATGCAGGGAAGACCAGCACGACCGAGGGATTTCTGTTCTTTTCGGGATTGACTCACAGGTATGGTAACATAGACGATGGCACGACAGTCATGGACTATCTGCCAGAAGAGCGCGCCCGAGGCATCACGATCATGGCGGCTGCGGCGACAATTCCATGGCGCGACTGCGACTTCCACCTTATAGACACTCCTGGACACATTGATTTCACCGCAGAGGTTGAGCGTTCGCTTCGCGTGATTGACGGTGCGGTCGTGATATTCAGCGCGGTGGAAGGAGTCGAGGCTCAGAGCGAGAAGGTTTGGCGTCAAGCGGATTCGTACGAGTTGCCGAAGATAGCGTTCGTGAACAAAATGGACAGGGTTGGAGCTTCGTTTGAGCGGACGATAGGGCAGATAAACGCCAAATTCGGCGGTGTAGCGTTGCCGTTACAGATACCAGTCGGTTTAGAAAATGAGTTTTGCGGGGCGATAGATGTCTTGACAGGCGAGCGGATACAATTTGGCGGAGAGCACAACGAGGAGGTCATTCGCACGCCTGTGGATGGCGCGGATAAGGAGCTTTGGGAGCTGGCGCACACCGAACTCATAGAGCATGTGAGCAATCTTTCGGACGAGTTGGCGGAACTTTATCTAGCGGAGGAGCCGATAACGTTAGAGCTACTGAAGTCAGAGATACGTCGCCTTACATTCGAGCGGAAACTGGTGCCCGTCTATCTTGGTTCCGCTAAGAAGAACATGGGGATACAGCCTTTGGCAGATGGCGTGATAGATTATCTTCCGTCGCCGATTGACTGCCGACCACGTAAGGCGTTCGTCACCAAGACGGGAGAGGAGACACTTGTTAAGCCAGAACCAAAGGGGGCGTTCACTGGATTCATATTTAAGGTTAATGCGTCCAAGACGGCGGACATGTTTTTTGTTCGTATCTATTCGGGCACACTCAAGACCAACGCGACCGTTACGAACTCACGCACAGGCGATAAGATTCGTGCCAGGCAGATATACAGGATATACGCCAAATCCACCGAGCTGATAGAGGAGGCGCATACAGGCGATATAGTCGGCATCACAGGATTGAAGGATTGCGGCATTGGCGACACGCTTTGCGACACGAAGTCTCCGATCGCGTTTGACAAGATTGTCTTTCCAGAGCCTGTCATTTCAATGGTGGTCGAGCCCAAGTCCAGCAAGGACAAGGACAAACTGGACGAATCGCTCTCAATGCTCTGCCGTGAGGACCAGACTCTCCAGCAATCCATCTCAGAGGACACTCATCAGCGCATCCTTTCGGGCATGGGCGAGCTTCATCTTGAAATCAACATCAAGCGTCTTATTGATGAGTTTAAAATGGACATCCGCTGCGGAGAGCCGAGGGTCGCCTATCGCGAGACGATACGCTCGGAGACACAGGAAACGGTCGATTTCGACAAGATGCTCGGCGACGTGCATCTTGCCACGGAGATAACGGTCGAATTCAAACCGTTGCCGATTAACAGCCAGATGTACGATGTTTCGGTGTCCATACGCGATCCGAATGTACCGAGGGCGATAATACAGACGGCGGAGCGCACGTTGCTTGACGCGATGCACACAGGCGGCTTGAACGGCTATCCGTTGATATATATCCAAGCTAAGATAACCTCAATCAAATACATTCCAGACCTAACGACGGAGGGTGCGGTCGCGGGTGCGGTGCTGCAGTCTGTCAACCAGATGCTGTCAAAGGTTGGCACTATGGTGCTTGAGCCTCTGATGCACCTTGAGGTGACGGCTCCCGAGGAGTGTATAGGCGAGATTACGATGTATCTGCAACCACGCCGTGCGGTTATTCGCGACATTGAGAACTTGAATGAAATCCGCAGGATAATCTGCGAGGTTCCGCTTTCGGAGATGTTTGGATTCGGCAAGGCTTTGCCTAGGCTGAGCGGGGGCAGGGGAAGCTTCACGATGGAGCCGTCAGGATATCAGGAGAAGCCGTAGTGACAGTGGATGTTTCCTGTGGTTGCGCCGCAGGCACAGGACAAGGCAACCAAAGCCATTTCGTCATGGCAATGCTTGATAATGACCGTGTAAGCGTAACAGTATGGCGCATCTGCGCCGAAAACGACAATAACGGTTGGACATGTTGAATTCATAATATAGAGGAATCATTTATGGAAATTGACAAAAAACGTGAGGCGACGAGAAAGTGGTTCAGGGAAGCCAAATTCGGGCTGTTCATTCACTGGGGGCTTTATTCTGTGCGAGGCGAGGGCGAATGGCTTCGCTCGTACAAGCAGGTTCCAGAGGAAGAGTACAGAAAGCAGATTTCTGGATTCACGGCATCGCATTTTGACGCTAAGGCGTGGGCGCGCCTTGCGAGGGAGACAGGCGTCAAGTACATGGTCATCACCACCAAGCACCATGACGGATTCTGCATGTTTGACGCACACAACACTGACTGGAAGGTGACAAACACGCCCGCAGGGCGCGATCTTCTTCGCGAACTGGTCGATGCGTTTGAGACGGAGGGGATTAGGGTAGGATTCTACTATTCCATCATGGATTGGCATCATCCAGACTACCTTCCGCGTATGAAGTTCGAGGAAGAGTCGCGTCCTTCGGAAGGCCACGATGTCATGGATTACATTGCCTACATGCGCGAGCAGCTTCATCAGATACTCACCGAGTACGGTCCTGCACCGTTTGTGCTATGGTATGACGGCGGCTGGATGAATGCTCCTGAAAATCTGGGCGCTGCGGAGACCAATGCGCTTGCGCGCAAATGGCATCCAGGGCTTCTCATCAACGACAGGCACCACACCAAAGAGGACCTGATAACCCCCGA
>JAEEGL010337244.1_pt1 | contig 10816 bp, 8 predicted proteins | sample 9134231 | NCBI WGS metagenome assembly JAEEGL01 (sample SAMN16246548, study PRJNA631951) | gut metagenome | biome: gut microbiome; feature: rumen; material: fiber-attached | host: Bos | place: Iran: Karaj | collected 2018-10
TCGATAATCATATCCTACCACCAAATACATATTATCTTTTGTACGATAATTAATTTTTTTATATTCATTAAATGTATTATCATCTGGATTATGTTCCATTAAAGCCATTGTCATCGCTATCTGAATAATATTTGTAGGAACTTCCTCTCCTTCTTCTAAAGGCTTATTATCATCTCTATGAATCAATACCTTACCAGGTTCTAATGAAGCATTAATTATATATCTATCAACCTTAGAAGAATAACCGTCACTATCAATAGAAAGAGGTATTTCAAAGTCGATAAGATTATCCTTATAATCATAGAATCTCTTTATGTCCCTAGCTTTATATGAAACTAATGCTAACCTCGATAGAATTATTCTTTTTTTCTCCATTGTTTCAGCTTTACCTAAAGCATCTCTTAATCTATTTATATCATTAACTATTTCTGTATCTTTAAACATTATATCTTCCATCGATAGTTTTCGATATTGTTTATAATCAATAACCCAATCTTGTTTTCTAAAAAACTCAATAATAGGTTCCTTAGAAAAACAAATAAATTCATTTTTATTATTTTTATTTGTATGTTGGTTTTCTAATAAGAAGTCGCTTACTATATCATCAGTTGCATTAATACAATAATGCAAAACATATATTAAATCTTCTCTTTGAACATAAACTACTTCTACATTATCCTCTTTATTAAATATTTTCACAAAACCACCTCCTCAAGGTTATAAAAGCCTCTTACTTTACCAAATAAACATCTACTAGTTCATATACTATTATAACAAAAAAAGTCGAAAAATCGACTTTTAAAATCCCAGTTGCGGTATGCTTATCCAAGCATGTTGTAACATAAAGACAAATACAACAATTGCTATTAAAGTAATAATTGATAAATTAATAACATGATAGAATATCTGATTATTGACGTCCTTAAACCTTAATACTTCATTCATGCCGATCAGCAATGTTATTATCGTCGCCAAGAACGAGAATATCAAAACACCCAATCCTAAGTAAATATTAAATATTTTACCTATTGGATATAAAATAATAACGCCAGATATCAATGGAATCATACCAAGATTACTTACAATTAGATATGTTGAAAAATGTACACCCTTACTATTCAAGAATGAAGATGCATAATAGATTAAAGCAACTAATAATACACCACCAATTGAAAGAGCTGCAGCAATAATAATATATTCTAAATAATTACTCATTTGCATTATTCTAGCAGGGTTAAATACTAATTTATAAGAATCAGTTAAAGAACTATATGTTCTATCAAAAGATCCAACTAAAACTCTTATTACTAAACATAATATTAAGAAAATAAATGCTAACCACATTAAGATTGACATTGCTTTATCCATTTTCTTAAACTTTTTAGCATTATTTAACATCGTTGTTCCAGGATGAACTACCATTCCAAAGATAATACCTAAAGCTGCAAACAAATTAGCTTTAACATCTCTTTGTTCTCCAATATCCTCAACGTTTTGATGACTCTCTAATTCTGCTACTATTGGATTAACTGGAACAGGATTTTTATCATTATCCAAAGGATTTAAATTATCCTCTTTTGGTGCAGGACCATCTAATGATTCTACTTCTCTTGGTAAAGCTGGCTCCTCTTCTAAACTTTCTAACTCTTCAGGAGCAGGAGGTTCAGTCTTAGGAAGCTCTACCATACCACCACGATTACCACTTGGACCCATAACAGCTGGTCCACGATTTTGATTTGGTGGTGGCATCATACCACCCTGTTGTTGTGGTGGCATCATATTAGGATTTGGTGGCATCATTCCACCCTGTTGTTGCGGAGGCATCATGTTAGGATTTGGTGGCATCATTCCACCCTGTTGTTGCGGAGGCATCATGTTAGGATTTGGATTGTTATAAATCATATTAGGAGCCATTCCATTATTCATCATATTTGGATCTGGCATTCCTTGATTATACATTCCTGGATCTTCGTAATATTGATTATTCATCATATTAGGATCTTGAGTAAAATAAGTATTACCCTTGTTTTTCTTTTTTATACTTAAAAGACCCACAACAACCAACTCCTATTCTTTTTATATTATATCATAATATTTGTTTATAAAGTACATAAAAAAAGCGTCGAAACGCTTTTTATTGATTTTTAATGTCTTTCCTCTTAAAGATAAAAGCACTTATTCCATAGATTATTACTATTGTAACGATATCAACACCAAGAGAAATTGGTAATGTAGAATACTTAAATGATGGTAATCCACCATGTAAGAATTCCGTTAGATTCCAACATACTGTTGGGAAGAAGGCCATTATTTTGTCATTAGCAATAGCATTAATAATATCTGCTCCAATATAAACAACAATTGGAACAATAATAGATACAGCTGTATTTGTTGTTAATACGCCCATTAAAATTGCTATTCCAAGTAGTATTAAGAACATTGGTAATACTGCTAAGAAATACTCTAAGCATCTAACAATTAAGCTTATCTCAAGTACTTTATTTTGGTTAAAGTCATATACAAAAATCGGTTCAAATAAAGATCCAATATCTCCAAATGCTACTCCGTTAATTATCGCTGTAATTAAAGCATAAACACATAAGAAGAAAGTAAATATAAGAACAGATGCAATAACTTTACTTATAAATATTTTTGTTCTATTATATGGCTTTAATAATAATTGCTTTATTGTACCTTTGTTAAATTCTTCAGCAATAATACTTCCACCTACTAATACTAAGAATAATACTGTTAACATACTACCAGTAAAAGTATAAACAACTGACATTGATGTAGCTCCACCAATAGTTCCTCTCTTAGTCTCTTTAAAATAACCATTTTCAAACTTATACTTGTTAATTTCGTATTCACTAATTATATTATTTCGATCGACTTTTTGATCATGTGTAACAGCTTTTTTATCTAAATCTTCTGATAAGTATTGTTGATATGAATTTATATAATTAGTTAAAGATGATGAATAAGTATTACCATCTAAAGGAACACCCTTTTCAATACGATAATCCATTACTTCTAAAGATAACTTTAATACTTTTAAGCTATCTTCAGATTCTTTATCTGTTAAAGCTCCTGAATTAATACTAAATTCTAATACTTGAATTTCATCTTGTAATTCCTTTTTCTTATCTAATAATTCTTGCTTCCAATCAAAATTATTTAAATATTCTAAATGTTTATCATATTCTTTTTTACATTCATTATATTTTTCTTTATCTTTTGTTATAAACTCATTTTCATTCATACATGCAATATCTTGTTGAACAGTATCATAAACATATAAATGCTCTGGTGAGTATACTTTGTACTTTTTAGCAAGTACTGCTGTGTCATAAAAGTTTTTATCTTCTACATAGTATTTAACTTGTTCTGGATCATTCAAATCATAACCATCCATTGAATCTTTATACAATTTAATATTGGCATTGTATTCAATTGCACTATAGATTTTATCAACATTCTTTTCAATTATTGTGGTCAAAAGCATTAAACCAGTTACTACTGCCAAAAAGATATAAATCATTTTCTTAGCAAATAACTTTTTTAATTCTATCTTAACTAATCTATTCAATTACATTACCCCCAGTCTTTTCTAAGAAGGCATCTTCAAGTGATAATTTAACCATTCTTACTTCATATACTTTGTATTTATTTTTTAAAAGTTTATTTAATAAACCAGGAACATCTTCTCTATCAATAAATACTTTAACCATATTACTCTTCATTACTTGATGTTCATTAGTAATAACTTTATCAATATCATCTGTTCTATCTAAATCAAATACAAAGGCACTCTTTTCGCCTTTCTTTAACTCATCTACAGATGATGTTGTAACAATTCTTCCGCCTTGAATAATACAAGCATTTGTTACAAAATTATCTAATTCTGCTAAATTGTGACTTGAAATAAGAATTCCAATATTTTCTTTTTTAGCTAACTTAATAAGTAATTCTCTTACTTCTTTAATTCCTTCAGGATCTAATCCATTATTAGGTTCATCTAAAATTAAAACATTAGGACTATGAAGCAATGCACAACCTATACCTAATCTTTGACGCATACCTAAACTATACTTAGATACCTTATCATCAATTCTTTTACCTAGCCCAATTAAATCAATTACTTCATTTAATCTTTCTTCAGTTACATCGCCATAGTAATCAGCCATTAATTTTAAATTAGCACGACCACTCATATACATATAAGTATCAGGACTTTCAACAATAGCTCCTACTCGAGCAATAGCTCTTTCAAAGTCAGTAACAACATCAAAACCATTTATCTTAACCGTACCACTTTCAATTGTTTGTAATCCTAATATTAATTTAATTGTTGTTGTTTTACCAGCACCATTCGGTCCAATAAAACCAAGTATTTCTCCTTCTTCTAATGAAAAAGAAACGTCATGTAATACTTGCTTAGAACCAAAGTGCTTATTTATTCTTTCTACTTCTAATATTTTATTACCCATACTCGTTTTTTTCACTCCCTAAAATTGAAACAGATTTAAACCAATCTTTTCATCAAACTTCCTATTAACTTCACCATCTAATTTTGTTAATACAAGTTCACAAGTAGCACCTATTATACAATAGTTTAAATGACCGCCTTTAACATTCATACTCTTATCACAAACATTAATATGAAGATGTAGATAAACTTCTCCATCTTTTCTCGATACATTACCTACTAAAGATGTTATTTCCATTGGTTCTTCTATTTCAATACTATTATATTTTTTATCTCTTGTATCAAATAATCCTATTTGAACTTTCTTGGCAGCTCCTAGTCCTACAACAGAAGCACACTTAATATCTTCTATTTCACATAAAGCTGTTAGTTTTTGGAGAACTTCTTCATCTTTGTCAATTCTAATAACATAATGAGCATCATCCATTTTTTTATATTCCATACATCCACCTCATTAAATATTTTATCACAAAAAAGGACGCCTTGTATTACTAAAGCGTCTTTTCTTTACTTAACTGTCAATATATTTGGTTTTGTTACAATTCCATACCACGAATCATACTTTTGATATAAATCATCTGTCGAAAAACTAGCTTTAAACTCTTGATGCATTGTATCTAACTGTGTAACGGTTGGATCTATCATCTTTGATAAATCAATATTAAACAATTCTTTATTAATATTAAAATCTAAAACTCCAACAGCATTTATATAAGAAGTATTTTCTTTAGCTTTAATATCAAAACTATACTTCTTTGTTGCCTCATCGATAACAACATCAACATCTCCAGTATATTTCTTTAAATCTTTATTTATATCATAGCTAAATGCAACTTTATTTTCACTCCATTCCTTAATATTAATAGTAAACTCAATAGCATTAGCACCATATGTACCAGTAATCTTATTATTACGTCTAGATACAGACAATACTTTTTTATTAATATTAAAGTGAGCATCATAATTAGTAACATCACTTGTAAGAATATAGATGAAAGTAGTTGTAAATCCATCTTCTTCTACATCAAAGCCAACAACATCATTGTTAAGTTTGGTATAAATATTAATAATAACCTTTTCTTTTGAAGTATCAATAATACCACCAACTAAATCATAAGCTCTTTTAAAACTAGAATCAGTTTTAGTTTTATTTTGAATAGCATCGTCAATTCTTTTTAAATCTTCTTTTTTAAGTGTCATTGTATTTTTAACAACATTTAACTTATATTCTACTCTTTCAAGTTTATCATTCTTTTTTGTAAACAGTTCATCTCTAAAATTATCTTTTAAAATGTCAGTATAACTTTCATAATAATTCTTAATTTCACTTGGTGAAACATATTTAAAAATGTTATTAAAGAAGTTCTTATTTTCTAAATAGAATTGATTTTCACCTAATATTTTATCAACATCTTCTAACTTTATGTTGTTTTCATAACTACTTAGTTTTTCATAAACCATTTTATTATCTACAACAAACAAATTATTGTATGTTTCCCCTTTATTTATTGCAATATTTGAAAATACTCTTTTCTTCTTAGCATCATAGCCGTAATTTAAAGTATATTTAGCATCAACATCATTACCAAAATGATACATATTAGAATCAATTTTCGTCGTAATATTAATATTTACTAAATCCTGTGTAACATACTTGTTATATGCTTCATTTGCTTTATTAACAAACAAATCAAAGCCATTCTCAAACACCTTACGAGGATCAGAATTAGAAATATTAAAATATAATGGTTTAATAACCTTAAAGAATACTATTAATCCAACAAGTACTAATATTAATAAAGCAATTAAGACTTTAACGAATCCTCTTAAACGTAGTTTCTTTCTATTTAAAGGATTCATTGACTTAGTTAAAAATAAATCATCTTCATCTTGACTTATTTCCTGATCCATTTCTTCATCTGTTAAAGCAATTAATTTATCAGTCTTTTCATCAATTATCTTAATATCTTTTGTTTCTTCTTTAACCTCTACTGTTTTTACATTTTCTTCTTTTTTCTTTTTTGTTTTTTTATCTAATTCATTTTGTAATTCTTCATATTTTATTTCACGCGTAATAGAAAGCTTGTCGTTTTCTTCTTTTTGAAGTTCATCAAGCTTGGCAAGTTCTTTTTCGTAACTTTTAATTACATCTGCGTATTTCTCAGCTCTTCCCATACTATCACACTACTTTATAATAAAATTTTACCATAAATTCAAAAAAATAGATACTACCATCTATTTCTTTGTTACCCTCTTTTGTAATTCATCATATTCTTTAAATAAATCATCAATTGTATAAACAACATTATTATCAACTAGAATATGACTATTATATAATCGATCAGTTAAACGAATTTTTTCAACTAATTCTCTATATGAATCTAATACTGTTACATTATAATCAAAGTCCCCATGTTTATCAAAATACTCTTCGCTATATTTTAATAATGAATAAGCAGTAAATAAATATAACTTATCAATATCAAAACAATTAATAAAAGTATCAACATTAATAGATTTATCAAATAAATCTAAAACAGCATTATATCCAGTTAAAAGTTTAGTATATTTCTTCTTACATAGTTTTAAGTAATCTTCAAAACTAACCTTTAACTCACTATTATCATATTCCCTTTTAATACTCTTATAATATTTAGATTCTTTCATAGAAGCTTCTACATCACGATAAATATCTTTACGATCTCTAATGGCTTTTTTAACCTCTTTATAAGCTTTTTCGCCACCAACTTCTACTACATCATTAGCATTGGCAATAATATTTCTTAAAAAAGCTCTTTTTGAGAAATAAAGTGTTCTACCACTTTCTCCTAATTTAGAACCAATCGCCCATTTAAAGCTACGAACTAATTCATCATCTTTAAATACAACTTTTAGGGGCATATAATAATATCTATTTAAAAATTCTGTAAATAAATTTTTACCATTTTCTACTTTTGCAATACTCTCTAAACCATCTAATAATTCCCATTCTCCATAATACATTACTAATGGTTTATATATCAATTTAAGACTTGGTAAGATATCCTTATTCATACTACCAACCACCTATTCTAAAGTAATTATACAATACTTTTATTATAAAGAAAAGAAAAAACTAAGTCCTACTTAGTCTTTATAAATTCCACATTAGCGGTTCCTTTATTTGTAATCAAACCATGGTTTTCCATCTGTCTTTTGGTTTCCTTAGCAACCCCTAATCCCCCATCCAATAAAACTGCTTTAGGGAAATATTTAGCAATCAAATCTTTAATGAGTGGATAATGAGTACATCCTAAAACAATGGCTTCAATATCTTGATTTTTATATTCATCATACACTTTTTTAAGAATCTCATCTTGTTTTTTAAAATCATCATTCTCAATAGCATTTGCTAACCCATAACAAGGAACCAAATAAAACGAATTCAATTCCTTTTGATTCTCGTGAATTAGAATTTGTAATCTTTCACTTTGAATAGTAGCAGGCGTTGCCATAATTAGTATCTTATGGTAATCACCATCACAAGCAACCTTAACAGCAGGTTCTGTTCCTATAAATACAATATTTGGATATTTAGAACGCAAATAAGCTATACATCTAGTCGTCGCTGTATTACAAGCTATAACAATAATTCGACATCCTTTATCTATTAAAAAATCAACTATATCCGAAGTAATCTTATATAATTCTTCATCTGTTTTCTCTCCATAAGGATTATGCAAAGAATCAGCATAAAAAATAAAGTCTTCTTTAGGTAAGATTTGTTTTAAATGTTCAAGAACAGTTAAACCACCTATACCAGAATCAAATACACCTATTTTCATTAGAGACAACCTCCTATTTGATTATATCACAAATAAAAAGAGGATTAATCCTCTTTTAATTCAATAGAATTCAATAACTCTATAAGTTTGATATCACAAGTTTCCTTATTACTATCATTTCCAATACGATACTCGAATAATAAAGACTTATCATTTATCGTCGTACCTCTATAATAAATCGTTGAAGTAGCATCCATCGTTGTATAATTTGTCCAATCGATACCTTTAGCTTTAGAAGTCTTTATCTTATCAACACCTTCATCGAATTCCGCTATTTTAATGACATAAGTATTACCATTATCAAAATCTTCTATAGAAGCTATTTTAAATGAACATTCATTAAATACGCCATTACCATCCGTTACCAATTTATAACTCAAGTATTTTTCTCCAGTAGATTCAAATCCTTCTGGAACTGTATACTTAATCAAATTACCTATATCATAATTACCATCATATTTAATTGTACCATCAAACTTATATTCACTTTGCTTCTTAGCAGTTGTCTGTCCTTCAAAAGCTTTACGAATTATTTTTGAAAAGTCTCTATTTGGTAAAACTTTAATACTAATGAAGATAATAGATGCCAAGAACAAACAGATTACTAAAATACCATTTATAGGTGATCTCTTTCCTTTATTTCGAACAACAACTTGTAACCTTTCTTGGCTCATTGGTTCACTTCTCTTGTTGTTTCTCTTTCTTGTTTGTTTAGCTACCATATTAGCTTTTATTACAAATAATCTATTAATAATAAGGGCATCAAATATATGTAATCCTAAAACACCCAAATAATTATAATTAATTGGCACAAAGAATAAAATTCCTAAAGAAGCAGCTAAGGCGATTATAGATGTAATAATCATCTTTCGATAAGCAAAAGCCGCGGCTCCAAAAATAAACCCACCAAAGCTAAATGGAGACATAACAATAGAGGTGTAATCTTCTCCACCAAATTCTTTAGCCAGTAAATCTTCTCTTACTTTAACCTCTTCTTTTGGTTTAACAACTTCAGCTGGAACAGGCATATTTGCTTTTTGTGCTTCTTCCTGTTGTTTTTTAATCAATGCTTCTCTTTGATTAGCTGACATAACAGGTTCTTCCAACACATCAGGTTCTTCCAATACTTCTTGACTTAATGGTTGAGCTGCCATCCAAGGTTGGGCAGGTGTTTCAACCAATGTCTCAATCTGTGGTTGTACTTGTTGTTGAGGCATTTGAACTTGTTGTGTAGCTTGGAATATTGCAGATTGTTCAATTGTTGGTACTCCAGTTTGAGGAACAACTCCTTGATTATATACAGGGACTTGCATTGTATTATTCATTTGCACTTGTTGTGTATTATAGCCCATAGCAAGACTACCATCTTGAGGTAATACTTGCGTATTATAAGCCGTAGTTCCAACAACTGGAACTGTAGGTTGAACGACTGTAGGTATCACAGTTGTTTGTGTAACTACCGGTTGAACAACCCCAGGTTGTACAACTCCCGGTTGCATCATCGTTGGTTGTTGAACAGCACTAATTCCCTGATCAATTTGCGGAACTTGTACCAAACTATTATTAGCGACCTGAGAACTACTAAAATCATCCAACGACTCAATATTTTGATTATAATCTAGTGTATCAAGTGTTTCTGGTTCTGTTGTAGTAACCACTGGAGTTGCTTGAGTATCCGTAATTGGAATAGTCGCTGTATTTTGTGTTTGCATGTTTTGCATATTGAAAAAAGTTCCAGTACTAGCAGGTTGCGCAACTTCAGTAGTAGCAGCCTCGACAGTATTAGGTGCAGGTTGTCGAATAGCTTCCCAACTAGAAGTATTACTATTATTAGAAGCTGTTGCTTCGCTAGCTGAAACCATTGTTCCAGAATTATCAGACATAAAAGCATTAGAAAAAAACTTTTTCTTAGTATGTCCTAAAGGCATAGAATCCCCATTATTCATGGGTTGATTATTAAACTGATTATTGAATTGATTATTTAAACCATTTTGATCGTTCATAACCCTACACCTCTATCATAATCATAACATTATTTCAATCTAGTGTAAATTTATAATAAAGCTTGAAAACAAAAATAGTGCCACAAAAATGTAAAGCACTATTTATTTTTTTCATTTGATTATTTTTTTAGCATTTTATCTAACTTAATTAACTCTTTTTCATTCTTCAAAGGTTCCTGTAAATCAATTATTTCTACATTTCCATATAGTTTACGCACCTTTTCAGTAGCTTTAGGCGATGTTCCACTTCCACTAGTAAAAACAAAAGCCATTTTTTGGTTATCCAGTTTCAATTCTTTTAAAACAGTATTTATAGGTGAAGAAAGTCTTGCATTCCATATTGGTGAACCAATATATATTTCATCATAATCACTAATATCATAATTAAATTCTTTTAATTTATCATGATAATTAACACTAGCTTTAAAACCACCTACTAAAATACTTAAAGCAAAACTCTTTGGTATATCTTTCTTAGGAATAACTTTTCTAATATCAAA
>JAEEGL011230584.1_pt1 | contig 10816 bp, 9 predicted proteins | sample 9134231 | NCBI WGS metagenome assembly JAEEGL01 (sample SAMN16246548, study PRJNA631951) | gut metagenome | biome: gut microbiome; feature: rumen; material: fiber-attached | host: Bos | place: Iran: Karaj | collected 2018-10
CCTGAACCTTATTCTTGCTGGTATTATATGCGGTTGTTGCATCTGTTACTGCCTGAGCGAGAGTATTTTTAACGGCGTTATAATCTACTGTTGCATCATCTAAAGCTTACAATATGTGCCATAGTTCATGCAAGCATGAATATGTCCCACATTGTCACGGTCGCCCGCCTCATTGCTAACGCGGTATATCTCTGTTGCACTATCCTGGGAGTCACCTCCACCAGACGTTATCTGGCATCCTGCCCTGCGAAGCCCGGACTTTCCTCTCCCATGCCCTTTCGTTTGCATGGCAGCGATCATCTATCCTACTCAAGCTTTTAAATTTTAACACATTTACAATCTATGTAAAAGCTTATAGATACTAGCACAGTAGGCTCGTTATGTCAAATTACTTGTTGTAATTAAATTGTGCACTTGTTATAGTAAATTATAGGGGGAATTTATGAAAAAGAGGTTATTTTACGGGGGAATTGCAACAATCACATCATTATCGCTGATGATCACGTCAGTGCCTTTAGTAGCGCATGCCGAAGAACTGGATGAAACTATTGCAGTCATGCAGCAACAAGAGGCCGAAACTCAGCAGACAATATCAAACCTTGAGAAGCAGACCAAAGAGACTCAGGATGCTATCAAGGCTCTTCAGGGTCAGCAAATGCAGACGCAGACCAATGTTTCCAATCTCCAGAATCAGAGTAGTGCCCTTCAGAGCACTATCAACGGATATTCCAGCAAACTAACAACCCTTAATCAGGAAATCTCAGAGACCGAGAGTCAGATGGCTGAAGTCTCTTCTCAAATAGTCCAATTAGAAAATGAACTCTCAATAGCGCAGCAACAGGAAAAAGACAGATATGAGCTTCTCAAAAAACGCCTTCAGTCAACCTATGAAAACGGAGGTAGTTCCGGTCTTCTGCGGCTTCTCCTGGAATCAGGCTCCATGAGTGAGTTTCTGACCAAATTTGAATACTTAAATGCAATAATGTCTTATGATCAGCGTAAGATCAGGGAATATCAGTCTCTCCAGGAGCAGATACAGGCCAAAAAGGAAGTTGTAGAAGAAAAAGAAGCTGAGCTTGATAAATATCAGGACAGCCTCGATGAAAAGCACGACGAACTCACAGTACTCACCAACACTGTAAAAGGACAGCTTAGCAATACAAATTCCACTCTGAATTCAGAAAAAAACAAGCTTGCCAATTTCGATCAGCAGTTAAAAGAGCTTGATAAAAAAATGAAGGGTCTTGAATCACAGACGGCTGCTGCACAGGCCAAACTGGCTCAGCAGATTGCGGAACGACTGGCACTTACAAAAGAGGATACATCCGGTTCCTACTCTGCAAGTGATGAAGAACTTATCTGGCTTGCCGCCACAATTCAGGCAGAAGCCGGAGGAGAATCCTACACAGGTAAACTGGCTGTTGGCTCAGTTATAATGAACAGGGTAAAAAGTTCTTCATTTCCTAATACCATTGTTGGCGTTATAACTCAAAATCTCCAGTTTGCGTCCTACAGATCAGGAAAGGTTGAACTCATCATATCAAACGGGCCAAACTCCACCTGCGTAAACGCAGCACGAGAAGTTCTTGGAGGTGCCAGAGTAGGTGATTATCTCTTTTTCATGACCAAATACTGGGCAGATTACTACAGGATCAGTGAATACAACATGATCGGCAATCACGCTTTCTTCTATAGATGGATTACCAAGCCCGAGGAGACACCTGCTGAACAGCCGTCTGAAAATCAGGATCAACAAGAGCCTCAGGAGAATCAGGAACAGGAAGAACAAAATCAGGAACAGTATCAGGAAAATCAAGAGGAGCATAATCAAGACGAACAACCTGAAGAAAACCAGGATCAGCAAGATGAGTCTGAAGAAAACCAGGACCAGTCCGGTGAGAATCAAGAAGGCCAGAGCGAACCTTAACAACCATTTCAAACTATCCCTAAATCACCCAAGCATTTAATTTATCAGCCTGAATACATGAAATAGCCAGAAATGTGCAGTTCTCGGAAAACAAGCATTTCTGGCTATTCATTAATATCGCTGATAACTAAATCTCAACACCCTCAATAATCAAAGGTGAATATATTATTCATAAGCTCTGTCATTTCATCCAGGCTTATCTTCTCCACACTCTCTAGTGTGTACTCAATTTCATTTCTGACCCAGATTGCTGTATCGAAGCCATCCTCGGTTCCATACAGTCTGACATCAACACCATCTACCGTGATCAGCTCAGCTGTCTCATTCCGTTCAAAAGTCCCGCCGGTCTCTGCAATATCGACAAGCTTGGTTTCTCTGACTGTTATCTGATTGCCTGTAACATCATAGACTATTGTTGCAGTTGTTTCTCCATCAAGATAATAATCTATCTCTGATGAGATGCTGCTAAGGTACTCTATTTCTGAAAACTCAGCACCGACAACTTTAGATAGCTTCTGAACAGAGTCATATTTAACCCAGCTCCCTTTGATAAGCTCATTTTCCTGCTTAACATCATCCGCTGTTTCATGGTGAAGATCGGCTGCTGCTTCATGAGCAACCTCCATAGCCACCTCGCTCATAGTAGTCGTTTTCATAAGGTCATTGCCTCTGGAGCCAAACACAACTGCGCCTCCAACAAACAATATAACTGCCGCCGCAGCAAGTCCTGCATACCTGAAAATAGACTTAAAATCTATGGTATTATCGTTATCTGATGCCAAGTCACGTACTATAGCATCCTCGCCTTTGGATTTCTCATCTTTGAATTCCCCATCCTTGAATTCCTCAGCTATATTCTGAAGGATCCTGCTGCGCATTTCTTCAGTAACTTCTATTTTATTCATGACATCATTGTATTTACCCAAAGTCGTACGCCTCCTTCAAAATCTTTTTAAGTTTATCACGTCCACGCTTAAGATCAGATCTAATCGTGGACTCATTTCGGCTAAGTATTTCCGCAATCTCCTTAGTTGAATATCCTTCCTGATAAAAGAGATGTACCACCTCTCTATATTTATCCGGAAGAGTCTTGACAGCTTCCCATACGTAAGAAAGATCCTCTTTATCTTTATCTGCAACCAATTCCTCAGAAAGCTCATCCGACTGCCTTCTCTTAAGATACAGTATCTTGTTCTTACTGAGGTTGGACGCCACAGTAATCAGCCACGCCTTCTCATGTGAATCATTAGCAAAAGTCGGGTTATTCCTCAGAAACTGAATTAGTGTATCCTGCAAAATATCCTCTGCATCCTCCATATTATGTAAATAGGAATACGCTACCCTAAGTATAATATTCCCATATTTGTCCATTAATGCTGCCGCCCTTTCTGTGACAGCCTGATTACAATCTCCCATTATTCCTCCGTAAAGCAAAAAACCTATTATATATTTCCCCATGTCAGCTTATTTGCAAGTAATATCCACAAATATGCGACAGGTAATTATATCATGCTTTACGGAGAAAATGTATTTTTTATATCACTTTACAGAAATAATAATATTCAGCTTCTTTTGCTGAGAGTCTTTACAAGATAAAAGAATTCATCCTGATAATCATCAGTCTCTTCAAGCTCCTTGTATGTCTTGATAATATCCTCAAAGCTGGATGTTCCCTTGTTCTCACTGTCCTCTAAAATCATTGCAAATTCTGCGACACTACCAGCAAATTTAAAGTCATCACTTGGATTCTCAGTTACTACATCATCGCCTACAACTACGCTAAAGAGCTGCGATTCATCATCATCAGGATCCTTATAGCGAACACTGACTGTTGCAAACTCATGCGCATACTTAACCTTTTCTCCACTAACAGCCTTCTGCTCATCCTGATACTTAAGGTCAATCGCCTTAGGGCTGCGCGCAGGAACTATCTCGTAAAGAGCTACTACACTGTGACCGGCACCTATTTCTCCGCCGTCTTTAGTATCATCATTAAAATCCTGGTCATCCATCATTCTGTTCTCATAACCAATAAGCCTATATGCATTTACATTTGCAGGATTAAATTCAACCTGGAGCTTAACATCCTTTGCTACTGTGTAAAGAGTTGATGACATCTCATCTACTAAAACTTTTTTGCCCTCTTCAAGAGAATCTATATAGGAATAGTTACCATTTCCACAATCAGCAAGGGTCTGCATCTTGTCATCCTTATAGTTACCCTCGCCAAATCCAAGAATTGAGAGGAATACGCCTTCATCTTTTTTGTCTGTAATAAACTTCTCAAGGTCATCCAAATCTGATATGCCAACATTCAGATCACCGTCAGTTGCCATGATAACTCTGTTATTGCCGCCTTCAATAAAGTACTTCTGCGCGATTTCATATGCCTTCTGCATACCGGCCTGACCGTTTGTACATCCGTTTGCATGGAGCTTATCTATAGCTTTTTTTATGTCTTTCTTATTACTCATAGGTTCACCTGAAAGAACCACCTTCTCTTCACCTGAATATGTGACAATCGAAATAGTTCCTTCATCGGGAAGGGAATCTACAAGCTCATCAAATGACTTCTGTAAAAGAGGAAGCTTATTTCTGGAACTCATTGATCCGGACACATCTATCAGAAATACCAGATTGCTGACCGGAGCTTCTTCCATATCAATCTCTCCTGTCTTCATCCCGACAAACATAAGCTGATTGTCTGAATTCCAGGGGCATGCAGAAACCTCTGTGGTTATACCGAACAGATCTCCTTTTTCAGGTTCATAGAGATCATAATTAAAATAATTGATGAATTCCTCAGGTCTTACAGATTCAGGATCGATTTCTCCAACTGCATAGCCATCCTCGATCATTCTGCGGACATTTGAATATGATGCAGTATCAACGTCAGCTGCAAAAGTAGAAAGCGGCTGATCCATTACAAGATTAAAACCGTTTTCTTCCGGCTTGGTATAGGATTCATTATTATTAATTACTTTTTTATCGCCATAATAATTATCAGTAGTATTGTCAGAATACTTGTAATTATTATTGGTTCCAGCAGAATACTTACCTCTTTCATCAGCGGATTCAGACTCACTATACACCGGAGCCTGAGCTGCTCCCTCAGTATAAGTGTCATTTTGGTAGTACTCTGCCTCGGATGCAGTCGAATCAGTCATGTTATTTGCACCTCCGCATCCGGCAAGTGTGGTCATCAGTAATGATGAGCCAATTAGTAGTGACAAACCTTTTGCATTCTTTTTCATAATTTTTCCCTCCAAGTTTATGCACAGAAATCATTCTGTGTTTTTAACCTTCTATCCATTAAACACATCCCAGGTAAGCCATGTTGCATAATCATCAAAATAAAAATAAATTTTATTAAAAAAAAATTATTTCTTTACTTCGTATATTTTTATAAACGATTAAAATGATAAAATAAGTACGTAAATTAGTTTATATCCAATTGGACAGTTAGCTGCCCACAGGAGCAAACCATTGGGAATTAACGGCAAAACCACAGCTGAATTTGAGCAATATATTATTGATAATTTTGATATTGCTCTAAAAGAAGAATGGATAAAGGCATATCATCAGCCTCTTATTCGTGCTGCCAGTGGAAAAGTTTCCGATGAAGAAGCTTTTGCCAAATGGGAAGATCCTAAATACGGCACTTTCTCAGCATCTGAATTCGTCCCCATTTTAGATAGAAAAAACTCACATATAAACTCGACCTGTACATGGCCGAAAGAGTTCTCAAGAAAATAAAGAACCAGGGAGAACATGGCCTTTATATGGTTCCTGAGTCTATTAATATCGCCAAAACTGATTTTGACCGTTGTGACATGGTCACTGAAATAGCTAAAAGAATAGATGCCTCAGGCTTATCCAGGGACAAGCTCTCAGTTGAGTTATCCGAAAGGACCATATCATCTGACGTTGATTTTATGAAAACTCAGATTGAACGTTTTCAAAATGAAGGAATCAAAGTGTGGATGGATGATTACGGAAGCGGCTACTCGTCTCTTCTTTTGCTGTTGCAGATTCACTTTGACCTACTAAAAATTGATAAAGTCTTTGTTGATCAGATTGAACATAGCGAGAAAGGCCGCATCATTCTGACAGAGCTTGTCAAAACAGCTCTTTCTCTTGGAATAGACACGGTTGCCGAGGGCGTTGAAACCAGGGCTCAGAACGAATTCTTAAAAGAAATCGGTTGTACCAAATTACAGGGATATTTTTACACACCTGCACTTTCTCTCGCCGATATCATAGAAAGAAATGAAAAGGGCATACAGATAGGATTTGAAAATCCAGCAGAAGTTGACTATTTTGAGCAGCTTGGCAAAGTAAATCTTTATGATCTGTCCATTTCTACAAATGACGATTACTCTCAGGATACCTATTTTGACACAATGCCTATGGTCATCTTTTCTATCGATGATGTAAGCGCTAAGTTTATCCGCGGAAACAAAACCTTCAGGGAATTTATAGAAAATAACTATAAGCATCTCTTAGAAATTGACCGATTCATGTTTGAAAACTTCAAGCCCGGGTCAGGTTTCTACTCATTTAACGCAGTAAGGCAATGTGCCGCTGACGGAAAAAGAGTGATCATCGACGACAGATTAAATGATGGTCGAAGCATACAGCTATTAATACGCAGAATCGCTGTTAATCCGGTGACCCATTCTGCCGCTGTTGCTATATGCATATTATCTGTCAGCAACTACAATTCAGAAGATAATCTCACCTACAACTATGTGGCGCGAATTCTTTCCCAGGACTATATCAGGCTATTCTTTGTCGATATGGACACAGAGAATTATACTTCTTACTTATCAGATGGTCCAAATCGCGATATCAAGATTGACAATCATGGCTCAAACTTTTTCAACCTTTCAAATGATGATTTTAATCTGAACATGCTCCCTGAAGACAAAAAACAGTTCACCAAATCTTTTACCAAAGAAAATGTCGAGCAGGGAATCAAAAATAACGATGTCTTCTCAGTTGTTACCAGAATCATCTATGGAGAAAAGCCTATCTATGTCTCTGTTAAAGCAGTTAAGGTTCACGGAAACGGAAATCACATTATTGTAGGAATCTCTGACGCAGATGCTCAGATAAAAAACAGGGAAGCCTTGGAAAAAGCCAAGGAAGAAAGGCTTATTTATTCCAGGATTGGAGCTCTAAACGGTGACTTTGTCTATATTTACACTATTGATCCAAAAACCATGCACTTTATCAAGTATAATCCTTCCGGTAATAATTCAGACATGGATTTACCGGCTGAAGGAGATGATTTCTTTAATACCGTTTATAAAAGGATACCTGTTGGTATCTACCATGAAGATGTAGCTGCTTATCAAGCCGCTTTTACAAAAGAAAATGTATTCAGGCAGATTGAAAACACAGGAATCTTCGAGCATCACCACAGACTTAATTTTAATGGCAAACCAATCTATGTTGTAATGAAAGCAACCATTGTTCATGAAGATGACAGTGATCATCTTATCATTGGTATTATCAATGTAGATGAGAGAGTCAGAAAAGAGCTTGAATATGCCAAAAGCCTTGATGCTGCTGAAAACAAGGCGGTTATTGATGACCTTACAGGAATAAAAAATAAAAAAGCATATTCAGAAGCAGAACAAAAAATAAATGAACAAATTGCCAAGAAGGAAATGTCACCATTTGCCATTGCTATTTTTGATATCAACGATTTAAAGCAGGTAAATGATACACTTGGGCACCAGGCTGGTGATGCTCTGATTCAGAACGGATGCGCAATGATCTGTCAACACTTCAAGCACAGTCCGGTATTCCGCGTCGGTGGTGATGAGTTTGTAGCTATACTAAAGGGTTATGATTACAACAATGTTGTCAGATTAATGGATAATTTCTACAAGCACAACCTGGAGAACAAAGCCAAGGGCGAAGTTGTAGTTGCTGCAGGAATGTCTAAATACGACAACGACAAAGCTGTAGCTACTATATTCAAACGTGCTGATGAGCAGATGTACGCAAACAAAAAGAAGTTAAAAAAGAGTGAATAACTATCTATCATAAGATGGTCATTCACTCTTTTATCATCTGTCATATCAAAATCATAGCTTAATCTTGCAGCTTAAATCCCGCAAATATTCTCATACCTTGAAACAGCTTCCGCCTACAAACTCACGGCATATAGAGTTACGTGGAAGGAAAGAACTGTCTACACTTACAAAATAATCGAGGAACTTAAGAAGCCTCTTAGCTTCGTAGTACTCAGGTTCATCTTTTCCTATATTGAACAAAAGCGGTTCAGCATATTGCTTGATTACTGCAAGCTCGTAGATCTGAGCTGAATTAAACATTTCGTCCGCTTCCTCCTGGAATGGGAAAATGTTCGCTTCTTCACCGGCTCTTACAGATCCCCACATACTGATAGTCTTCTTGGCAGAAGCGCCTCTTGTACGGGCATCTCTGACAATCCTTCTAAGAAGTCTTCCATCAGTTGTAGGAATTCTATTGTGATTATCAATACTAAGCGTAGTCAGGGCGCTTATATAAATCTTAAACTTGGACTCACTTGGAAGAGCATAGCTCATTTTCTCATTAAGTCCATGAATTCCCTCAATAACAAGAACATCATTCTTACCAAGCTGGAGGAAATCGCCGTTCATTTCTCTTTTGCCGGTCACAAAATTAAACTCCGGCATCTCAACTCTCTCGCCCTTTAAAAGCCTTGTCATATCCTGATTAAATCTCTCTACATCAAGTGCCTCAAGACATTCGAAGTTATAGCTTCCATCCTCATTAAGAGGAGTCTTTTCTCTGTCAACGAAATAGTTATCAAGACTTATTGGATGCGGGGTAAGTCCATAGGTACGAAGCTGAATGGAAAGCCTGTTTGCAAAGCTTGTCTTACCTGAAGAACTTGGGCCTGCTATCATGACAAACTTAACATCGATCCTCTTAAATATCTTCCTAGCAATATCAGCAATTCGGCTCTCCTGAAGAGCTTCCTGAACAAGGATCATCTCATTGATCCTGCCCTCGCAGATCATATTGTTAAGATCACCAACATTGGCGATTCCCTGCATTGCACCCCAGTCACTTGAGAGCATCATTGTATTAAAGAGCTTCTCTCTTGGCTCTGAAACAACTACTTTTTCAGGCTCCTGCTTGGTAGGCAGGGTGAATAATAATCCTCCGTGATAACACTCAACCTGGAAGTTCTCTATATAAGAGGTGTTAGGAAGCATATATCCATAAAAATAATCATAGAGATCGCCCAGTTTATAGATATTGATCTCGGAGCTTCTCCTGTATTTAAGAAGGGCCACCTTATCATCCATGCCCTGCTTCTTGAATATTTCTATAGCATCATCAAGAGGATAAACTCTCTTAGTTATAGGCATTTTCTCTGAAATCAGGAATTTGATCCTGTCAGATACCTTGGCTGCAAATTCATCGTCAACCTTGATATCGCCCTTGATCGTGCAGTAATAGCCATTACCTATAGTAAACTCAACTCTGGTTTTGAGCTGCTTGTCGCCTCCTACATCGCGAACAGCCTTGATAAGAAGCATGATCGCTGTTCTGCGCATGGTCTTATAACCGATAGTATCGCTAAAAGTGATAAAAGAAAGCTCTCCGTCCTTTTTGACTGTCTTCATGAGTTCTCTTATCTTGCCGTTAAACATAACAGCAGCAATCCTGCTGTTATACTGGCTCTGATACTCCTTGGCAATTTCTTCGTAGGTAACGCCTTTATTGTATTCTTTTTGAATTCCATTAATTGTTATTATAGACATACGGAATTCTCCTTTTCCCTCATATGTTGCAGCAATAAGAAGTTCCCCAAATTACTGCACTTATATAATCATTCAAATAATTGAAGAACAGCTGTAGTCTCAGCAAGATCCGTCCGGAGCTCTTCATATCTACCGGTCTGTCCCTTGCCTTTAAGTTCTTCTAATATCGCAGCTGTAACTTCCGCTCCATGTCCGCAGTATTCCTGTAATAAGGGATCCCCATGCAGAATATTGCATTCGCCAAATCTATCGCAGATATGTTCTGCTCTCTCTACGTCACATCCGCATTTTTCGGTCAAAAGAGCTATAGCATCCGCATAATGATCTCTTTTTCTGCCAAATCGTCCGGCAGTTCTTTCTCCCACAAAGGAAACCTTCATCGGAAAATAGTATTTGCCATCATCAAAAACGATCTTCTCATCAAGAATCACATATCCCTTATCTCTTAGATATTTGCGAAACTCATCAAGATCTGACTGCGGCTGCAAAACTCCAAAGCGAACTCCAAGAGCTACAGGGTCTCCTTCTTCAAGAATACGCATCATGAGTTTGCCGCCCATTCCTGCTATGATAATTGCATCTGCTTCTCCGGGTTCTAAGGCCTTAAGTCCATCTGACAATCTGGTCTTAATATGATCCGAGAACCCAAAGTCATGAATGTTGTTCAACGCTCCTGATAAAGGGCCTTTTCTAACATCCATGGCAATTGCCCTACTGGCAATACCGCTCTCTACAAGATAGATAGACACATACCCGTGGTCACAGCCTATATCTGCGACCACAGGTTTTTCGTCTATATCGTTTAGATCATTACTGCCTTCTATAGCATCAGCATCTGTCTGTCTCAGCATTTCTGCAAGCACCAACAGTCTATGTGACATTCTCGAGGCGACACTTATTTTTTTATCAGCTGCCATATCTTAATCCAAATAATCCTTGAGCTTACGGCTGCGGCTAGGATGACGAAGTTTTCTAAGAGCCTTGGCTTCGATCTGTCTGATACGCTCACGGGTTACGTTAAATTCCTTACCAACTTCTTCAAGAGTTCTTGCTCTTCCGTCATCAAGACCAAAACGGAGACGAAGAACCTTCTGCTCAC
>JAEEGL011528791.1_pt1 | contig 10816 bp, 8 predicted proteins | sample 9134231 | NCBI WGS metagenome assembly JAEEGL01 (sample SAMN16246548, study PRJNA631951) | gut metagenome | biome: gut microbiome; feature: rumen; material: fiber-attached | host: Bos | place: Iran: Karaj | collected 2018-10
AGAACAGGGAGGCATTTGAGATGTACCGGGAACTGCTTGACAACGCGGAGAAATATCTTATAGACGAAAGCCGTATTGCCGTTATGGGTGACAGCTCGGGAGGCACTATGTCAGCCGCGATCTGTCTTCTTGCAAGAGATGAGGGTATTCAGAAGCCCTGCGGACAGCTTTTGCTGTATCCGAGCCTCGATACACGCGGGAATACCGCCTCTATGGAGAAATATCCGGATGTTCCGGTGGTCAATGCCGAGGCGATCAATGCATATAAGAATATCATCCACGCCGATAAGGCGGAGGGGGCGAAGTTTTATCTGTCTCCCGCTGAGGCTGATTCTCTTGCCGATCTGCCTCCTGCCTATATAGAACCGGCTGAGTTTGATGCCCTTCATGACGAGGGAGTGGCATATGCTCAGGCGCTGAGACGTTTCGGCTGCGAGGTCACTCTTAATGAGACAAAGGGAACGGTTCATTCCTTTGATATGGCTAAGGACAGTAAGGTACTGGCACATGCCATGGACAGAAGGATCGATTTCCTGAAGAAGGTTCTTGGGAAACACTGATCGGCTAAGTGTTTCCTGACTGTTATTATCCATGGCTTGAGATGGGTAGTGCGGATCCTTCAATGTGCAGATTTAAACAGTCCCTGATCGTTCACGGGGCATTAAAAAACCGGCAGATACTGTTGGGAGCCTGAGCTCGCAAACAGCGCCTGCCGGTTTTTTCATGAAACCGGATCAGGAAAGGCTTTCGGGAGGAATCCCAAGGATATAGGCAAGCACCTCGGGATCGTACCCGAGCAGGGAATATCTGTTCACCTTATCAAGCAGGGAATGCCTGAAAAAATCCATGGAGTTTCTCAGGACCGTTACGGTGAGCGTTCCCTCCGGAAGACCGTTTATATCGATTATAAGAGAGGTGCCAAGCCTGGGGATGCTCTCCTCCATCCATTGCTTCAGATCATGCTCTTTTTCCGAAAAGGCATATCTGATGCCATAGAGCTGATACATTCCGAAAAACCATGTCTCGATGTTCTTTTTTTCCCGGTAATCCCTGTAGGCCTTCTGAACGTACTGCACGGATACTTCCTCACAGAGCTTCGGAATATCGAACTCCTCACAAACGCTGATCTCCTCCTGAACCGCTTCCTTTGAAAAGCCCGTCCATGCGGATATATCATCAACGCTGACGCTGCTTAATATGCTCTTCTTTGCCTTTTCGGATAAATAGATCCTGGCTATGATCAGCTGCGTCTGAATCTTTCTTTGCTTATCCATTATTTACTCCCATCAACTTTATGATACCCGGACATGATATCATATTTTAATGTCAGGGTCAAAAGGTGCTTTTGGCCGCAAAGGCTTTAGCACTGACCTTATATTTTGGGAATATGGGAAAGCACGGATCATGCAAAGCCGGAGTGATCCGCAAATGCCGGCGTTAATTCAGAAAGGCGTACATCAGGCCGAAGGTCGCGGGCCCGCAGGTTATGGTAAGGGCGGGAGAGATCTTCTGACGCACGATATCCCGGAAAGCTATGTGCTTTCGGATCTCTTCTTCGATCATATCCAGCTCTTCCTCGGAACGTCCCACATGGACGATGATGATAGTTCCGGGATCGATCCGCTCCTTATCCCTGAGACAGTTTCGGATGAAATGTTTCCAGGCCTGTTCCCTGGTCCCCATATGCATTCCGCTAAGCACCATCCTGCTCTTTTTCATGTTCAGGACCGGGTGCAGGAGAAGGGCGCGGCTCAGGATATGCAGCCTTGAGCTTATATAGCCTGCTTTGTAAAGAGCTGTTGTATTGCTTACTATCAAAGAAGTTCTTACACGAAAAGCGTTATTTGACATTTCCTCAACGATCTGCTCCTTTGTAAGCCCGTCTTTTACCCGCATGCTGGCGATCATAGCCATAAGGCCGAGGCCGGCGGACATCTGTCCCGAATCATAGACATATACATTTTCAAAGGTTGAGGCTGCCTCCAGGGCATGCTCGTAGCCTTTGGATATGTGGCGGGCGGCAGAGATGTGGATGATATTCTGAGCATGAGTCAGCTGTTCGGCGAAAAATGTCTCAAATTCCGCTACCGTCGGAGACTGGACACGGGCTTCGCCTCCCCCCTCAAGATAGGCAAGGATCCCGTCGCTTTCCGCTTCGAAGCCGTCCAGGAAATCGCCCCTGTCGGTAAATACGTGGAACGGGATCACTTCGATGCGGTATTCCTGCAGCATTTCGGCAGGAAGATCGGCCACGCTTTCGGTTGTGATCAGAGTCGAAACCTTCTGGCGGTTCATCGAGCTTATGGGATCTATCAGCTCTCCTGCCATGGCTTCCCTGCTGGTTATCGTAACCTTTTCCTGGGGAAGGAACTTAAGCGTTTCCGATTCCAGCATGGCTCCGTTGACGGGTTTTATAAGGTAATCGTCAAAGCCCTCGCGGTTGTAGCGGGCAATAAATTCCGATCCTGCATTGGCGGTCAGGACGATGACGGGCGTTTCACGGCACATGCCTCCGACCTGATCACGGATCGCATGAAGGCACTCAATGCCGTCCATCCCCGGCATTAAATGGTCCATGAATATGAGATCATATTTTGTCTGAAGAGTCATTCTGAGGGCCTCTGCCCCGGACAGAGCGGTATCGATATTGGTAAGGGTATCCGAAAGGAGCTTTTTGGCGACCAGGAGATTGGTTTCGTTGTCATCCACGAACAGGAGCCTTGCATCGGGAGCTTCGAAGCTCTGGCGATAGTGCTCTTTGGCGCGAAGCTGGTGCCTGCTCTCAAGGTTCAGTTCTCCGATGGCAGTTTCATCGGAGATCTGCTGGGGTATTGAAACGATAAAGGTGGAGCCCTTGGTATATACGCTGTTTACGGTTATCTCGCCGTTCATCAGGGTAACGAGTTCCTTGACGATGGCAAGGCCCAGCCCCGTGCCTTCTATATAACGGTTTTCATTGTCCTCCTCCACCCTTTCGAAAGCATCGAACAGGTGGGGGATGTTCTCTTTGCGGATGCCGGAGCCGGTATCCTCCACGATATATGTCACAAGAACAGACTGGGCTGTGGTCTTTTTATACTGCAGCGTAAGCTTTACCTCACCCTCCTGGGTATATTTGACGGCGTTGCTTAAGATATTTACAAGTATCTGACGTATACGGATCTCATCCCCGAAGAGCTTTGAGGGCATAGTCTGGTCGATCTCCACCCTGAAGGCAAGCCCCTTATCCTGAGCCCGGAGCCACAGCATGTTGACTATATCGGAAAGCATGTCTCCGACATCGTAGGGAGCGGGGTGGATCTCGAGCTTTCCGGATTCGATCCTGTTTATATCCAGAATATCGTTTATGATGGACAGCAAAAGCCTGCCTGCGTCCTGAATGTTTCTCGCATCCTCCGCAACCGCCTCCGATTCGGTTTCCCGAAGTATCATCTCATCCAGACCTATGATAGTGTTGATGGGTGTACGGATCTCATGGCTCATATTGGAGAAGAAGCGGCTGCGGGCCCTGGTGAGCTCTTCGACCTTTTGCTTTTGTTCCTCAGCCCGTCGCTTTTCGCTTGTATACATAAGGTTGACAAAGATGATCAGGATACCGAGCAGAAGATTTATAAGAATAATACTCAGAACGGAATCCAGATAGCTTATGCTTCTTTCGTAGATCCTGAAATCGCCCGGATTGAAATACATCAGTATATAGGTTATGAGGATGACCGCGATCTCCATTCCCTGATAGAGAAACTTCCTTTTTCCGTCGACAACAAGGGTTATATAAGCAAACCCGAAAATATACCAGCCGGGCTTTCCGCCGTAGAGACCGCCGCCGGAAAGAAAGTAAAAGGGCAGAAAAAAGAAGATAAGTACCAGCGAGACCAGACGGCTTCCCAGTACACAGCGCTTCGGGTCCTTGCAGGAGAAAAGGATAACAACGATGACAATATCCGATATCGCAAGAACTGCCAGATTGATCGCGCTTTCACGTATAAAGAAGCCGGCAATGAGCATAATATGAAGGGCTGCCGTAAGAACGGAGGTGGTAAGCAGAAACAGCCTGTCTTTGAGCGATCGCTGCGGATCATGGATATGCCTGCGGATTTCCAGGATATTATTCATTCTTCTTCGCCCTCCGTGATTTTCTTCAAAATGGCGGATGCATCCGCTGCGGCTGCCTTAAGATCAAATTCCGCAACCAGAAGGCCGGTATGCGTAAGCATGGCGGAAACAGGTTTTCCCCGGTAACTGCAGGAAGAAAGAGAACGGAGAATGCCTGTGGCCTTATCGCCTTCGTAGGTTTCCAGAGCGGAAATAAGCTCTGTCATTTTTTCGATCAGTTCCTTCCTTCCGATCTCCTGCGTAACAGTCTCTTCTTCAGGGGCCTGAACTCCGACAGCGTCATGGATCAGCTGGACAGTGCGTTCGTAAGTCCGGATCAGCTCCTTCTGATGAGAGAAAAGATATTCGGTATTTGCATCTCTCGAAGCCTCCTCCGCAGCCCTGGCAAGCTCGGATAAGCGTTCTGCTCCGATCATCTTGGCTGTGCTCTTTAATGCGTGGACCCGGATATTATAATCGGGCCAGTTTCTCTCTTCGAAGAAATATCTGAGCTCACGCAGACGGTCCACAGAGGTCATGGCAAAGCTGATCAAAAGCTCATTATAGAAGTTGCTGTCTCCCTTGCAGTAACGGATTCCGGCCCGGGTATTGATCCCTCCTTCGGAAAGAACGGTAAGGGTTTCTGCCTGTCGAAGCGGTGCGGTATCGGATAGTAACATCATAGCATCCTCCGAAGCGGCAAGCTGATCCTTGTCGACATAGGTGATGGCGGATTTCGGAAGCACCAGCTTCAGTATCCGGTCCAATTCACTGTACTCGATCGGCTTGGGAAGAAATCCGTCAAAACCGGCGGAAATAAACGTTTCCCTGGCCCCCGATACGGCGTTTGCCGTAAGGGCCACAATGCTTACGGAACGCCCTGCTCTGGTAAGGTTTCTTCTGAGATGGAGCATTGTTTCTATTCCGTCCATTTCAGGCATCATATGATCCAGGAAAATGATGTCAAATTCCTCAAGCTCCACAATCCGGATCGCTTCGGCTCCGCTTAAGGCTGTTTTCACGATCATGCCGTACTGCTTAAAGATCCCCTCGGCTACCATAAGGTTCATTTCCTCATCGTCCACGACCAGGACACGTACACCGGGACAGAGCATCTGCTTTTCATTGAAGTAGTGTTCGGACTCGCCGGAATTGATCACGGAGGCCAATGTGAAGGAATAGAAGGGTGTCTTTACGATCCGGATCCGGCTGTCCTGGGGAAGCGGGAAATAGCTTTGGGCTACAACAACGACCTGGATACTGCTGTCGAGACTTTCATAAAAGGTGACATTATCCTCATATTCCGGCTGACCGATGAAGAGATGCGTAAGCGCGTAGGTCTTCATCAGCTGGGTCAGCTGGTCATCGTTCTCGATCCTGTGAAGAGGTATGTGAAGCCCTTCACTGGCATGGACAAGCATGATGCCGAAATAATCCTTCATTTTCGGGACGGTCAGATGATCGATCCCGGAATATATAGCTGCGCAGACCTCTTCCCTGTTTTTGATGGCGATGCAGGGAGAGGCGTCGATGACCTTCTGGGGAATGCTGAGGCGGACATTTGTGCCCTCGCCCGGTTTACTGGTGATCTGCATGAAGCCGCCCATTGAGTCGACCAGACCGTGGACGATGGAAAGGCCAAGCCCCAGGCCCCCTACGATGTGATCCTTCCCGCCTTTGGTCTGGTAAAACTGTTCGGTGAGGCGGTTGATCTCGTCCTGTTCGATCCCTATCCCGGTATCGTTTACGGAAATACAGAGGTTAACGCCGTAGGCCTTTTTACGGGAATAGATGTGCACATAGACTCCGCCTTCCTCTGTGAATTTCATTGCATTATCGATCAGGTGGCGCAGGATCTTTCTGAGCTTTGCGCTGTCTCCCACCATCTGGAGCGGGATATCCGGTGATACATCAAAAAGCACAACCTTATTCTTTTCCGGATGAACACTCCGGCTTTCATTCTGCAGATCATTGAGAACCGAGATAAGCATGTAGGGCTCTTCATTTAAGATAAGCTTACCTGTATGTATTTCGGTATAATCAAGGATATCGCTGATCTGCTCATGGAGACGGAAGCCTGCCTGGCGGACCGATTCGATCTCATGTCTGAACTCATCATCCACCCCGGAGCTTAAAATGACCGAGGTGATCCCCGTGACCGCATTGATAGGGGTCCTGAGCTCATGGGAGACATTTGTCAGAAAATCTTCATTGCGGTGGTTTATCTCCGCTAATTCGGCTATTTTTTCCTCATATTCGTGATAGTTATAGTATCGACGCTGTACAAAGAATCTGGAGGCGAGGAGAGCCGCGAAAACAGTGATGAAGTGGTAGGAGATCCTTGAAACGGTGGCTGTGTCAAATATTATGACTCCCGTATTGGAAAGCCACCAGAGATCGATCAGGAAGTATGCGTAATATGACAGAATATAAAGGTAAACGATCCCAAGCTCTCCGGCAAGGGAAAAAAGAAGTATCCCGATCAGCGCCGTAGGTGTCAGATCATAAATATTATCGGTTACGAGGGTAAATAAAAGGACGAGAAGAACCGCAAAAAAACCGTAGATCCAGAGCCGGACCCCGGCTTCTACGGGCTGGGCTACATGTACGAACCAGGCAACCGACAATCCCATTATGATAAGAGGGATCGGCCAGAACTGCCAGCCAAGGAGGATTATATCTATTACCAGAAGCAGTGCAAAAACGCTGAAGGCGATAAGGATCACCAGATGAAGAGCGTTCTGCAGGTCGTTGGATTGCTGGTGCTTTAATTCCACGTTAATGCTCCCTCATTTCGTAGGCCGTGTCCTCGTCGATCATGGAGATCATGATATCGGCAAAGGCAGGATCAAATTGCGTGCCGCGTCCGTCTGCCAGTTCCTGACGCACCAGATGCTGGGGGAGGATATTCCTGTAGCTTCTCCGTGATGTCATGGCGTCGTAGGCGTCCGCTACGGCGATGATACGCGCTTCCTCCGGAATATCGGTTCCGGACAGCCCGTCCGGATAGCCCGAACCGTCGTAGTGCTCGTGATGCCATCTGGCGCCGGTTACCAGTTTGGGGAGCGAGGTGATATTCTTAAGTATCCTGGCCCCCATTACCGGATGATTCTTTACGACATCGTATTCCTCCTCCGAAAGCTGGGAGGGCTTGTTGATGACCGCATCGGGCACTCCGATCTTTCCGACATCATGGAGCAGTCCCATCATATAGAGATCCTCCTGATCCTTCTGGGAATAGCCGATAAGCGCCGCGATCCTTCTGGAATATTCGGCAACCCTCAGGGAATGGCCGTTTGTGTAGGTATCCTTGGCATCGATGGCGCCGGCCAGAGTCTCCACTATCTGCATGGACATGCGTTCGTTTTTTTCGTGCTCCGCCACAAGCTCCTTTGTTTTCTTTTCCACCTCTCTGGTCAGGTCGCCCTGCAGCCGTATGAGCTGAAGGGTATGGCGCACTCTGAGCAGCAGAACCTCCGGTACGAAGGGCTTTCGGATAAAATCCATGGCCCCCGCCGAAAGACTTCTGGTTTCCGTATCCGCATCGTCATCGGCAGTCAGAAAGATCACGGGGATATTCATCATACCGGCATTTTCTTTAAGGCTTGCCATGGTTTCAAAACCGTCCATTCCGGTCATATGAACGTCCAAAAGGATGAGATCCGGATGATTTGCCTGAAGAAATTCAAGAAGTTCTTCTCCGGAGCGCAGGGCACTGACCCGCATTCCTTCTGCGCCGAGGATGCGGCTTGCCATTCGAAGATTTGAAGTATCATCGTCAACTACGGTGATCCAGTCGCTCATACAGCAGAATCTCTCCTTTCATGAGGGGAAGCGGAAGAAATCATATTTTAATTCACAGCTACAGTCTGACAAATGTGGATCGCGACAGTTAATATTAAACAACAATAGGTCATTATATTTTACATTATATTTATACCGAAGACAAGAATATTTGTCCATATTTAACGTGGATGTATGAACCGGTTGTAACAGTTTGTCAAAGGGTGAACTGTTACAACCGGGTTCGGCAGCAGGCAGCAGGCTGTGCGACATTGTGATATGGCAGTAATGATGGTAGAATAAAACAAGCAACCCGGAGGTACGGGATTTTCAAAGGAGGGCTTAAAATGACGGAGAATATCAGGGTTTATTCACAAAACTGCATAAGGATAGAGACAGAAAAAGGGATCGTATACGTGGATCCGTTTCAGATGAAGGAGTCCCCGAAGGACGCGGATTTTATTCTGATCACCCATGATCATTACGACCATTTCTCGCCGGAGGATATCAGGAAGGCGGCCGGAGAGGATACGGTAATGGTGGTGCCGGAGAACATGAAGGATAAGGCAAAGGAGGCGGAAGGTTTTGTAAAAAGGACGGTGACCGTAAAGCCCGGGATCTCCGCCGAGATCGACGCTCTTAAGCTTGAGACCGTTCCCGCCTACAACATTAAAAAGCCCTTCCATCCTGAGAGCGCCGGGTGGGTGGGCTATATACTGAAGGACGGCGGAAAAAGGATATACATTGCCGGAGACACGGACGCCACGAAGGAAGCTAAGGCCGTGAAATGCGATATCGCTCTGGTTCCGATAGGGGGCACCTACACCATGGACGCAAAGACGGCTGCAGAGCTGGTGAACGAGCTGCATCCCGAAACAGCGATACCGGTTCATTACGGAACCATAGTCGGGAAGCCTTCCGATGGGGAGGTTTTTGAGAAGCATGTAAAGGAGCCGGTAAAGGTGGAGATAAAGATCCGGTTTTGATGCTAAGTGTTATAGGCTGAGCCTATAACACTTCATATTTTTCATGTATTATACAAAAACGGCTCGTGGCTGTATCATTCGGGATGCAGGACAAAGTTGCTGTTCACAGTCTTTTGGGATGTGAGGGTAACGGATAAAACGAGAAAGGATTTTACGGAGGATAGAGTCATGAGCGATTACAGATTTGAAACATTACAGCTGCACGTAGGTCAGGAACAGGCGGATCCGGCAACGGATGCACGCGCGGTGCCTATATACCAGACAACGTCATATGTTTTCCATAACAGCAAGCATGCCGCGGACCGCTTCGGATTGGCGGATGCGGGCAATATTTACGGAAGGCTGACCAACTCCACACAGGAGGTGCTGGAAAAGAGAATAGCTGCCCTTGAAGGCGGCTCCGCCGCGCTGGCGGTCGCATCGGGAGCTGCGGCTATCTCATACACGATCCAGGCGCTGGCCGCGGGAGGCGGACATATAGTATCCCAGAAAACCATATACGGAGGCAGCTATAATCTGTTAGCGCATACCCTTCCGCTTTACGGAATAAATACCACCTTTGTGGATGCCCACAACCTTTCGGAGGTAGAGGGCGCGATAAAGGACGATACCAGGGCGATATTCCTTGAGACTCTGGGAAATCCCGGCAGTGATATACCCGATGTTGATGCGATCTCAGAGATAGCCCATAAGCACGGGCTGCCCCTTGTGATAGACAATACCTTCGGAACACCCTATCTTTTCAGGGCTTTCGAGCACGGAGCCGATATCGTGGTTCATTCCGCCACCAAATTTATCGGTGGACATGGTACCACGCTGGGCGGTATAATTGTCGAGGCAGGTAAATTTGACTGGAAGAGCGCGGGAAAATACCCTAATCTTGCGGATCCCAACCCCAGCTATCATGGCCTTTCCTTCTATGATGCTCTCGGCCCCGCAGCCTTCGTCACCTACATAAGAGCGATCCTTCTGCGTGATACGGGGGCTACGATCTCACCCTTTAATGCCTTCCTTCTGCTTCAGGGCATCGAGACTCTGTCCTTAAGGCTTGACAGACATGCCGAGAATACAAAAAAGGTCGTCGAGTATTTAAGCGGGCATCCGAAGGTTGAGAAGGTGAATCATCCCTCTCTCCCCGATCATCCGGATCATGAGCTTTATAAAAAGTATTTCAAAAACGGCGGAGGATCCATATTTACCTTTGATATCAGGGGCGGACAGGAGGAAGCGTGGAAGTTTATCGATAACCTTAAGATATTCTCGCTTCTTGCAAATGTGGCTGACGTGAAGAGCCTTGTGATCCATCCTGCGTCAACCACCCATTCACAGCTGTCAAAGGAAGAGCTTGCCGAAACGGGAATCTATGACAACACCATCCGTCTCTCCATAGGAACGGAGCATATTGATGATATAATCGCAGATCTTGAAAATGCCTTTGCTGCTATCTGAAGAAGGATCCTTTATAGTAAACGGCATTAGGTTTTGCCTGATGGCGTTTACTATAATTGTTAACAAGGGGAGCGTAAATGACACTCAACCAGCTTAAATACGCGATAGCTGTTTCAAAAGAGAATTCACTCAATGATGCGGCAAAGAAGCTGTTCATTTCACAGCCCAGTCTTACGGGCGCCATGCATGCCCTGGAGGACGAGATCGGGTTCGACATCTTTATACGGTCAAAGAACGGGATTTCTTTGACCGTGAAGGGTGCCGAGTTTCTGGGCTATGCAAGATCGGTCATAGAACAGTACGATCTGCTGGATGCGAAATATGTTTCCAAAACAAACGTGAAGAGGCAGTTCAGCGTATCGATGCAGCATTACTCCTTCGCGGTGAAGGCTTTTATCGATCTTGTGCGTGAATACGGTTATGATGAATATGAATCTGAGGTTCATGAAACGAAGACGCACGAGGTCTTTTCCAATGTTTAAAACCAGAAGAGTGAGCTGGGGATA
>JAEEGL012277858.1_pt1 | contig 10816 bp, 9 predicted proteins | sample 9134231 | NCBI WGS metagenome assembly JAEEGL01 (sample SAMN16246548, study PRJNA631951) | gut metagenome | biome: gut microbiome; feature: rumen; material: fiber-attached | host: Bos | place: Iran: Karaj | collected 2018-10
ATCGTGGTGAACTGCATCATCCTCGGCCGCGCAGAGGCCTTCGCCAACAAGAACGGCGTGTGGGATTCCGCGCTGGACGGCATCGGGATAGGCATAGGCTTCACCCTGTCGCTCACCGTGATCGGCATCGTGCGCGAGATTCTCGGCAGCGGCGCAGTGTTCGGATGGAAGTTCATCACCGGCGACGGCATGCTGGCTTTCGTGATGGCTCCGGGCGCGTTCATCGTGCTGGGCTATCTTATGGTTCTGTTTAATAAGATTGCTAAAAAGTAGGACGTTATGGAATATCTGCTCATCATCATTTCGGCGATCTTCGTCAACAATATCGTCCTGGCGCAGTTCCTTGGCATCTGCCCCTTCCTGGGCGTGTCGAACAAACTTTCCACCGCATCGGGCATGAGCCTCGCGGTGTGCTTCGTCATCACCCTGGCAACGGTCGTGACATATCTGATAAACCAGTATCTGCTCGTCCCCTTCGGTCTCACCTTCCTTCAGACTATCGCATTCATCCTTGTGATCGCCGCATTGGTGCAGACCGTGGAAATCGTGCTCAAGAAGGTGTCGCCCTCGCTCTACCAGGCGCTGGGCATCTTCCTGCCGCTGATCACCACCAACTGCGCCGTGCTCGGCGTGGCCATAAACGTGGTCACCAAGCAGTTCACCTTCGGGGGAGAGGCCCACATGCTGGGGCTGGGGGAGGCTACCGTTTATGCTTTTGCCACATCCCTCGGCTATGGCCTTGCCATGATCCTCTTCGCGGGCATCCGCGAGCATCTCTCGCTGAACGAAGTCCCCAAGGCCTTCCGCGGCCTTCCTATCGCGCTCATCTCCGTGGGTATTATGGCATTGGCATTTCTTGGATTTTCAGGAATAGTTTAATATATTTGTCCAACTAAAACCTTATTGTTTATGAAAAAGATTTTGACTGTTATCATTGCAATGTTTGCCTTTGTCGCACTTGCAAGCGCACAGCCTCGCGCACTCGGTGTCCGCGTTGGTTGGGGTGGTGAAGTTTCCTACCAGCACACCATGGGTGGCGAGAACTTCCTCGAAGTTGATGCAGGTTGGGGCGCCAACGCCATCAGCGTCGGCGCAGCCTATGATTTCCAGATTGCTCCCGTAGGTCCTTTCGGATTCTATGCAGGCCCTGCCGCACATATGTGGCTCGGTGGTGGCGAGGATGCAAATCTTGTTCTTGGCGTCGGCGCGCAGGTCGGTCTCGAGTATGTCTGCAATTCAATTCCTCTGCAGTTCTCTCTCGACTGGAAGCCTATCTTCACCCTGATTCCCGGCACCGGCTTCGGCTGGCAGAGCTTCGGCCTCGGCATCCGCTACATGTTCTAGTGGAATCGAAGTCTTAAAGTCAATCAAACCGCTCCTGACGGGGCGGTTTTATTAAATCTATGAAGCATCTTTATACCATCATCCTGCTGTCTGTCATGCTGTCGTCATGTTGCGGCAACGGCAGTTCCTCCCTTCCCAGGGCAAAGGCAGACAAGGCATTCGCCGCCGCTTTCGATAATTATGTTGCCGCCGTCGATTCACTCAATGAGGGTATCTACAGCATTATGGTTGTCCGTCACGGAAAAGTGATCGCCGAAAAGTGGTTCGGGGATTATACTCCGGACAGCGTTTTCCCCATGAACTCCGTCAGCAAGACTTTCACGTCCATGGCCGTCGGTCTCCTGGTGGAAAAGGGGCTGATCAGCACGGACCAGAAGGTAGTTGACCTGTTCCCGGAAAAGGTTCCGGCCGAGCCTTCGGACAGGCTCATGCAGATGAGCGTCCACAATCTTCTCACCATGAACAGCGGACATCCCTCGGATCCTACGGCCAGAATCCGGGACGACAAACAGATTCCCCCCGAGGAAAATGACTGGATCGCGCGCTTCATGGAAGGTCCCTTTGACTATGCTCCGGGAGAATACTTCTGCTACAACAGTCTGTGCACATATCTGTTGTCTGCCGCGGTGCAGAAACTGACAGGGGAGAAGGTGGTCGATTTCCTGACGCCCAGGCTTTTCGACCCCCTCGGAATCGAGAAACCCGAATGGGACGAAAGCCCGGCAGGAATCAACTGCGGTGGATGGGGGCTGCGCCTCAAAACCGAAGATATGGCAAAACTCGGACAGTTGATCCTTGACGGAGGCGTATGGAAGGGACGCAGGCTGATCCCGGCGGATTGGATCTCCAAGGCAACTACTAAGCAGGTAGATAGCCGTCCCGCCGGAACGACTCCCGAAACCGTCGTCCAGAGGGGACTCACCACCGAGAACAGCGACTGGCTGCAGGGCTACGGCTACCAGATGTGGATGTGCCGTCACAACGCCTTCAGGGCCGACGGCGCGCGCGGCCAGCTCGTCCTCGTGATTCCGGAAAAAGACGCTGTCATTGCCGTGACTGCGCGTGTCACCCACGGCATGCAGCACGAAGTGGATATGATCTGGGATTATCTCCTGCCCGCGCTCGGCACAAAAAGTGCTTTTTTAGGCAGAAGGTAGCCAATTAATGGGTATCTTTGAGGTTGCAAACTAAAAACCTATGTTCAAAATTCTTGAGAAGAAGATGCTGAACCCTACCATCTACAAGATGGTGGTGGAAGCCCCACGCATCGCCAAGGCCGCCCTTCCCGGGCAGTTCCTCATAGTGCGTGCAGACGAGCCCGGGGAGCGAATTCCCCTTACTATCAGTGATTACGACCGCGAAAAAGGAACCGTGACCATCGTTATCCAGCCCATCGGCGCATCCACGCGCAGCATGGTGAACGATTTCGAAGCCGGTGACTCCTTCGCCGACGTGGCAGGCCCTCTCGGGAATCCTTCCGAGTTCGTGAAGATGAGCCCCGATGAGCTTGCGAAGCAGAAGGTGGTTTTCATCGCCGGCGGCCTCGGCACCGCGCCCGTATATCCCCAGGCCAAGTGGCTCCACGAGCACGGAGTGAGCGTGGATGTGATTATCGGCGCCCGCACAAAGGACCTGCTGATATATGAAGAAGAGTTCAAGCCCGTGGTGGATAACCTCTACATGTGCACGGACGACGGTTCCTACGGCTTCAAGGGAGTGGGTACCGCGCGTCTCGAAGCCCTGGTGGCCGAGGGTAAGACCTATACCCAGGCGGTCGCCATCGGTCCGATGATCATGATGAAGTTCTCGGTTCTCACCTGCAAGAAGCTGAACATTCCCATCTGGGTCAGCATGAACACCCTGATGGTGGACGGTACCGGCATGTGCGGCGCCTGCCGCCTGAGCGTTGGCGGAGTCACCAAGTTTGCATGCGTGGACGGTCCCGAGTTCGATGGTTATCTTGTTGATTTTGATGAAGCTATGAGGCGTTCAGCCCAGTATAAGGCCGAGGAGGGCCTCGCAAATGGCAAATAGAATCCCCCGTGTTCCTGTGCGTGAGCAGGATCCCAAGGTGCGTGCGCGCAACTTCGAAGAGGTGTGCTACGGATATAACAAGGAAGAGGCGATGCTGGAGGCATCCCGTTGCCTGCATTGCAAGAATCCCCGCTGTGTGGCATCCTGCCCTGTGGGCGTGAAGATTCCCGATTTCATCGAGCTCGTGGCAGCCGGAGATTTCGCCGGCGCAGCCGCCAAGATTGCGGAAGATTCTTCCCTTCCTGCAGTTTGCGGCCGTGTCTGCCCTCAGGAGACACAGTGTGAAGGAAGCTGCGTTCTCGGCGTGAAGTTCGAGCCGGTTTCCATCGGCAAACTTGAACGCTTCGTCGCCGATTGGACGTTTGCGCAGACTGCTGCGGAGGAGAATCCCTCTGAAACCCATGCCACCCTCGGCACTGTAAGAGGGGTTGAAGAGGGATTGCTCCTTCGCAACCGGAAGAAGGTCGCCATCATCGGCAGCGGCCCTGCGGGTCTCGCATGCTCATACGACCTTGCCAAAATGGGTTACGACGTAACCATCTTCGAGGCTCTTCACAAGGCTGGCGGCGTGCTCGAGTATGGAATTCCGGAGTTCCGTCTCCCGAAAGAGAAGGTCCTTAAGCGCGAGCTTCAGGATGTGATTGCCGCCGGTGTCAAGATTGAGACCGATGTCATCATCGGCCGCACCGTCACCATCGATACCCTGATGGACCAGGAAGGTTTCGAGGCCGTGTTCGTGGGAACCGGCGCCGGCCTCCCGAAGTTCATGGGCATCCCCGGTGAGAACCTCAACGGTGTTTTCTCCGCCAACGAGTTCCTCACCCGCAACAACCTGATGAAGGCTTTCCGCGACGATTATCGCACCCCCATCCACGCCGGCAGCAAAGTCTGTGTGGTTGGTGGCGGAAACGTTGCTATGGATGCCGCCCGCACGGCCCTGCGCCTCGGAGCGGAGACCACCATCGTGTATCGCCGCACCGAAGTCGAGCTTCCCGCCCGTAAGGAGGAAGTGCATCACGCCAAGGAAGAGGGTATCGATTTCCAGATGCTCACCAATCCCGTGGAGATCCTGGGAGATGAGAAGGGCTGGGTGCGCGCCCTCAAGTGCGTGCGCATGGAGCTCGGCGAGCCCGACGAAAGCGGCCGCCGCAGCCCTGTGGTCATCCCCGGTTCCGAATTCGAGATTCCTACCGAAACCGTAATCATGGCTCTGGGCACCTCGCCCAACCCGCTTATCGCCCGCACCACTCCCGGAGTGGAGAGCAATAAGCGCGGATGCCTGGTGGCAGACGAGGCCGGCGCAACCACACGTCCCGGCGTATTTGCCGGCGGTGATGCCGTCACCGGCGCCGCTACCGTGATTCTCGCCATGGGCGCAGGCCGCAAAGCCGCCGCTGCCATCGACGAATACCTGAAGAGTAAATAGTTCCTTATGAAACTGCAGCTCAATCTAGCGGTCGCAGCAGCAATCCTGCTTGCGACCGCTTGCGTTAATACCAAATACGCCGACACCTTCGGCTTCCTTCCTGAGAACACCCCCGAAGCCAATTCCGAGGCCCTTCAACGCTGCCTCGACGGCGGGGGGCGAATCAAAGTCCGCAAGGAGGGCGAGTACAAACTCTGCCGCACCATCTATCTGGATTCCAATACCGATCTGGAGTTCGCGCCTGGAGCAATCCTCAGCCGTGCGGAAGATCCGGAGGGGGTGGCTGCGCGTTTCGTGCTGCTTAACCGCGGCGCTCTCACTCGCGAATACAATGAAAATATCTGCATCAAAGGCCTGCAACTTAAGGCCAACGGCATCGACGCTGGCAAGGGCAGACCGGTGGATATCCCCACCATCGTGGGCATGTGCTGCCACACGGGGTTCTTCTATGTGCGGAACCTGGTGCTGGACGGATACACTTTTCTCGATCTCCCTCCGAACGACTTCGCCATACAGATCTGCACCTTCGAAAATGCCACCTTGGAGAATTTGCGCATCGAAGGGATGAAGGATGCCGTCCACTTCGGTCCCGGGCGCAATTTTACCGTACGCCACGGGGTGTTCAGGACCTATGACGATCCCATAGCCCTGAACGCCCACGACTACACCACTTCCAACCCGGAACTTGGCTGGATAGAGAACGGGCTCATCGAAGACTGCATCGACCTTGACGACCCTGCAAACGGCACCACCGGTTTCTTCGCCAGGATCCTGGCAGGAGGATGGAGAGACTGGGAAAGCGGGATGGAAATACAGTCTTCCGGCGATGCGGTTGTCTGCGGCGGGCGCATCTACCGCAGCAACGGTCCGAAGGTGAAACAGTCGTTCGTTTCCACCTGCAGGCCGGAGCATGCTGAAGGCACCGTGACCTACCCTGACGGCATCACCTGGACGATGAGCCAGGACCGCAACATATGCCACAGTTGCGGAGTGCGGAACGTCGTGTTCCGCGACATCCATCTTGCCAAGAAACGCAAGGTCGCCCTCTGCCTGCACTTCGACCACGACCAGTATTCCCGCAGCTTCTACCCCTATGCGGAGATCCCCGTGCAGAGCAACATAGTGTTCGAGAGGGTATTCGTCGAAAATGAGATTCCCACTCTTATCCAGAGCCGCACTCCCGTGGACAGCATCATCGTGCGCGACAGCCGGATAGGGGGAAGCGATATCCGCATGCTGCATGCCCTCGATACCGAGGGGATGGTGTACGACACCACCCTGGTCCGCCTGGAGAACGTGGAGGCGGACGACCTGGACGCAGTGGTGCGGACTGCCGGCCGTCCGGTGAAGGTGGAAGGCGCCGGCGGGCCTCATCTTATTGATAACAGATAGCGGAGAATTTACGAGCGATGATATTCGGCATATTTTTACTAACTTTGCGCTCGGAAAAATCGACACAATAAAATATTATGCAACACATTGATTCTTACGATTTCACCGGCAAAAAAGCTATTGTCCGCGTTGATTTCAATGTACCCCTTAACGAAAACTTCGAAATTACCGACGACACCCGTATCCGTCGCGCCATCCCTACGCTGAAGAAGGTGCTCGCCGGCGGCGGCTCGCTGATTATCATGAGCCACCTCGGACGCCCCAAGAAGGTGGATCCCAAGTTCAGCCTCAAGCACATAGTTGCCCATGTGAGCGAGTGCCTCGGAGTGCCCGTTCAGTTCGCTCCCGACTGCCAGACCGCAGATGCGCAGGCAGCCGCCCTTAAACCTGGCGAGGCCCTGCTTCTTGAAAACCTCCGCTTCTATGCAGAGGAAGAAGGCAAACCCCGCGGACTCGCGGAGGATGCCACCGACGAAGAGAAGGCCGCTGCCAAGAAGGCCGTGAAGGCTTCCCAGAAGGAATTCACCAAGAAGCTGGCCTCATACGCCGACTGCTACATCAACGATGCATTCGGCACCGCGCACCGCGCGCATGCTTCCACCGCCCTCATTGCCGCCTATTTCCCGAACGACAAGATGTTCGGCTACCTGATGGAAGGCGAGATCAAGGCCATCGATAATGTCCTGAAGAATGCCAGGAGGCCGTTCACCGCTATCATCGGCGGCAGCAAGGTGTCTTCCAAACTCGCAGTGCTCGAAAACCTGCTTCCCAAGGTGGACAACCTGATCATCGGCGGCGGCATGGGCTACACCTTCATCAAGGCCATGGGCGGAACCATAGGCAACTCCCTGCACGAAGACGAGCTCATCCCTCAGGCGCAGGATATCATGGCCCGCGCCAAGGAACTTGGAGTCAACCTCTCCGTTTCAGTCGAGACCGTGGTCGCCCAGGAATTCAGCAACGACGCAGCCCACAAGACAGTTCCTTCCATGGAGATCCCCGAAGGATGGGAAGGCATGGACGCAGGCACCGCTTCCCTCAAGGTCTGGAAAGACATCATCCTCGGTTCCAAGACCATCCTCTGGAATGGTCCCGTTGGTGTATTTGAGATGGAAACTTTCGCAAAGGGAACCCTGCAGATTGCCGAGTATCTCGCCGAAGCGACAGCCAATGGCGCCTACACCTTGGTCGGCGGCGGCGATTCCGTTGCTGCCGTTACCCAGATGGGCTATGCCGATAAGGTCAGCTACGTCTCCACCGGTGGCGGCGCAATGCTCGAAGCCATCGAGGGCAAAGACCTTCCCGGCATTGCCGCGGTCCGCGACTAAGATTAAAAAAACCTCCTTTTCGGGAGGTTTTTTTATTAGCGGCAGCTGATTTCCAGCCGGCGTTCTATCGTATAGTCGTAATCCTCGTCGTAGATGGTGGCGACAGCATCCTTCGATACCATATACTTTTTGCTTTCGCCCCGGCGGATGGTGTCGGTTATCTCCGTGGATCCCGGGTTGAACTCCGGCCGGACCTTGTAGCTGACGCTATCCGGGCCTACCTCCAGTATCTCGATTCCGGCATCCTCCATGTCGAATGAGGAGTCCCTCCGGAGGGTGGCGGCGTTTTCGTACAGGTTAATCCCTGGCTTGGGAACCATTAGGAACTTGCCGGTATAGTTGTAGTCCATGCCCTGATGGTGCTCGGTGACCAGCAGGATCGGGGCCTTCCCTTCGGAGTTGATGCTTTCCGCGTCTAGGGTGTCGTCTATCCAATCGCCCTCGAACTTCCCGCCGCCCGCGAAGGTATAGATGCCGTGGCCGTTCTTGTTGCCGTAGTCGCTGAATTCGCCCTCGAAACGGTCCCCGTTGGCATACTCCCAGACTCCGTGGCGGACCGTCCTGCCATCCTCGAACTCACCCTCGAAACGGTCCTTGCCATCGGTGAACCTGCCGTCAAAGCTGTCCCGGAAGATTATTCCGTGCCCGTGGCGCTTGCCTTCGCGGAAGCCTCCGGTGTAGGTTTCGGATACCGTGCTGAGATGGACGCCGGTTTCGTCGCTCTGCCTGGCCGTGCCCTGGCCGTGCTCCTTGTCGTCCAGCCACTCGCCATTGTAATCGTAACTGTGGCTTGCGCCCCCGCCCTTGCTGAATTTGTGGTAATGGCCTTTGCCACAACGCTTTCCGTGTTTCCATAGTCCGTCGTATGAAGCATAGTAGCCGTTGAGTTCATAATCCATATGGCCGCTTCCGTGCGGCAGGCCATCCTCGTCCACATCTCCCATATAGCTGTCGCCGTTTTCGAACTCTATCTCCTGAGGGTCAAACATCTCCTCATCCTTGTGCTGCTCGAACAACTCCTTGCATCCGGCATCTCCCATGTCCATTCCTGTCTCCCACAAGTCAAGGGCTCCATTGACATCGGGCTTGTAATCGGGGGTCCAATCTCCTTCGTAAAGCATCTTTCCCATGTATGCGTAGGCGCCGGCTTCTCCTTCATCCGCCGCTTTCGAAAATGCAATCCAGGCATCGGCCATATTGTATTCGTCGTAGTGGTATTTTCCCTGTTCGATCAGGGGAAGGGCGCTGAGTTGTTTTTTGGTCATATGCTTTATTTGGTACTGGATGAAAGGGCTCTTATCGGGTGAGGCGGACGTATATGCTGAGCGGAAGGGTTTTTCCGAAGGGGTCGTTGAGGGCCAGCTCGCCGGAGGTAAGGCCTTCCGCGACGGGCAAAGGGCCCGTCTGTGGCCCGCAGGGGGCCGACAGTACGGGCATTGCCCGTCCGCTATTCCCCAGCGCAAACGCTTCCCGGACCAAAGTTTCCCCCAGGGCGGCGGAGTAGCCGTTGGAGGATAGGTTCAGCACCATAAAGGAATCCCTCGGCTTCAGGATGTGGGCCACGCCCTTCAGCAGGCCGAACAGGCTCTCGTCAAGTTTCCATTTTTCCCCGTTCGGACCATGCCCGTAAGCCGGGGGATCGAGTATAATGCCATCGTAGAGATTGCCGCGGCGCTCTTCGCGCTGCACGAACTTCATCGCATCCTCCACGATCCAGCGTATGCCGTCCATGCCGCTGGCTTCCATGTTGCCACGTGCCCAGGTTACCACCTGCTTGATGCTGTCGAGATGGGTGACGTCCGCGCCAGCTGCCTTTGCCGTCAACGAAGCGCCGCCGGTGTATGCGAAGAGATTGAGAACCTTTGGCCGATAGTTTTCACTTGCCAGCCGGCGGACCTGCGAGTAGATGAACTCCCAGTTCGGGGCCTGCTCGGGAAAGACGCCCACATGCTTGAAGGCGGTGAGTCCCAGACGCAGGCGGAACTTGAGCCCATCCTGTAGGCCTGGATAGGAGATATACCACTGGTCGTCTATCTTCTTATGGCGTTCCCAGGTGCCCCGGTCCTCGATGGCTCCGGATTTGGCGCTGCCTTTGCCATTCTGGCCTCCGGATTTCCCATCTGCCGAAGCGAGCTTGAATGCCACTTGCGATAGCCGGCGCCATTCGGCCTCGGTGAGACTCTTGTCCCACAGGGCCTTGGGCTCGGGACGAGCCATTACCACGGAGCCGAAGCGCTCCAGCTTCTCGCCGCAGCCGCTGTCCAGCAGCTCATAATCTTTCCATTGTTTATCCGGGAATTCTACCATGGCAATCAGTTTATATGCAAATATAAATATAATATCTCATCAAATCTACCGAGAGTGCTTGAAAAGGGCGTTTCTGGCAAGTGCTTAAATATCAGCGATTTACGCAAATAGGTGTCGATTTTTGGGCGACCCGTTTGTGTATCTGCCTGATTATTAGTTATTTACTGAAAACGGATACGTTTACCTGGAACGGGCCAGGACAAGCATCCCGGCCAGCAGAAGAGCTAAATTCCGTATCAGTCTCATTACTTGGTAGTTGCGGACCCAACCAAATCTGTGAATCTCTTCTCTACCTGCTTGCCAAGTTCTTTCTCTCCGGCCGACTTAAGCACGTCCGCCAGGTAATATATGTAGTTGCCGCAGAGCTCGAATTCATCTTCTGCAAACGCATAGAACTCAAGATAGAATGCGGCTGCGGCGAGCACCTCGTCGGCATACTTCACAGCCAGTTCCCGGCCCTTTTCAGCCTGCCCTAGCTTATAATACAGATCGACGGTCTTAACCACCATGTAGTCGTTGCCGCTGAAGCCGATGGGGAGGGCGCAGATGGGGAAGTTGACCATCGCGGCCTCACTGCGGTCCAGCATCTCAAGGGCGCGTTCGGGCTGCCCGTATTTGATGAAAGAATTGGCGCAATTGACATGCAGGCTGCGTATGCCCATCACCGCCAGGAAGGTGTAGCAGTTCTGATAGTCCACAAACCATCCCGGAGCCTTGAGGGCATCGAAAGAGTACACCTCTGTCATATAGTGGTACAGTTCATCCGGATCCACTATGCCGTAGGAACTGGTGGAAGGCCTGTTCTTGAACGGCACAAGCTTGGCAGAGAAGCCATCGCTTATAAGGTAGTCCTTGATGCCTATGTCCAGGTCCCCGCCGTAGCTGAGCACGTTGAACGGGCGGTCCCACTGGTAGCCGGCCAGGAAGTCCAGCACGAACAGTTCCGGCTTGGTCAGAAAATCCTTGCCTGCCGGAATCTCCAGCA
>JAEEGL012316912.1_pt1 | contig 10816 bp, 16 predicted proteins | sample 9134231 | NCBI WGS metagenome assembly JAEEGL01 (sample SAMN16246548, study PRJNA631951) | gut metagenome | biome: gut microbiome; feature: rumen; material: fiber-attached | host: Bos | place: Iran: Karaj | collected 2018-10
AATCCGCTTTATTCTGGCTCAATACTAAATGTAAAGATTAAAGACCATGATGAATATGATTTATTTGGAGAAATATAATATGAATCTACCTAATAAGCTAACAATAATGAGACTTTTCCTTACAATAATTTTTGTTATTTTTTATATGCTAAGTATCCCATATGATGAGATGTCAAGTTTTAGAATACTCTCTCTAATTGTATTTGTAATTGCTTCTTTAACAGATGCACTGGATGGTTATATTGCCAGAAAGTACAATCTCATTACTTCATTTGGAAAGCTTCTTGATCCACTAGCCGATAAAGTTCTTGTTGTATGTGCACTATTGTGCCTACTTGTTACAAAAGAGGTCCCACTAATTGGTGTCCTTGTTGTTGTAATTAGAGAATTTTCAATTTCATCAATTAGACTTGTTGCTACTGAAAAGGGAATAGTTATCGCTGCATCAAAAATGGGCAAAATTAAAACAATATCGCAAATGATTTCTATAATTTTAATTCTTGCTAAATTTTATGATATTAATATGACATGCTACTATATTACATATTCTATTTATTATATATCAGTAGTGTTTACAGTCCTTTCACTTGTAGATTATGTGTATAAAAATAGATCAGTACTAAAAGATAATTAAATGGAAAATACAAATTTAAAACTGGAAATAATATCTGTTGGGACAGAAGTCCTTATGGGCAATATCGTAAATACGAATGCCAGATTTCTTGCGTCTATGTGCACGAAAATGGGATACATTATAAATCACCATCAGACAGTAGGAGATAATCATAGTAGATTAGAAGATGCAATAAAGCTTGCACTTGGCAGGGCAGATGTTGTAATTACAACAGGTGGTCTTGGCCCTACGGGGGATGATATTACAAAAGAAGTTGCTGCAAAAATATTTAATAAGAATTTAGTATTAAATGATGAAGTAAAAAAACATATTGAAGATGTGTTTAAAAAAACAAATAGACCCTGTCCTATAGATGCTGAATTTAGGACTGCTATGATTCCAGATGGAGCAACTATCATAAGAAATGATAATGGAACTGCACCAGGAATAATAATTGAAAATGATAGTAAGCATATAATTTTGCTCCCTGGCCCACCAATAGAAATTGAGTCTATATGTAAAAATGGCCTTATAGATTTTCTATCTAAGCTTTCAAAAAATAAATTAACCTCTATTACTTTAAAGTTAGTTGATATAGGAGAAACTGTCGCATCTGACAAAATCAAAGATTTGATTGATAATCAAACAAATCCAACAATAGCTCCATATGCAAAAACAAGTGAGGTGCATTTTAGAATTACATATAATGGCACTGATTTATCAAAGTTAAACGAGACCGTAGATAAAATAAAAGATATACTTGGAGAATATGTCTATACAGAAGATGAAGATGAAGAACTTCAAACTGTAGTATTTAATATATTGAGAAAAAATAAATATAAACTTACATTTGCTGAATCTTGTACAGGCGGGATGGCTTCAAGTATGTTTACAAGTATTCCATCTGCATCTACATGTTTTAACGGTGGCTTTGTTACATATACTAATGAATTAAAAGAAAAACTTCTTGGCGTAAATAAAGAAACATTAGATAAGTTTGGTGCAGTATCAAATGAAACAGCAATTGAAATGGCAAGAGGTGCACTTAGTATTACAAACTCAGATATTGCCATATCTATAACTGGGAACGCCGGCCCAAGTGCTAGCGAAAATAAAGAAGTTGGGCTTGTATACATTGGTTACGCAACAAAACAAAAATTTGGATCTATAGAATTTCATTTTTCCGGGCAAAGGGATAAGATTAGACTATCTGCCGCAAAACACGCTTTTAATACAGCTAGAAAAGTTTTATTAAATAAATTGTAAATAAAAAGATAAGAGAATTTCTCTTATCTTAGTATAATCTAATATTAAATGTTTAGTATTAGGCTCTTTCTACTTTTTTACTTTTTAAACATGAAGTACATACATAGATTTTTTTATTGCCTTCTTCTGTTTTAACTTTTACTCTTTTAACATTTGACTTATAGATTTTATTGGAACGTCTGTGTGAATGGCTCACTGCATTTCCAAAATGCACGCCTTTACCACATATTGCACATTTAGCCACAGGTATATCCTCCTTTTGATTTTTGCTTTGCTATATTAACAAAAATTTATTGAAAATTCAAGTGTAAATTATTATAATAAAAATGGTGATTTTATGAGTATTAGAGAAGATTTAGAAAAACAAGAAGAGTTGACATTATCAAAATATGCAACTCTTTCGTCAAAGAGCCTAGGGAGGGACGTTCCTGAAGAAGAATGTATTATTCGACCTGCATTTACAAGAGATAGAGATAGAATATTGCATTCCAAGGCATTTAGAAGGCTTAAGCATAAGACTCAGGTTTTTCTTGCTCCCGAAGTTGATCATTTAAGAACTAGACTTACACATACTCTTGAAGTTGCTCAAATCGCAAGAACGATTTCTAAAGCATTAAGACTCAATGAAGATTTAACAGAAGCTATTGCACTAGGTCATGACCTAGGACATACTCCTTTTGGGCATACAGGAGAGAGGGTTCTCAATAAAGTTTTAAAAGATGGATTTGAGCATTGCGTCCAAAGTGTTAGGGTCGTTGAGAAAATTGAAAATAAAGGTAAAGGTCTTAATCTAACAAAAGAAGTAAGGGATGGAATTTTAAATCATAGAACAAGTGGAAGGCCGAAAACTTTAGAAGGTCAGGCAGTTAGGTTTGCAGATAAGATAGCATATATTAACCACGATATAGATGATGCTATAGAAGCAAGAATTATGAAAGAAGATGATCTCCCAAAAGCACCAAGAGAAATTTTAGGTTTTAGCGTAAAAGATCGAATAAATACATTAATTATAGATATAATTAATAATTCTGAGAATAAACCTATGCTGAAAATGAGTGATGATGTGGCAGAAGCAATGCAAGAACTTAGAAAGTGGATGTTTGAAAATGTATATGTAAATAGTATAGCAAAGCAAGAAGATCAGAAAGCAAGTGAACTTGTTTTCCTCCTATATAATCATTATCTAAATCATATAGAGCTTATGACCGACGAGTATCTAGAGTTAATAGATAAAGGAGAAAGTACCGAAAGGGTAATTGCCGATTATATCTCAGGTATGACAGATGAGTATGCAATTATGAAGTTTAATGAGTATTTTGTCCCACGTGGTTGGAGGGCAGTATAATAAATTTATAATATTTAAAAGACACCTACATTTAAAAGTAGGTGTTTTTTATAGCAAATAGGGGCTTTTGGTGTCAAAGAAAATACTTGACAGCACACTAGGTAAGTGATAGAATACTTCCTTGTCGATGGATGAGTTTGTATATAGAGGAATTTTATATGAATTATATGGTGGCATATTAAACAATAAGCAAAGCAAAGTTTATATGCTACACATAAATGACGATCTGTCATTTAGTGAAATTGGAAGTGAACTTAAAATTACAAGACAAGCAGCTCAAAGTCTTTTCAAAGTGGCAGATTTAAAACTTAAGAAGTTAGATAACGAACTTAAGTTGTCAAAAAAATTTTTTGAAATTAACAAATATGCAAATGACATACAATCAAAGTCAAAAGATAAAAAAATATCATTGCTAGCTAGAAAGATTATCAAGTTGACTTAATATAAGGAGGAATAAATGGCAGTAAAAATTAGATTAAGACGTAAGGGACATTCACATGAACCATTTTATCGCGTCGTTGTAGCAGATTCGCATTATCCAAGAGATGGAAGATTTATTGAAGACATTGGATACTATAATCCAACCAAGAATCCATCTGAGATAAAGATTGATGCAGAGCTTGCTAAAAAATGGATCGCAAATGGTGCTAAACCTTCAGACACAGTTGCTAAGCTATTAAAAATTGCTGGTGCACTATAAAGATTTTTAATAGGAGGCACGGATGAAAGAAGTTTTAGAACATATTGTAAAACAATTGGTCGTGAACAAAGATGCTGTAAAGATTACACAAGATGAATTCCGTGGTAAGACAAGATATACAATATCTGTAGCGCCCTCTGATTATGGAAAAGTTATAGGCAAGAGTGGAAATGTAATTACTTCAATAAGAACACTTATGAGTTCTATAGCGATTGCCAATAACACCCAAGTAATCATACACGTAACTTAAATGACAGAATATTTCAGAGTTGGTATTATAAGACATACACATGCACTTAAAGGCGAAGTAAAGGTTTTTTCTACAAGTGGAGATTTAAAAAAATTTGAAAAGTTGAAGCAGGTCTACTTAAGTAAAGAGGAAGAAGCTTTCAAATTGGAAGATTCGATACAGCTAAATATTGAGTCGGTTCGTTATTTCAACAATTTGGTCATATTAAAATTTAAAGAGTTTAATAAGATTGAAGATGTTAGTAAATATGTGCACTATAACTTATGGATTAACAGAGATGATGCACTTGATTTAAAAGATGGCGAATATTACATAGCAGATATAATAGGACTGGATGTAATCGACGATACAGGACACATTTTAGGCAAGATCATAGATTGTCTACAAACAAAAGCCAATGATGTATATGTCGTAAAAAGTGAAAATGGTGAAATATATATTCCAGCTATTAAGGACTGTATACTAGATGTAGACTTTGGCAAGAATATGATGAAAGTGCATTTGCTTGAAGGATTGTAATTATGAAATTTAATATAATGACCCTTTTCCCTGAGATGTTTAGTAATTTTATATCAAGCAGTATCATAGGGAGAGCGGTAAAACAAGAAATATTAAAATTTGATATTTATAATTTCAGAGATTATACGCAAGATCCACATGGAAAAGTCGATGATTATGTATTTGGTGGTGGCAATGGGATGTTGATTGGACCTCAGGCTATATATGATTGTTATAAAGACATTTTAAAAAAATCTAATAAAGATAAAATAACAACAGTGTATATGTCTCCTAGGGGGAAGGTGCTAAATCAAGCAATGGCCAAAGAGTTTGCAACACTTGATGAGATGGTTATATTATGTGGTCATTATGAAGGGGTTGACGAAAGAGCATTAAAACTGATAAATGCCGTGGAGGTATCAATTGGTGATTATGTGCTCACAGGAGGCGAGCTTTCTTCTATGGTAATGATTGATGCCATTTCAAGAAATATTACAGGAGTCCTTGGCAATGAATTATCAAGTGACACAGATACATTTTCAAATGGTTTGCTAGAATATCCACAATATACGAGACCAAGAGTTTATGAAAATTTAGAAGTCCCTGAAATATTGCTCACAGGGAATCACAAATTAATAGAGCAGTGGAAAATTGAACAATCACTAGAAATAACTAAAATGAATAGACCTGACTTATATGAAAAATATAAAAACAGGGCATAATACTAAGGAGGATAAAATGAACAAATTAGTAAAGGACATTGAAAGTGGTCAAAATAAGAACCAGTTTGAATTCCAAGTAGGGGATACTGTTAGAGTTCATAATAAGATCAAAGAAGGTGATAAAGAAAGAATACAAATCTTTGAAGGAACTGTTCTTAAGAAGCAAGGCGGTGGCATTCGTGAAACATTTACTGTTAGAAAGACATCTAATGGGGTTGGTGTTGAAAAGACTTGGCCTATGCATTCTCCACTTGTTGCTAAAATTGAAGTAGTTCGTCACGGTAAAGTAAGAAGAGCTAAACTTAACTACTTACGTCAAAGAACTGGAAAGGCGACAAAAGTTAAAGAAGCTGTTAATGCAGAAAATGCAAATGAGTAAATGAAATGTTTTAAAAATGTTCCTTGAAAGTTAGGAACATTTTTAAAATACTCTATAACAATGGAAAAGTTTCGCAAAATATTAAGTATAACAACTAATATAGTTCTCATAATCGCCGCCGCGTGGATAATTTCCTATGCATTTTTTTATCAAGTTAAAATGCCAGGTGGTAGCATGCAACCAAGTATCTTAAACAATGAGAGTTTGATGGTCAATAGATTTTCATATAAGGTTGCTGGAATTAAAAGGTTTGACTGCATATTGTTTTTAGACTATAACGGTAAGCAAAGTATAAAAAGAGTTATAGGGCTTCCATCGGAAACAGTTAGCATAAAAGATGGATTTGTTTATGTTGATAAGAATGTCATAGAGCATAAGGGGGTTGAAAAGCTTTATATAAGACAGCGTGATATAGGTCCCATAGTTTTAACTGAAGATGAATATTTCGTTTTAGGCGATAATCCAGATGCATCAGAGGATAGTCGTTCTGATGTACTTGGAAATATTCATATAGATTCTATTATTGGGACCATTTGGCCTGGAAGGTAATAAATGTGAAGATACAATGGTTCCCTGGCCATATGGCCAAAGCTAAAAAAGAAATACAAAAGAATGTAAAGCTCGTTGATTTGATAATTGAGATTGTAGATGCAAGATGTCCATTTTCTTCTACAAATTATGATATAAAAGATGAAACAAAACATAAAGCAAAAATAATAGTTATAAATAAAATTGATCTGGTAGATCTAAATTCAACTAAAAAGTTTATTGAAAAAAATAGTGAATCAGAGATACTATGCATTTCTCTTAAAGACTCAAAGCAGATAAAATCAAAAGTTGAAAGTGCAGTAAAAAATGCTTGTAGTAAAATTTTTGCAAAAAGAAAAGAAAAGAATATAATAAATAATAAAATAAAAGCAATGGTGGTCGGAATGCCAAATGTTGGAAAGACCACATTCATTAATAGATATATTAATAAGAACTTATTACAAACTGCCAATAAGCCAGGTGTCACAAGACAGGTTACATGGATAAAAGCAAGCGAGACTCTAGACTTACTTGATACTCCAGGAATTTCTATGCCAAGTTTTAAAAATGAACAGATGGCAGAAAATCTTGCCCTCGTTGGTTCTATAAATGATGAAATAGTAAACATTGATGAACTTATATTTTCTTTCATTAATTATTGCAAAATCAATTACAAAGATTCTTTAATTAAAAGATATAAATTATCATATGATGAAGACCTATCTACTGTGGAAACTATAGATATATATGAAAAGATAGCAATTAATATGAACTGCATGACCAATAAAAAAATTGATTATACAAAGTGCGCCAAATTAATACTCACTGATTTTAGAAATGGCAATCTTGGGAAAATAGCCCTTTGTGAGTTGGCATTTGACTAAATTATATAAAATGGATAAAGAGGAAAAATTAAAACTATCTAAAGAAGAAAAGTTAGATAAAGAACGAAAAAGATTATCTAGCATGTCTTTTTTTGAAAACAAATATAATAAAAAAATAGTTGCAGGAGTAGATGAGGCCGGCAGGGGCCCTCTTGCAGGATGCGTAGTGGCAGCATGCGTTGTCTTAGACCCTGAGAGTGAAATTTTGTATCTAAATGATTCAAAAAAGTTATCTGAAAAAAGGAGAAACGAATTATTCGTTGAAATTAAAGAAAAGGCCATATCTTATGGTATAGGAATAGTATCTGAAAGTATTATTGATAAAATTAACATTTTAAATGCATCAAAGAGAGCAATGATTCTTGCATATGAAAAGTGTTTAAAAAACATAGAGCAAAAATATAATAAGAAGATTGATGTGCTGTTAATTGATGCATTGAAACTTGATATAGATGATGTCTTGCAGGAAGATATAATAAAAGGTGATGCCAAAAGCATAAGTATAGCGGCAGCAAGCATACTAGCAAAGGTAACTAGAGATAATATATGTTATAAAGAATATGATGTAAAATATCCAAACTATGGATTTGCAAAACACAAGGGTTATGGAACAAAAGAACATTTAGAAAATATTAAAAAGTATGGCCCATCACCAATACATAGAAAATCATTCTTACATTAATATAAATCTATATTCTATAAATCTTAGGAGGTCTAATACATGAGTAAAATTGATGGAGTTTTTAATATTAAAAAAAATAGTAAGAAGATAAGTCCTGAAATTCCTAAATGTAAAAGTTTAAATTCAAAAAAAGGTAAGAACGCAGAGCTTAAAGCTGCACTATATTTGGTTCAAAAAGGTTATGAAATTCTAGCAGTTAATTATAGTGTATATAATGGTGAAATAGATATAATTTGTAAGGACAAAAATATGCTAGTTTTTGTAGAAGTAAAGTATAAATCCACAAAAAAATTTGGCATGGGTTTTGAAGAAGTAAATATAAATAAACAAAAAAAAATTATTAACTGTGCCAAATTATACATGAGAGAAAACAAGATTGGCCAAGGGGCACTAGCAAGATTTGATATTATAAGTGTTGACGATGGAAAAATATTACATATAGAAAATGCATTCTCTGATGTCCAATTTCTTTGATTGTAAATATTATATTTTAATGTTAATATATTGAAAGTGGTAAGGGGGATATATGGCCAAAAGAGTACTAACAGGGGATAGACCAACAGGTAAACTTCACTTAGGGCATTTTGTTGGATCTCTTCAAAGAAGATTAGAACTTCAAGACGATAAATCATATGATGAAATATTTGTTCTGCTTGCAGATGACCAGGCATTAACAGATAATTTTTCTAATCCTAAAAAAATAAGAAATAATTTAATAAATGTCACTCTTGATTATCTATCAATAGGGCTTGACCCAAATAGAGTTACTTTTGCTGTGCAATCTGCACTTCCTGCTTTAAAAGAGCTTACTTTTTATTTTCTCAATATGGTAACGACAGCAAGACTTGAACGAAACCCTACCGTTAAAAGTGAATTAGAACTTAGAAAATTTGAAGGCGGTGTTCCTGCTGGTTTTTTTGTTTATCCTGTATCTCAAACTGCCGACATAGTTGCTTTTGATGCAACAACTGTTCCTGTAGGGGAAGACCAAAAACCTATGCTAGAGCAAGCAAGAGAAATTGTTCAAAAATTTAATTCAATATATGGCGAGTGCCTTATTGCTCCAGAAATACTTCTTCCAAAAAATAAAAGTGGTAATAGATTAGTTGGAATTGATGGTAATGCCAAGATGTCTAAGTCGCTTGGAAATTGTATATATTTATCAGATGATGAAGAGACAGTAAAAGAAATAGTTATGAAGAAAATGTTTACAGACCCTCTTCATATTAATGTTGCCGATCCAGGCCATATAGAAGGTAATGTAGTATTTACATATCTAGATGCTTTTGCATCTGATAAGCAAATTAATACTTTTGCTCCAGAATATCAAACTCTAGAAGAAATGAAAGAGCATTATAAGAAAGGTGGTCTTGGTGATGTCAAATGCAAAAAAGTATTACTTTCTGTTATAAATGAACTCCTTTCACCATTTAGAGAAAAAAGAAAATACTGGGAAGAAAGACTTTCTGATGTTTATGATATCTTAGTTAGCCATACCAAAAAGGCGAGTGATGTTTCTTCGGCTACAGCAGCAAGGGCTGCAAAAGCAATGGGTATTAATTATTTTGAAAATAAAGATTTAATAATCGGAGAATGGAAAGATTGGCTTCTTCAAAAATAATGAAACAAAAAAGTTCTGGATCTCGTGGCATAGGTCTTGAAAAACTAATCAATCACACAATTGAATATTATAGGGAGAAAAACCTTGCACTTATACAAAAGATTCCTACCCCTATTATTCCTATGAAATATAGTAAAGATAAGAAATTAATTTCCCTTGCAAGATTTGATAAAAAATCAACGGTTGACTATATAGGAGTTGTTCAAGAAGTTGCTGTATGCTTTGATGCTAAAGAATGTGAGCAAAATAGATTCCCTTTAAAAAATATTCATGCACATCAATACAAATTTATGACTGATTTTGATGCGCAAGGCGGAGTTTCATTCTTAATTATTAATTTAAAAAAAGAAGAGAAGTTCTATTACATGCGATACAAAGAACTTAAGGCTTTTTGGAATAGAGGAATTAAAGGTGAGATAATGAGCATTAAAAGTGATGAACTTGATAATAATTACTTTTTTGACATTAAACCAAATGGAATATTGCCTATATTAGATATGATTTCAAGGGACCTCGGAGAAAGATAATTTGTTTAGAAATTTAAATTATAAAAATATATTAATTTACTTTCTATGCATATCTATTTTTGTATACCAACTTTCATTTTATGTATTATGCGAGAATATACCATTTTTTTCATATGTAGACCCAAACCAAGTAACAGGTTATGTAGAATTTGAAAAAGACTCTGTCCCATATGGCGGGGTAAATATGGAAAAGGCCAAAAGGTTTGCCGATGCAGTTAACAATTATCATTTTATTTTTCCTAAGGCAACTACTAGTGTTATTTTAGTTCCTACAACAAAGGCAGATACATCTGGCCTTAAATATCGAACTGTCCTTAAAAATCAAAAAGAATTAATTGATGATGTGTATAAGCTATTTAATCCTGATATCAAATGCATAAATATATTTGATGCTCTAGCAGAAAATATTGATGATGAAATTTATTTTAGATATGATCATCACTGGACGGCCAAAGGTGCATATATAGCATATGATGAATTTTGTAAGAGCAATAATTTAATTCCCACTAAATTAAATGAAATGGAGAAAAAACTTTTAAATTCGACATGGCAGGGTTCATATTATAATTCAACAAAGGATGAGAGAATTAGATATGCAACAGATGAACTTTATTGTTATCTGCCTACAAAGAAACATACTATGACTTATATGGATAGTTCCGATAACCAAACATATAAGTGTGATTCATCAATTTATACTGATTGGAATAGTTATATTGCATTTATAGGTGGCGACAATCCATATACCGTTATAGAGGTTGAAGGTAATCCAAAAGAAAAATGTATTTTAGTAATAAAAGA